>ODAI011596918.1_pt1 | contig 15339 bp, 8 predicted proteins | sample 1539321 | NCBI WGS metagenome assembly ODAI01 (sample SAMN02144231, study PRJEB22623) | gut metagenome | biome: sheep rumen | host: Ovis aries | place: New Zealand
AAGCGATCTTGCCCCGGAATATGCGGGTATGCAGGATGGGACGGCAGTTACGACGATGCCCTATCTCTCCATGGATATAACAGATCCGGAGAGCGTCCGGAATACGATCATCGCTTCCGGAGCAGACGCAGTGATCCACTGCGCAGCCTGGACCGCGGTTGATAAGGCGGAAGAGATGCCCGAGGCGTGCCGCAAGGTGAACGCCTACGGAACCGAGAATATTGCAAAGGTCTGCGAAGAACTCGATCTCCCGATGATGTACTTCTCGACGGACTATGTATTCAACGGAAACGGCACCCGTCCGTGGGAACCGGATGATGAGTATGAACCGCTCGGCGTATATGGCCAGACCAAGGCTGAGGGCGAAGTCGCTGTCCGCAAACATGTCAGGAAGTTCTTTATCCTGCGTATCGCGTGGGTATTCGGAACCAACGGAAAGAACTTCATCAAGACTATGCTCCGCCTCTCAGAGACACATGACAGCCTCCGCGTTGTGTGCGACCAGATCGGCACTCCGACCTACACATATGATCTTGCAAGACTTATTGTGGATATGATCCAGACGGATCGCTACGGCATCTATCATGTTACAAATGAAGGCGACTACATCTCATGGTACGATTTCACACTGGCAATCTTTGAGGAGGCCGGTGTGACACATGTCAAGGTGACCCCGGTAACTTCCGAGGAGTACGGTGCGGCAGCGAAGCGTCCGTACAACAGCAGGATGGATCGGTCCAAGATTGTTCGCGAAGGGTTCGAGCCGCTGCCTGAATGGAGAGATGCTCTGAGAAGGTATGTTGCGATTCTGAAGGATCAGAAGTAATAAGTTGTTGACGGACGTAGAATAGCTATGAATGAAACATTCCAGTTGAAACTGAATAAAATGACCATGTTGCTCCTTTCCGCCGTGATAGGAGCAACTTGCATGTTTGTATTCAGCGAATATATCTTCGGAAACAGGATCCTCGCTTTCTATGATATCGGTTCAGACACGGCCGAACAGTATCTGTCCCTCTACGCCATGCTCATCAGAAAACTGCAGAGCGGTGACCTGACCCTCTGGGGAGCGGACAACGGTTTCGGCATTAATCTGAATATGCTGAATATGACCAACCCTGCCCTGATGATTGTATACTTCGTCGGGGCCGTGATCGGTACCGAGCGTATGCCCTATATGCTTATCTGGGTATATATGCTTGAGATCCTGGCAGCTGGGATCAGCTGCTACCTCTATCTGTCCGTCTTCCGCCTGGATGAGAGGGCGAAGGCGATGGCAGCTTATATGTACAGCTTCTCAGGCTTTATCATGGTCTGGGGACAGCACTATCAGTTCGCGATCGTGCCCACACTTCTGATTCTCGAAATGTTATTTATCGAGAGATGCATACGCTGTCCGCGCAAGTGGAAAGGGCTCACGATCATGACGGCGATACTTGTTTTTAACAGCATGTATATTGCCTACATGAGTCTGATATTCTGTGCGTTTTATGTATGTGTGAGAGTCTTCATGCGGAGACTCCGCTCCTTTAAGCGGTATTTCTGGGATGCCTTTCATCTTGCCTGGGTCATGGGGCTCGGAGTCGGAATCGGCTTCGTGACTCTTCTTCCTGCGGTCGCGGCTATTTTAAGTGTTTCTTCACGTCTGGCCACGCAGGACTCTCTGTACTACAGACTATTTGGCATGAAGTATCCGAAAATCTATTACAGTACCCTGATAGGAAGACTATTCGGCAGTACTTTCAAGGGAATTTCGGATTACAGGGGCTTCTTCAACTACTATGAGGATCCGTGTCTCTTTTTCTCGATACTTTTCGTGATCCTTCTTGCCCAGTATGTGTTCCTGATTCCTTCAATCAGCGCGCATGTTGCCGAACTGGCTGAACAGAGCGGGAAAAAATACCGGGTGAATAAAGTGAAACTGATTGCCTGTCAGTATGTCCTGCTTGTTTTTGTTCCGGCCTGTCTGTCGTGGGCGGGAACCGGCACGATCTTTAACGGATTTACGACTTTCTTTTCAAGGTATATGTTCATCTGCATGCCGTATTTCGCACTGATCGCCTCGTTCACACTGAACGAGATCATCAGAACGAAGAAGGTGAATTATATCGGTCTTGCTTTGGGCGGAACGATTACGGCGAGATTCTGCCTTGTGTATTATATTGATACCGGTATCTCGAATCCGAAGTATGCAGCTCTTGCACATCTGATTTGCTGTGTACTGATTTGCGTGGTCCTGCTCCTGTATACGATCGGCAGACTGGATTTTATCAGAAAATATCTCATCATTGCGCTGGCGGGACTGCTTTTCGTTGACGTGACGGTGGACAACATTGCCAACTTCAGAGGGCGGGATACCGTTCTCAAAGGCGGCAAATACTTTGAAGAACTCTATGATGAGGATACCCTCTCGGCGATCGACTGGATACAGAAAAATGACGGACAATGGTATCGCATTGAGAAGACGTACGGCGCCACGATGGCTACGGACTCCATGGTTCAGGGGTATCATCCGATCAGCGCCTATAACTCGACCCAGAATGCAAATATCCAGAATTACGTCAATATGTACTGGGACGATATTCTGTACAATGACATAAATCACTACCTGTATGTCCTCGGAAGCACAGATACGACGCAGTCCAAACTCTGCGGTATAAAATATGTGCTCAGCAAGAACAGCGAGGCAGTGCTTCCCGGTACGGAGCCTGTTCAGCAATTCGGTGACGTCTACGTCTACCGTTTCAGGGACGTCGGAAATATGTGTTCGTATTATCCTTACAGTGATGTTTCCGGAACATTCGCTACGGCGAGTGACGGTTTTACGGGAACTGTGACTGTCGACTATGACCGCAGAGATACTACGGCACAGATCTACATGAAAGACAGCGGAAAAGACAGCCGGATCGACGGTGACGTCACCGTTATTCAGCAGGGCGTTCTGTTCATCGCAATCCCCTTCGAAAACGGATGGTCTGTCTATGTGGACGGCGAAAAGAAAGAAATGCTGAAGGCAAATGAAGGGTTCATCGGTGTGGAACTCGAAGCCGGCGTTCATGAAATCAGCTTACGCTACATGTGCCCGGGACTTATAAAGGGCATCCTCGTAACAGTCTTCTCGATTATCTTGTTCATCCTATTCTGTGTCCTTATACGAAGACGAGACCGGAGAACAGAAGGACGGGACGACTGGTACCGGGTCACTCCGGCCGAGATCTTTTTCGGAACTCTGCTTATTCCGGTGATTCGCAGGGTCAATCCCGAGATGGCGGATAAATACCGGGCAAGTATCGATCCGCCCGAACCGAGACAGAGAACGCGCAGAAAATCACAGCGCAGAAAGCGGAACGTTTCTGAACGGACTGAGGCGGAGCCGAGGAGAAGAGAAACTGCAGGACCGGGAAAGAGGACCGGAAAGAGCACACGCGGATCTGCGACAGACAGACCGCAGAGGAAAACGTCCGGATCCTCAGCGAGTGCAGGAAAGAAATCCGCAGTAAGGGACGGAGAAGAAGCGGGAAGGAGAAAACCCCGCAAAGCTGCGGAGCAGAGGGTTCCCACAGAGAAAAAACAAAGAACGATATCGGATAAATCTTCTTCCGGCAGAAAGAATACGGAAACTGCTTCAAAACCGAAGCCGTTTGACGGACAGAAAGAAAAATGGAAGGAGAGACTTAACGGCGTTAAAGGCAAGCTGAGCATAGGCACGTACTTCCGCCGAAAGAATGAAGAGAATCAGATGGAAATTTTCGATGATGAGATGGAGGAAGAAGATTCCTGATCGAAAATTGAGGATGCCCGGAAAGAAGGAGAAAAAAAGTGCTTGTTATAACACCATATAAGATAAAAAAAGCATTCCTTTACTTTAAGCATTTCGGTGCACGGGAATTTATGAATCATCTCCTTGACCGGCTGGAACCGGAGGATGTTCCTTACGAAAAATGGTTCGCAGAACATACGCCGGGAAAAGAGGATCTCGCCCGGCAGCGGCGATCCTCAAGAAGTATGCAGGAAAAGGGCGTTCTCTTTTCCGTGATCGTACCGGCATACTGTACGCCTGAGAGAGTTCTCAGGGAGATGATCGATTCGGTTCGCGCACAGACATATGAGAAGTGGGAACTGTGTATTGCGGACGCCTCCGACCGGGAAGCCGCTCCCGGGTCCCTGAGCGTGGAGAAAATCGTCCGTACTTATGCGAGAGACGATGACAGAATCCTCTACAAAAAGCTGGATGAAAACAAGGGGATTTCGGAGAATACCAACGCTGCGATGCAGATGGCGTCCGGCGATTACGTATGTTTTCTTGATCACGATGATCTGCTTTCGCCGCAGGCCCTGTACCTGTATGCTGAAGAAATAGCAAAAAGCGGAGCAGACTTCCTCTATTCCGATGAAGATAAAGTGAAAGAGGACGGATTAAAACATATTCAGCCTCACTTTAAGCCGGACTTCAGTCTTGACCTTTTAAGATCTAATAATTACATTACGCATTTTGTCTCGGTAAAAAGGTCACTGGCGGAGAAGACAGGCGGTTTCAGACCTGAGATGAACGGGGCTCAGGATTATGATTTTATCCTGCGCTGCACCGAAAAGGCTTCCCATATTGCACATATTCCTGAAATCCTGTATCATTGGAGAACTTCCGAGACTTCGACTGCCGATAATCCGATGAGCAAACAGTACGCTTATGAGGCAGGGAAACGTGCAATTGAAGAACATCTTGTCCGAACGGATACGTTAGGGACGGTGGAGCTTCTTCCGGACTTCGGCTTTTACAGGGTGAAATACCCGGTACAGGGGAATCCTCTCGTATCTGTCATTATCCCGAATAAAGACCATGCAGATATGCTTCGGAGCTGCGTGGAGTCCGTGCTGGAGGCTTCTTATGAGAACATTGAGATCATCATTGTTGAGAACGGAAGTACGGAGCGGGAGACATTTGCATATTATAAAGAGCTCTCCGAAAATCCGAAAGTCCGCCTGGTGAGGTGGAAAAAGCCTTTCAACTATTCGGCCATTAACAATTACGGCGCGAGATTTGCACGCGGAGAATACTATCTTTTCCTGAACAATGACGTACGTGCTTCAATTTCTGCGGACTGGCTCAGCGAGATGCTCGGTGTGTGCCAGAGACGTGATGTAGGTATTGTAGGCTGCCGGCTTTATTATCCGAATAACAAGATCCAGCATGCCGGTATTGTGATCGGAATCGGCGGCGTTGCAGGCGCGATGTTCGCCGACCTTCCAAGGGGCCGCAGCGGCTATATGCACAAAGCTGCAATCATGCAGGATCTGTCTGCGGTTACAGCTGCATGTATGATCGTAAAAAGGGAAGCTTTCGAGGAGGTGTCCGGGTTTACCGAGGAGCTCGCGGTGGCCTTCAATGACGTTGATTTCTGTCTGAAAGTCGGAAAATGCGGCTACAGAATCGTCTATGATCCCTATGCCGAGCTTTATCACGACGAATCACGGACCCGCGGACCTGAGGATTCGCCGGAAAAAGTGCGGAGATTCCAGAACGAGATCGAGTACATGCGCACACATTGGATCGACATTCTGAAGAACGGAGATCCGTACTATAATAAAAACCTTTCACTGAAAAAGTGGAATTATTCACTGAAGGCATAAAACCGGTAAAGAACAGACAGGTATCTGTCAGATGATTACCTGATACGATGGAGATGGAATATGGAGTATAGGGTTTCGGTTATTATCCCTAATTATAATGGAATGGACTTTTTCAGGCCGTGCCTTACGTCCGTTATGGCTCAGACGCGGCCGGCTGACCGCGTTATCGTTGTGGATAACGGGTCTGTCGACGGCAGCGCCGATGCCATCGAACATGAATTTCCGTCCGTTGAGCTGATACGTTTTGCCGAGAATTCCGGTTTCTGCGGAGCCGTCAATGCGGGTATAAAAGCATCCGGGGACTGTGATTATGTGATTCTTCTGAATAATGATACGGAAGCGGATCCTCATTTTGTGGAGGAACTTCTGAAGGGTATAGCCGGGAAGGAGAAAGTTTTCTCGTGTCAGGCGAAGATGCTGAAGATGAGCGATCCTTCTCTCTGCGATGATGCCGGAGATTATTATTGCTCGCTCGGCTGGGCATTTGCACGCGGCAGAGGAAAACCCGAATCGCTCTACAATAAGCCGGCAGCCCTTTTCTCCTCATGTGCCGGAGCGGCGATTTACAGTATGAAAATACTAAATGAGATCGGAATATTTGACGAGAATCATTTCGCATATCTTGAGGATACGGATATCGGCTGGAGAGCGAGAATAAACGGGTATCGGAATATATTTCTTCCCCGTGCAAGAGTGCTCCATGTCGGGAGCGCGTCCACCGGTTCGGTATACAATGATTTTAAGGTAAAGAATACATCGAGGAACAGCATATACCTGATTTATAAGAACATGCCCACGCCTCAGATCATTCTGAATCTGCCGCTTTTTATACCGGGTTTTCTGATCAAGGCAGCTTTCTTTACGCTGAAAGGTTTCGGAAAAGAGTACATCGGAGGCATCCGCAAAGGCTTCGCGCTGTGCCGAAAGGGCAGGGAAGAAGGAAGAAAGATTTCATACAATAAAAAGAATTTTTGGAATTATGCACATATCCAGGTGGAATTGTGGGTGAATTGCTTGAGGAGATTGCATAATTGATAATGCAACTTTTTCTTTTTTTAATATTTAGGGGAGAAATTCTGCCTTGCATTCAGTGTCTCTCTATAGTATAGTTGATGGGAACTGTCAGCGGATGCTTGTGCAAATCAGCATAGATTATTGCAAAAAAGTATAGAAGCACAGGTGTGCTGTGTTCATCAAAACCTCCATGCTCTTATAATCGAAGCACCGGGTATGAAAGTCGGGTGTGCATGGGGAATACCTGAATTCGATCGCCCGTGCGGGCGATGGGAATTTAAGTAAATACGGACATACGAAATATCGAAGGTAATCGAAATTGATAGAAGAAAATCAGAAGTTTTATAATCGCTTTCTGGGTTTCATGGATGCGGTCATCATCTGTGTTTCGTACTGGCTTGCCTGGTATTTCAGATACAGGAGCACGCTCCTTTTCAGCAGCTCGTTCGAGGCTGTTCCGCAAAGGGTCTATATGCGTGCGCTTTATTTTGTAGTACCGTCTATGATCGTTATTTATTCCGCCTGTAACCTCTACACGTCCAATCGTGTGAAGGGAAGACGGCTTGAAATAGCATCCATCATGCAAGCGAATATGATCGGTGCGCTGATCTTTATGTCTGTCCTGCAACTTTTACATCAGACATACTGGTCAAGATGGTTCGTGTTCCTTTTCTTCTGCTTTAACGTAGTTATAGATACCATTGTGCGTTTTGCACTTTGGAGTATACTTAAGCGCTATCGGAAGAAGGGATTGAATCAGCGCTCTGTACTTCTCGTAGGCTACAGCCGCGCGGCGGAAGAATACATAGACCGTGTTGTGCAGAACCCTCAATGGGGATACAATATCAGGGGCATTCTGGACGACAGAATAGAGGCCGGTACGACTTATAAGGGAATCAAGGTGATCGGACGGATTGATAATCTTATGATTATTCTTCCGGAGAATCATCTTGACGAGATTGCAATCACACTGGGACTTAAGGAATATGCCCGCCTGGAAGAAATCGTAGCGCTCTGCGAGAAATCAGGAGTTCATACGAAATTCATACCGGATTATAATAATATTATTCCGACGAAACCATATACGGAAGACATTATGGGAATGCCTGTCATAAACATCAGGTATGTGCCTTTATCCAATACATTCAGAGCCGCAGTTAAGCGGATCGTGGATATTGTGGGAAGCATCTGCGCAATCATTCTCGCTTCACCCATTATGATTATTTTTTCAATTATCATAAAGGTGACGTCTCCCGGACCGCTTATCTATAAGCAGGAACGGGTGGGATTGCACAATCGTCCGTTCATGATGTATAAATTCCGATCTATGGTCGTCCAGGAAGAACAGTCTGAGAAAAAAGCCTGGACCGTAAGAGATGATCCGCGTGTTACGAAAGTCGGACGGATCATGAGAAAGACCAGCATTGATGAACTCCCGCAGCTTTTTAATGTTCTGAAGGGAGAGATGTCGCTGGTCGGTCCGCGTCCGGAGAGACCGTTCTTCGTTGAAAAGTTTCAGGAAGAGATCCCCAGGTACATGGTCAAGCATCAGGTGCGACCCGGTATGACCGGATGGGCGCAGATCCATGGCTACAGGGGAGATACCTCGATCAAGAAAAGAATCGAGTGCGATCTTTATTATATTGAAAATTGGACATTGGGACTTGACATTAAGATCCTGTTCCTTACAATATTCAAAGGCTTTGTAAACAATAACGCATATTGAGGAGCAATAAGCTTTTCCATCAAGAGTAAACGACGGCATCCGCTGTCGTGCCGGTAGCAAGAATTAGAATGCTTTCTGAAGGAGCGAAGAGTCATAATGGCCACTAACAGTAAGAAGAAGAGAAGAAAGAAAAAGAAAAAGGGCGGCAATATAGTATTATTTGTTGTCGAGATCGTCGTACTCATCGTGCTTGTGGTGGGTATATTTGCATTTGCCAAAATTAACCGTTCTTTGAATGAGAACCTCGGTACGGACATGACCGGAGCGGTCGCAAATGACAATGTTGACGATGTTGTCATCAATACCGAAGTTGCCACCAATGAGAGACTGACCGGCTATACCAATGTCGCGCTGGTCGGTATCGATACACGTGAGCAGGATATTGATTACGCCAACAGTGATACAATGCTTGTAGCCAGTATCAATAATGATACCTGGGGCGTGAGAATGATTTCTCTCTATCGCGATACCTATGTAAATATTGATCCGGACAGTGAGTACGGAAACTATAATAAGGCAAATGCCGCATACGCTTACGGAAGTGTCAACCAGTTCCTGTCCATGCTGAATGCTAATCTGGATCTTAATATCACGCAGTATGTTATCGTCGATTTCAATGCTGTGGCTACTTTGATCGATGATCTCGGCGGCATTACTATTACGCTCACAGAGCAGGAAGTTGTCCACCTCAACAATTATTGTGTTGAGACATCGGAAGTTACGGGTATGCCGTATACACCGCTTTCATATGATGAGGGTATGGAGCCCAGAGAGTATAACCTGAACGGCGTACAGGGCGTTTCCTATGCCCGTATTCGTTACACGGAAGGTAACGATCCTAAGAGAACACAGCGTCAGAGACTTGTCATTGAAAAGATCATCGACAAGGCCAAGAGCAAGGGCTTATCTTCCGTCACGGCCATCATTGAGGATGTATTCCCGAAGGTCAAGACCAATTTCACGAGTTCACAGCTCATAAAAATGGCGAGCCAGATGTTCAATTATAATATCGAGTATACCAGCGGATTCCCGTTTGAACATCTTGAGACAGATATCGGCGACCTTGATGCCGTTATCCCGGTTACTCTTGCCGATAACGTCAGAGAACTGCATGAGTTCCTCTTCGATGATACAGGGTACGAGGTGTCAGCGAACGTCAAGGCGTACAGTGATAAGATAGAAGCGGACAGCGGCTTCGGTGCGGATTACAGAGATGCCGCTATAGAGAACGGTATCATACCTGATACAGGCAGTGAGGCGGACCTCACAAAATAAAAGACACACGAAGTACCATCTTTTTCGATCACGATAAAGATGGTACTTTTCTTTTTATGTAAGGTCGTAGTAAAATACTATAAGGCGATTTACTTACGAAAATAATTACAGGAGTTTCCTTACGTGGGACGTACCCGGTCTGCCCCGCGGACCGGTACATTTCTGAAAGGGGGACGAGGAACATGAGATATCCATCAGTAGATGTTATTATACCGACATACAAACCCGATCATACCTTCTCGGTCATCTTGAGACGATTATCCGAACAGAAGTATCCGGTCTCCAATATACTTATAATCAATACAGAAGAGAAATATTGGGATCCGGAATTGATCCGGGATATTCCTCGTGCTGATGTATTCCATATTTCCAAGGAACAGTTCGATCACGGAGCCACGAGAAATATGGGCGCCGGATTTTCTACCGCTGACTACATTGTTTTCATGACGCAGGATGCCATACCCAAGGATAAGAACCTGATCAGGAAGCTGCTGGAGCCGTTTGCGTATCCGCTTGTTAAAGTTTCCTACGCGAGACAGCTGCCGCGCAAAGACTGTAAGATTATAGAAGGGTTCAGCCGCAGCTTTAATTATCCGGCAGAGAGCATCGTAAAGACAGAAGAGGACATTACAACGCAGGGAATCAAAGCCCTTTTCTGTTCAGACGTGTGTGCCTGCTATGAAAGGGAATTTCACAAATCGATGGGCGGGTTCGAAGAACCCTGTATTTTTAACGAGGATATGATATTTGCAGCAAAAACGCTGAAAAAAGGATATTCTGTAGCTTATGCTGCAGATGCGCGTGTTATCCATTCTCACAATTATACGACCATGCAGCAGTTTCACCGCAATTTTGATAACGGTGTGTCACAGGCTATGCATCCGGAAGTCTTTGCAAAAGTCAGTCCGGAAGGCGAAGGATTCCATATGGTCATGGACACTGCCGCATACCTGAACAGCATAGGAAGATCCTATATGATTCCGCAGCTCATCTGGCAGACTGCGTTCAAGTATGCGGGATTTAGCATGGGAAAACTATATGATATTCTCCCATCCGGCATGGTCAGGAGACTCAGTATGAACAAGGATTTCTGGTCTTACAGCAATATTGAGGATGAGTGACGGAATATCACATTTTATACACATTTGACATATATATTACTGATTATATTCACAGTAACACAATGGTTCAAAGTGAATAAATATTGATTAAAGGATCGAGCCTATAGATCCGGAGGCTTAATATATGGATGACATGAACAAAGAATTAAATAACTGCGAAACAGAGGAGAACGTAACACAACCGGAGGTGACGGAGAATCCGTCAGCTGAGGTGAATCCTGAAGTCGTGGAAGAGGTTACAGTAAATCCTGTCCCTGAGCCGCAGACGGAGCCTATTGTCGATGAAACAAAATATGACCCAAACGGAGCCGGGGATGAGATGCCCTATGTGGCTCCGGATTTATATGTCCGGAACGAGGCGGACGATCAGGTGACAGCGGGCGGTCAGACGGGTTATACACAGCCTGGTGCCGCACAGGGCAACTACAATCAGGCATATACAGACGGCCAGACGGGTTATACGCAGCCTGGTGCCGCACAGGGCAGCTACAGTCAGGCATATACAGGCGGCCAGACGGGTTATACGCAGCCTGGTGCCGCACAAGGCAGCTATAATCAGGCAAATACAGACGGCCAGGGCGGTTACGGAAGACCGAATAATTATGGCACAAGCCAGTACGACCCGAACAGGGGCGGGAGAAGACCTGATCATTACGGTCAGAATGCTAACTACGGCCAGAGTATGAATCATAATCCGAACCGGATGCATCAGGACCAGTATTCCGGTCACGGACAGAAGAATATGTATGATCAGGGTGACAGCCATGGTCCGAGAAATCCGGAGCGAAGAAACGCAGCATCCGAAAGCGAATATAAAAACAGGTTTTCGAACGACGGATACGGTAAAGGAAGAACAGGCTATTCCAGCAGCTATGACTCGTATCGATTTGAGACGCCCGTAGATCCGGCACCAATTGAGCCGGGCGAAGCTCAGTATACCAGAAAAAAGAAAAAAGCTGAGCATAAGGCAAAAACCGAAAACAAGATTACAGGCAAGAAAATCGGATTCATTGCAGGTATCGCAGCTCTCTTTGGTCTTGTTGCGGCAATTGTATTTCTGGGAATAACAGCTCTGTTCGGAAATAAGGTGCAGGAAGCTCCTTCCCGGAATAACGGAGGAAGCATTGCAGCACCAACGCCATCAATTATACTCGGAGAGCCGGATGATGACACTTCCGCGGCTTCGGCGGGTACGTCAGATGCTACAGCCACTGTAGTTGAACTTACGGTACCTCAGGTAGTACAGCAGTGTATGCCTTCTATGGTCGCTATTACGAATACCACGATAGAAGAGTACAGAGATTTCTTTGGAGGCAGATCCACACAGGAGAGTGTCAGCGCAGGATCCGGCATCATTGTCGGGGAAACGGAAACGGAGCTGCTGATCGCAACAAACAATCATGTCATTCAGAACTCAAAGGATATAACTGTAACATTCATTGATGAATCGGCTATAACAGGCTCGATTAAAGGTATGGATTCAGACAACGATCTTGCGATCGTAGCAGTAAAGCTGGATGACATTTCCCAGGAGACGAAAGACGCTATCAGAATCATCACTATCGGAAATTCCGACGATATGGTAGTCGGAGAATCGGTCGTGGCTATAGGAAACGCGCTGGGATATGGACAGTCAGTTTCCGCAGGCATTATCAGTGCTCTCGGTAGAGAAGTGGATATTGACGGTACGCCCCATTCACTTATTCAGACAGATGCATCGATCAACCCCGGAAACTCGGGCGGTGCACTTATCAACATGAGAGGTGAGCTCATCGGTATCAATGAAGTAAAATACGTCGATGAGACAGTCGAAGGAGTGGGATATGCTATCCCGATGTCAACTGCCGAACCGATCCTCAGTAGTCTCGGAAGCAAGGCTGCAAGACAGAAGGTCGATGACTCTCAGGCATCCTATATCGGTATCAAGTGCATTGATGTCCCTGCATATTATGTTGGAGCCGGTTACCCGGCAGGCGTCTATGTCAGTGAAGTGACGAAAGGCGGTCCCGCCGATGCAGCGGGTCTCAAAGAAGGAGACATTATCACAGCGATTGACGGAATCAGCGTTTCATCATCCTCTCAGCTGATCAATTATCTTCAGTATTACGCTGCAGGAGAGACAATTGATTTCTCAGTCAGCAGATTGAATAAGGATAATACGGCATTTGATAAATCCAAGATGCCGATCACGCTCGGAAATAAAAATGACGCCGGTCTTGTAGAGGACAACGGTGACGATGAACAGGACGCTTCGGTACCTGACGAAAGCGTTCAGGATGAAGAGCCGGCTGAAGATACGGAAGAGAACAGCGAACAGCCGGAGGAAAGTTCTGAAGAACAACCGGAAGGCGGATTTCCGTTCCTTCCTGATGTAGAGAATCGATAAGCGACTGACATAAGGCAATCATAAAAGGATTATTAAACCTGCTTGGAGGCTGTTGCATAATACGGATGCATTCTGTATCCTGTATTGCACAGCCTCTTTACTTTTTTAGGTTGTCGGAGGATTATATGACAGATAATTTTGATAACAAAGACAAGAACGAAATCCGGGATACGGAGAAGAAAAAAGACCGCTATTGCAGCATATGTCACAGGCCGGAAAGTGTAACCGGTCCGCTTGTGACACTCACATCGGATATGTGTGTGTGCAATGATTGTATGCACAAGGCAGTCGACTACATGAATAACGGCGGTCTCGACTACAGTTCCCTCTTACAGGGGCTTTCCAATATTCCCGGTCTTTCTTTTTTGAACCTCGGAGGAAATCAGGCTCCCGCACCCAAAAAGAAAAAGGAGGAGCAGCCGGAAATCCGTTTTTCAATGAAAGATATTCAGCCCCCGCATAAAATCAAAACGATGCTTGACCGTTATGTTGTCGGTCAGGAGCGCGCCAAGAGAATTATCTCAGTCGGCGTTTATAATCATTATAAGAGGATTATTGCCGAACAGCGGGCCGAGGAGCGGGCGAAGAAGGAAGCCGGTAAGATACCGGATCCGAATGTGCCGATGCCGGTAGAAATTCAGAAATCCAATATGCTCATGATAGGTCCGACAGGAAGCGGCAAGACGTATCTTGTACAGACATTGGCACGGCTTCTCGATGTGCCGCTGGCTATCACGGACGCCACATCCCTGACTGAGGCAGGCTATATCGGAGATGATATCGAGAGTGTCGTCTCCAAGCTCCTTGCAAATGCGGATAATGACGTGGAAAGAGCGGAGCACGGCATCATTTTCATAGATGAGATCGATAAGATTGCAAAAAAGCGTAATACGAATCAGCGCGATGTCAGTGGCGAAGCCGTCCAGCAGGGAATGCTGAAACTCCTTGAGGGTGCAGAGATCGAAGTGCCGGTAGGGGCGTCCAGTAAAAACGCCATGGTACCTCTCAAGAGAGTCAATACAAAAAATATTCTCTTCATCTGCGGCGGTGCATTTCCGGATCTCGAGACGATCATCAAGGAGAGACTCAATAAACGCAGCTCGATCGGTTTCCAGGCGGATCTGAAAGATAAATACGATAAGGATCCGGATATTCTCCAGAAGGTCACTGTGGAAGACCTGAGAAAATTCGGTATGATCCCGGAGTTTCTGGGACGACTCCCCATTATTTTCTCACTGCAGAGCCTGAGCGAGGATATGCTCGTGAGGATCCTGCATGAGCCGCAGAACGCTATTCTCAGGCAGTATGAGGCGCTTCTGGAGCTCGACGAGGTCAAGCTGGAGTTCGAGGACGAGGCTCTGAGGGCGATAGCGCGGAAGGCCCTGGAACGCGATACCGGTGCCCGCGCACTGAGATCCATCATTGAAGAGTTCATGATGGATATTATGTACGAAATACCGAAAGATGACAGTATCGGTCGTGTTATAATAACAAAGGAATATATCGAGCACACAGGCGGACCGAAGATCATGCTTAGGGGACAGTGAAATTCGAGTACAGAGGCGGACTGAAGATTATGCTCAGGGGACAATAAAATTCGAGTACACAGGCGGACCTAAGGTCATGCTCAGAAGACAGTGAAATTAAAGAACACGAATATAATTGTTAAGTAAAGACAGGAGGAAGTTATGGCAGAAGATTTTTTCGGCGAATTAGGCAAATCGATATCCAGGGCAACGCAGCAGGCTGTTGATAAGACGAGTGTATTTATCGAGAGAACTAAGATTACTGCTCAGATTTCCGGTGAGCAGAAAGAGATTGATAAGCTTTATCAGAGAATAGGAGAGATTGTTTACCGCAAAGTGAAGATGGGGGAAATGGAGTCCGACGCGGAGTTTGCCCCGATTATTCATGACATTGATGCTCACACAAATCAGGTCACGACATATAAGAAAACCCTTGCAGATGTGAGAAAAATGAAAGTATGTGAGAGCTGCGGATCGGTTATCGCCATGGACGTTGCATTCTGCCCGAAGTGCGGAGCACCCGCACCTATTGTGCCGCAATCACCGGCAGTGCAGAATCCGGCAGCAGTACAGAATCCGGCAGCACAGAATATGTCTGCAGCGCAGGATTTGAATGCAACGAAGAGCAACGAGAACAATTTGTATGAAGCGGCCGGACAGTCT
>ODAI010217020.1_pt1 | contig 15334 bp, 19 predicted proteins | sample 1539321 | NCBI WGS metagenome assembly ODAI01 (sample SAMN02144231, study PRJEB22623) | gut metagenome | biome: sheep rumen | host: Ovis aries | place: New Zealand
GCCACTTTCTCACCTTGAAGAACTACTCGACAGCAATTATCTGACATTCCGTTACCGCCCACAAAATAATCCGACTTCAACGATAATTGCGGAATTTCTTTTGTCTGCTGATTTTCAAGGCAATGATGTGTACATCTTTCTTGACAAAAAGGAACATGCCCAAAATTATTTCTGTCGCTCGTTCTTTCCCAAAACTGACAAAGATTACACTGTCGGGCAGATTAAGTACACATTGTTACGAAAAGAAAAAACCACGCTCTCTACTGGAGAAAGCGTGGTGCAGTATGAGAAGTGATTATAGATTTAATTTTTATAACTCAATTAAATAGAATCATGTCTCCTTCTGTACAGACCACTTTACCTTCTCTAGCTGTCAACTAAACAAAAAAGCACATGCAAGGATAAAAACCAAAAGCAATAATAGACCTGCGCCTTCCACGATTTTGACCAACGAGCCCAATATGCCTAAATAATGAAGTAAAATCAATACACCTGCAATTATAGCGATGACAATCAGAATTGGAATCAGGCAGCCTTTTTCTTTTTTGCCGAATAGCGTAAGCAATTTTTTTCGGTCGCTGATTTCAGTTATGCCGATTTTTTCATAGTCGCTTTCTGTCATTTTGGCAAGAAGCGATTTGTCCAACAGTTTTTTCTCTTCAAGCAACGGAATACAGTGTTCAAGACCATTGCTTACAAGAAGAGATTTTAGCTTTGCGCTGTTTGAATCAGAATTTTTCATTATCCTCGTCCTCTAGGTTAAAAATCATTGCGATTGGTCATACTATCTTTGTATTTTTGTAAAGCTTGATTATAATTGTTTTCCCTAATTTTTATATCTTCAAAAGTAATAAGTGCACTATAAGCACCGAAACCTTGTTCTGAACTGCCGTAAAAAACTTCAGTTTTATCAAATTTCTTGTAAGTTTTTCCGTACATATTAAGGGGACCTATATTAGTAGACCCATCGACAGGTCTGCCATTAAATTCATATTTCGAAACAATAGAATTCACCAATGATTTTATCGCAGCGATTGTATTTGTATTGTAAGTATTTCCATCATAAATCAAATATACTTTATAAAGTTTGTCATTAATAAAAAGAAAACTAACAGCATCAAAAGAAATTTGTCCGTAGGAAATCGAGTTACCAACTAAAACTTCTGCAATATACGGTTCAGAACCTAATATACCTATGTCGACTATTTTTAATTCCGGCACCCATTCTTTTTCATGGGCTTTACTCCATTTTTTTTTCACTTCGGCTTTAGACATACCAAATTTGTAATCTTGTACTCCAGTCAATCTACTAGCTTCGATTCTCCGTCTTTCTGCCTCTTCCGCATCTGCTTTTTCTTTTGCTGCGTTTAAGCGGTTAATATTATAAAGAGCTTCTTCTTTTAGTTTAGGAAAATTATTTATCAAATCATATGTTATTTCCGGCCAAGCTATATCTAAATTGTTTTTAAATGCTAGACGGCAATAATCACATTCTGTAGTTAATGAATCATAGTGTTCAATTTGTTCTTCTGACAAAGTATCTTCATTTTGGAGCAACAAATTGTAAAAGTAAAACCAGTTTTCAGCATTTTCAGGATGCTCCTGATCTTGCAATATGGGAAGATGATTTTTCTTGTGGAAATCATAAAGGCTTAACATCACATGTTTTATAGGTTCATTTTTTAACCGAAAACCATTCTCTTCTTTAACAAAAGCGTAATTTTCATCTTTTTCAAAATAACCAAGCAAATCATCATATAAAAGCCAAAGATCCCCCTCATTTGCCTGTTCCAGTAATTGTTCAGATATTTTTTCATGTTTACTTTGCTCACTCTCACAGGAAAGATGCAGAAGAATAAAAATACCACATATTGCAAAAGCTAAATGTTTCATAATAACACCTAAATTTGCTTTACTATTCCCATTTATAAGTTTCACCATCGTAATAAATAGTGGAAAGCCGTTCACATTCATAAAAAATATTTGAAAGGTTGTCTTCAGTTAACTGAATGCTTGATGGAAGTGTAACGCTTCTGAGATTATTACAATTAAAAAATGCACTTTGTTCAATTTTCGTCACCGATTCAGGAACTATTACATCTTCTAAATTTTTACAACCAAAAAAAGCTCCTGTACAAATTGTTTTTGTACCATCATGTATTTTTAGTTCTCTACTGTGGCTAGCAGGACAACAAATCAATATCTGCATATCCTTGCTATATAATACTCCGTCATAGCTACTGTAATTTTTATTTTTTTCTGAAACTTCTATAAATTTGAGTTCCTGATTCCAAGGTGCAAACTCGTTATTAATTTCTGTCACAGACGAAGGAACTATGAACTTTTTAACATCTGTACCCATATTAAAACCTTTTCCTAATTTTTTGATACCCAACGGCAAAATTATTTTTTTTAGATTATAGAGCTCGCTAAATTCATCGCTTATTTCTCTAATTCCTTTTGCATTTGATAAATTCAAAACAATTTTCACATTTTTTGGAAGGAAGTACCTTAACACCGTTGGATCTGGAATACCCATAGGTACATAAAAAGCATTTGCAATTTCTTCCAAATCTTCTTTTGTTACAGTTCCTTTTACTATGACTTCAGAATCTTCTTTTATTGTTTTTACAAGCTCCTCTGCTTTTTCTAAAGGAACGGTAATTCCATTTGCTGTAAGTGTTGGTGAACAGCTACATCCTGCTAAAACAAAACAGAAAAATGAAAAAATTATAATTATTGTTTTATTCATCATTATTTTCTCCTAAACAAAAGGATAAAATCCATTCAATTATTCTCTTATGCCTTCTTTATACAACAGGAATTACACCATAGTCACAACATATTTTTGTGAAAAGTGCGGACGCAACAATTCTGTTTTTTGCTTCAGTGCTATCCTTCGCGGAATTTTTTATTGATTTTTTATATTTATCCATATCGAAGTGCTCAATTTCTATTTCATCTGTAGCTGCTGCCGCTGATTTTGGAGCTGCCATTACACCTATTGAACAGTCGTATTTCTGTATATACTCGATATTCTTTTTGAAAGATGCTGCATCAGAACCTGTTGTGCTTACAAAAATCGTGATGCCATTGATTTTAAACCAGCCCCAACTGTCAGTACCCCAGTCACGCCAAATTTCTTCAAATTCAGAAGTCTCAGAAAACAATGATGACAGAATCTTTAAGGCTGAAGTTCTTGATTCTACATCATCTGATGATACGGTAATAATTTTTCGCATAGTAAAATTCCTCCTTAAACTTAGCATAAAATGCTTTGTTTCTCAAAAATTATAACATTAAAAATCAATAAATCAAGCGAAATTTGGCATTAAATGCCAAAAGTGTTAAGAATATTTTCATTAAGTGCTATGTTTTGTAATCAGTTCAATCTATAAAATCCTCATTATATGAATGTAAAAGAAATTTTTGGCGAGAATCTAAAGCATTTCAGAAAACTAAGAAAACTGACACAGGAAGAACTGGCTGAAAAATTAGATATTATCCCGACACATCTCAGCCGCATAGAAAACGGAAAATCTTTTGTGACGGCAGAACTTCTGGACGCGCTTTGTGTCATTTTTAATACAACGCCAGCAAGTTTCTTTTACACGGCGCAAGAATTCTCAGGCGATGACAGCCTTTTTGCCAGAATTGACTCAGTGATTGACGAGGAGCTTGAAAAATTGGGAATTAAATTGAAGGAAAAGATTCGGAAATAGAATCGCGAGCGGGATGAAAAATAATTCACCACAAAAAGTGCAGAAATTTCAAGTGTTTTTGCTTTTTCAAATCTCGTATTCGTCCCAGTCACATTCGTCCACTTCGTGCTCGTGGATTCCATTCTGAATCAAGATTCCCGCTTCACCCACGCTTTCTTTGCGGCCAGAAATCAGGGGATGCCAGTCGGGAAGTGGCTTTCCTTCGTGGACAAGGCGGTAGGCGCAAGTTTCAGGGAGCCAGTCGAATTGGGAGACATTGTTTTTGGTGAGCTGGAGACAATCTTTGATGATTTTGAAGCGGTTCTCGTAGTCGCGGCACTTTCCGGTCTTTAGGTCCAGCAGGTCACAGGCCACGCGGGTGTAATGTGTCTTTTCCCGCTTTCCGTAGCCTGTGATGTACTTCCGGTAACAGCAGCGGCCGCATCCGTCGCAGAGGGATTCCCATTCTTCGGGTGTCAGCTCTGCAAGGGATTTAGTTCTGTAGAAATCTTTCATTGGTGCGAAAATTCTAAGAATGCCATAGAAGACGCTATGCAGTCATTACGGCTTTTGCCAGCTGGTCGGCGCAGGAAGTCGGCTTGTTGCCGCAGAGATTTCCCAAAAGCTTCGCGTTGATTTCTTCGGCCTTCATGCCTTCGCAGAGCTTGGCGATTGCCTTGAGATTGCCGTTGCAGCCGCCTTCAAAAGAGATGTTGTGAATGCGATTTTCGGCATCGCGCTCAAAGTGAATTAGGCGAGCGCAGGTGCCGCTTGTTTTGTAAGTAATTTCCATTACTTTATTTCGTAAATCCAGCCTTCAGGAGCTTTTTCGGTGCCCATCTGGATGCCCGTGAGAGTTTCGCGGAGTTTTTTGAGGACAGGGCCGATTTCATCCATGCCGCTTGGGACATTGATTTTTGTGCCGTGGTCATCGATGCAGCCGATTGGGCTGATTACAGCAGCGGTGCCGCAGAGACCGATTTCCACGAAGTCTTTAAGCTCGCTCTTGTTGACCTTTCGCTCCTCGACTTCGATGTGGAGATAGTCTTTTGCAACCTGAATAAGGGAGCGGCGAGTGATTGACGGCAAAATGCTGTTTGACTTCGGAGTGACCAGTTTTCCGTCTTTTGTGACGAAAAGGATGTTTGCGCCGCCAGTTTCTTCTATATAAGTGTGTGTTGCCGGGTCTGTGTAGATGTTCTCGGCGAAGCCTTTTTTGTGAGCGTCAACGATGTTGTAAAGGCTCATTGCGTAGTTGAGACCAGCCTTGATGTCGCCGGTTCCGTGGGGAGCCGCGCGGTCAAGGTCAGAGATGCGCACTGTGATTGGTTTTACGCCGCCCTTGAAATATGGGCCGACCGGTGTAACAAGAATGCGGAACTGATATTCGTCTGCCGGTTTAACGCCGATAACTGCGCTTGAACCGAACATATATGGACGGATGTAAAGAGTTGCTCCGCTTCCGTAAGGCGGAACCCAGTCGATATTTGCTTTGATTGTGTCGATGACGGCTTTAATCCAGCGGTCTTTTGGGAAGACTGGCATTTCCAAACGCTCGCAAGAATCCTTCATGCGGTCAGCGTTTAAATCAGGGCGGAATGTGACGATTTTTCCGTCTGCGGTGGTGTAGGCTTTGAGGCCTTCAAAACAAGTCTGAGCGTACTGCAAGACGCCAGCACATTCTGACATTGTGATTGTGTGGTCGCTGGTGAGAGTTCCCTCGTCCCACGCACCGTTTTTCCAATTTGCAACGAAACTTTTTGTAGTTTCCATGTAACCGAAAGGCAAATTTGCCCAATCCAAATCTTTCGCCATTTTTTTACCTCGCTTAAAGCTCAATGAAAAAAGAGTATCACTATAGAAGATTTTTTTCAATTAGCAATTTGAAATCACTAAAACGACAAGTCCGAGAATCTCGCACATTTGAACGAACCAGCCTGCCGTGTCTCCGGTGATTCCGCCAAAGTTTTTTACGGCGACGACGAAGTAAAAGCAGAAAACTGAAAGACTTGCCCCCACCAAAGCGATTCCCAAAAATCTGTAAAAATAAATCAGAACGAGTGAAATCAATAAAAAGAAAATGTAGCACCAAAGCGCCGTGAATCTTTTTGCGCTTGCAGAGGCGAATGTGTGGACAAGACCGCTGTTTTTCGCAATGGGAAAAGTGGCAACGGCAAATGCGCTTAAAAGCCTGCTGATGATAAAAATACTCACAATCGGGAGAAAATTCATAAGGCGGACGAAAAAATTTACGAATCGGTGAGAAGAAGCCGAGCCGAAAAAGTAATCACAGATTTCATAAGAAAGAACATAATAAGAAAGAAAATAAATAACACAAGCCAAAACTGCAAAAGCCCCGGAATGACTGTCTTTTAAAATCTCAAGCTTTTTTTCACGACTGGCGTGACTTGCCAAAGCATCGCAAGTGTCCATAAAACCGTCGAGGTGAATCCCCCCGCTGATGAAAACAGGAATCAAAGTGAAGCCAAGGGCAATCAAATGAAGGGAAATCGTTCGCTGCCAGACAAAAAGCAGCTGAATCCCGAAAACAAACCAAGCAAGCCAGAAAACCGCAATCACAAGCCCCACGAGGGGAAAAGCGCACATCATATAGCGCATGTTTTTTTCGTTCCATTCAACTCTGGGAGCGGGAAGGGAAGAGAAGGTTGAGAAAGCCAAAATCATCGATTTTATGAAAGTCATATTTTATATCTTAATAGTATGTGATAAAATAAAAAAATGGAAGTCAAAGCATACAAACACACAGTTCAATATTACGAAACAGACAAAATGGGAATTACCCACCATTCAAATTATGTACGCTGGATGGAAGAAGCCCGCGTTGATTTTTTGAAGCAAATTGGCTGGGATTATGCACGCCTCGAATCTGAAGGAATTATCTCTCCTGTTGTCGGAGTAAGTTGCAGATACAAACATAGCACTACATTTTCTGACACAGTTACAATCTCCGTTGCTGTTGAAGAATACAGTGGTATCAAACTTAAACTCAAATACTCTATGCAAAATGAAAATGGTGAATCTGTATGTGAAGGCAACAGTGAACATTGTTTCGTAAATGCAGAAGGCAAAATCGTCATGATAAAAAAAGAATACCCGACTTTTCATGAACTTCTGACATCTCTTTGCCAATCTCAACAAAAATAGAAATCTGAATTTTTTTTTCATCTTTCGTTAATCTTTTTTTAAGGTCTTCTACCAGAGAATGTGCTATAGTTATAATGAAAACAAAAGCTACTCTTGGAGGAGGACACTATGAAAAAGATTCTTACAATTCTCGCTTTACTTTCTGTCGCGACTCTCTCTTTTGCACAAAAAGCCGGCGATAAAGTCACATTCACTTCAAAAGACATGAATGGCACAGCCATTACAAGCGAAATTTTCGCAAAAAACAAAATCACCATGGTCAACATCTGGGGAACTTTCTGTCCGCCCTGCATTAAAGAAATGCCTGACCTTGCAAAACTCAACGAAGCCAACAAGTCAAAGGGCGTTGAAGTGGTGGGGATTCCTATCGACATCGTTGACCGCATGGGAAATATTCTCCCGAAGCCAAAAGCTGACGGTGAAGAAATCATCGCAAAAACCGGGGCGAATTACACTCACATCATTCCCAGCAAAGATATGATGAACGGACTTTTGCGCAATATTCAGGCCGTTCCAGCAACAATTTTTGTAGACAAAGATGGCAAAATCATCGGCCAGGTCTACTTGGGAGCCAGAAGCCAAAAAGACTGGCAGAAAATCATCGACGACTTGCTGGCAAAGCAGAAGTAATTTAGACACAGATGGACGCAGATAAACGCGGATTAAATCTGATTGCACAGAGGTTTTTATGAAACTGACCGAAAAACATCGTCGCCTTGTCGCTCTTGTTGTCCTTGTTCTTGGAATTGCCCTTGTCTTTGCGGGCATTTTCCGTGGCGAGGCACAGGCTGTTTTTAACAAGGCGACTCACATCTGCATGGAATGTATCGGGATTGGGTGAGATGGAAAAGAAAGCACCTTCAATCGCGGAAAAACGCGCACGACACAGTCGTATCCGTCTCATAATCCAGGCTTTGTTCACCGCGCTCTCAAACGGCTACATCAAGGGCTTTGCTCACGGTCAGATTTTTGAAGGGGCATCGAAATATGTATGCGTTCCAGGTATGAACTGCTATTCCTGCCCTGGCGCGCTGGGTGCCTGCCCGATCGGCTCCCTTCAAGCCACTCTGAACAGCCGGGACTACAAAATCTCCATGTACATCGTCGGGCTTTTGGTCATTTTCGGCACTTTCCTCGGTCGTTTTGTCTGCGGATTTTTGTGCCCTTTCGGTCTTGTGCAGGATTTGTTCTATAAAATCCCCTTCGTAAAAAAGATTCGCTCTCTTCCCGGTGAGAGAGCCCTGCGTTATCTTCGCTTTGTCTTTCTCGCCGTTTTCGTAATCTTACTTCCGGCTTTTGTGGCGGATTTTATGGGCTTCGGTGAGCCCTGGTTCTGTAAGTGGATTTGCCCTGTAGGCACGCTTGAAGGTGGAATTCCCCTCGTTCTTTTGAATTCAGCCATGCGGGGAGCGGCGGGATTTATCTTCCGGTGGAAGCTTGCCATTCTGATTCTTACGATTATTTCTTCTATTATAATCTACCGTCCTTTCTGTCGATATGTCTGTCCGCTGGGAGCAATTTACGGAATTTTCAATAAAATTTCCTTCTACCGATTTAAAATCGATGACTCAAAATGCACAAAATGCGGAACTTGCCAAAAAATCTGCAAGCTCAACATTCCTGTCTACGAAAAGCCTGACAGCGCGGACTGCATTCGCTGCGGAGACTGCAAGGCGGCCTGCCCTCACTCGGCGATTACAAGCGTAAAATTCTAGGATTTTGCTTTTTTTACGAAAAGAAGAGGAAGTCCGCTCACCAAAAGAACAAGAATCACCATAATCAGCGCGTAGGCATAAATCTCTTCGTACTCATTAAAATACGCGCTTGAATAAACTGCCTTTCCGAGAGAATTTCTGCTCTGAACAAGATATTCTGTCGTTACGATGATTTTTATTCCCGTGCCGACTGCATTGATAAAGGCCTGTTTCAAATATCCAGCCATCAAAGGCAAATATACCGAAAATAAAATCCGCGGGGAAAAATTGCTGTTCAATCTGTAAACATCGATTAAATCCCGGTCGATTCTGATGCAGCCCTCGCAAGTCGCTTCGCTAATCATGGGGATAAGAACGAGACTGGCGGCAATATATGGCACTTTGGGATATTTCGTAAGCACCATGATAATCACTACAAGCACAATCATAGGAATCGAACGGAGCATAATCATCAGGGGCTTAAAAATCTGACGGACACAATTGCTCAATCCCTCCGCCATGCCGATTGCCACTCCCAAAACCGTAGAAAAAATCAGCGCGACGAACAAATGCCAGAATGTGGTGAGAATAAGCCTGTAGGTTTCGGGGGTTTTTAAAAGATTGAAAAATGCTTTGAGAATTTCAAGAATTCCGGGAAAGACCAGAGGATCGCCTTTTGCCTTTCCCAGAATTTGAATCAAAACTCCGATGAGAATAATGCCGATGGAGAAAAAGAGTGTATTTTTTGTTTTATTCGGCAATCTTATTTTCCATAGTAGAAGTCGTCAGCAGGAAGCGCGCCACCGTACTGTTTGATGTCGATGTTTGCCGCTGTTTCGACCTGTGATTTTGCTTCTTTTGCGCTCATGAAGCGAATCGCACAATTCGGGATTGCCGTTTCTGCGATTTTTGCGTTTGGGAGAATTTTTAATTCGACTGCTGCAGAAACAACTTCTGAAAGATTTGCACTGCATTTTTTGCATGATTCTTCTGCACGGACAAGAAAATCTTCAACAATTTGTGGATTTTTTTCGACTGTCTCGGCCCGGACGAAAAGACCTGCCTGAGCGAATCCGTCAAATCCTGTTGCTTTTTTATAAAGCGCATTCAGCGGATATGCCGTAATATTCTGATTCTTCATTTTAGCTGCAGTAAGAGCAGGTTCTGCCGTAAGAACGATTGAGTCTGCGTCAGAAAGAAGAAGCGCCTGAGTATTTGCCGCGCCTGCGAGATAGTTCACTGATTTTGGCTTGATTTTGTTTTTTTCGAGAGCAGCGAGGGCGATTGATGAATTGATTGTGTTCTCGCCAAAAAGGGTGAGCTCAGCTTTTTTAATGTCCTTGAGCTTAAAATTCTTTTTCTGAGAAGCGAAATACAAATTTCCCCAAGTGACTACAGCCGCGAGTTTGTAAGTTGACTTTCCCATTTTGTAGAGTTTTGCGCCGGCGTTAATCGGAGCGATGATGAAATCTGCGTTATTGTTGGCGAATTCAGCAGAAATGGTTTCAGCGGCAACGAAAGTGTAATTTTCCGGATTTTTTGCAACCAAAGTTGCGAGAGAAAGAGCTGGTGCGCCATTTGGAGCAGAAACTTTCACGGCATAAGTACCAGAATCCTGAGCTGACAATGCAGAGAGAGCCAGCAAAGATGTAAGAATGAGTGAAATAAATTTTTTCATGAAAATCCCCTGTGCAAATCAAAAAATGAAATAATAACAATATAGTAGAATTATTTTACTTCTTCGTCAAACAATATACATTCAGACGATTATTTTCTATAATAATTTTAAAAGGAGAATTTCATGGATTCCGTTCTGGAATATACAGGCGTTACAAAAAAATATGAAAATAAAACGGCACTTAAAAATGTCAATCTTTCTGTACCTAGCGGTGCGATTGTCGGACTTTTAGGTCCAAACGGCAGTGGAAAAACCACGCTTTTAAAACTCGCATCAGGTCTTCTTCACCCTACGAGCGGAAAAGTCACCATCTGCGGGCTTCCTGTAAGTCCTGAATCTAAGGCTCTTGTTGCTTATCAGCCGGACTGTGTTTATCTCAACGATTGGATGAATGTTGAGCAGCTTGTCAAAATGATGCAAGATTTTTATTCAAATTTTAACCGAGATAAAGCCCTGGATATGCTCAGCCGTCTCAAAATCAGCCTCAAAGACAAGCTCAAAGCAATGTCAAAAGGAACGAAAGAAAAAGTTCAGCTGATTCTTACGATGAGCCGCGAAGTTCCTCTCTATATCCTTGATGAGCCGATTGGCGGAGTTGATCCTGCTGCCCGCGATTATATCCTCAATACGATTCTTACAAATACTCCGGCCGGTTCAACCGTTCTTATTTCAACACACTTGATTTCTGATATTGAAAGCATCTTGAACGAAATTATTTTCTTGAAAGACGGCGAAATTATCCGACAGGGAAATGCCGAAAAAACACGGGATGCCACCGGAAAAACAATTGACGAACTTTTCCGCGAAGAATTCAGATGCTAAATGGAGAATATTATGGAAAACGAAAATAAAGTCAGCCAGCTTCCGATGATTGGAAAGGTCTTCAAATACGAGTTTATCTCTACGGCCAGAGTTTTTGTGCCTGTCTATTCGGTAATTCTTGCAATCGCTTTTATTGCGGGAATTTTATATTTTTCTCAGAATTTTTTCGATGATTTTGGCGGCGATAAAGTCATGCTTTTCTATTTTGTACTTTATCCGGTCATGATGATTTTTGTCGTTGCTTCTGCAATCATTACTTTGCTCCAATTAGGACGAAGATTCAAAAAATCAATGCTCGGTAACGAAGCTTATCTGAATCTTACGCTTCCAGTTTCCCTTTGTGGTCATTTGCTGGCACGAATTCTTTCGGCTTTCGTCTGGCTTTTGATTTATACACTCGTCGTAGGGGTCTCGACTTTTCTTTTATATCGAAATGTCATAGACAAATTGCTTGAAGACAAGAATTTTGCCGATCTCGCTCAAAGATTCGTTGAATTTACCGGACATTCGATTGTAAATGCTTGTTTTCTTTTTGGGGTTGCAGGGATTTTTACGATTTTCTTCATCGCGACTTTCATTTATATGGTTTATGCGGTCGGTCATCTCGCAAAAAAATGTCGTGCCCTTGTTCAGTTTATCGTTGCAGTTGTCGGCCTTTCCATCATAAATACAATTCAGGGCCAGTTTACAACAAATTTCCTTCTGATTAAAATCGAAAACTTTAACTCTGACTCGCCCGCCGAAGTTTGGAATATCATTTCGACTATGTGCTATGCCTCAATCGGTTTCGACATTCTCTTTGCTGTAGCTTGTGCCGGAATCACTTTACTGATTCTGCGCAATAAATTGAATCTAGAGTAATTATCGCGCAAATTTTGCAGTTACACCCGTGCCGCATCAAAAATCTTCCGCATGTCTTCTTCGTAGAGGACTTTCGCGCTTCCGACTTTGCCGCCGGTCGCGATTGAGCATTTTTTCGCAAGTTCGGTGATTTGCTCGTCAGTAGGGCTGATTCCCAGCTCCCGAAGATTCGTCGGCATTTTGATTTCACGGTAGAAATTTTCCATTGCCTCGATTCCTTTGAGGGCGATTTCTTCATCAGAGCCGGAATTTTCCACATTCCAGACTTTGATGGCGAATTTTTTGAACCGGGCAAGGCAGTCCTTGTAGACATAGCGCGCCCAACTGCCCCAGATTGCAGCCAACCCCGCTCCGTGAGCCACATCAAACATTCCGCCAAGTTCATGTTCAAGGCGATGACTTGCAAAATCATTTCCGCCGTTACCCAAGCCTGTCAAATCGTTGTGACTGAGACTTCCGGCCCACATGATTTCCGCGCGGGCGTCGTAGTCCTTTGGATTTTTGAGCAGAATCAGCGTGTTTTCGATAACTGTCCGCATGAGTCCTTCGGCTATACTGTCTGTAATCTGCATATTTCCATTGCTGGTAAAATATCGCTCCATAGTGTGCATGAGGATGTCGGTTGAGCCGCACATGGTCTGGTATTCAGGAAGGGTCATTGTAAGCTCAGGATTCATAATCGCGAACTTCGGCCTGCAAGTGTCGGAATTTGAGCCCCGCTTTTTCCAGCCATCTTCGTTTGTGATGACTGCGCTGTTGCTCATTTCGCTTCCGCTGGCTGCAATCGTGAGAATGACACCAATCGGCAGGCAGTTTTTGGGCGAATTCTTTTTCTCAAAAATATCCCAGACATCAAAATCATTAGTCACGCCGTAACCGATAGCCTTTGCACTGTCAATTACAGAACCACCACCCACAGCTAGAATAAAATCAACTCCCTCTTTTTTACAGAGCGCAATTCCCTCGCGAACAAGCGATAACCTAGGATTTGGAACAACTCCACCCAGCTCAATATAAGAAACACCCGACTCGTCCAGAGATTTTTTTACGCGGCCAAGGAGCCCAGTCTTTTTGACCGAGCCACTTCCGTAATGAAGCAAGACCTTTTTGCACTTTTGAGAAGCGACAAGACTTCCAGCCTGAGATTCCGTGCCTTTTCCGAAAATAACTTTTGTGGGCGCGTAGTAGGTGAAATTGTTCATGGGAGATTCTCCTTATTTCAAAATCTCTTCTGCGAGCTTTTCAAGCTGGCTTTCTGTTTCGGCGCTTTCCGCAATCTTCACGGTGACTTTGTTTTCGCAAATCGTGATGTTTTTGCTCTGCTCGAACATGGCTGTCATGCCCTTGATTGCCATCGGTGCCCAGCTGCCGTTTTCGATGAAGGCGATTTTTCGGTTCTGGTAGTTGCGTTCGGTAAGATGCTCGATGAATTCCCGCATTGTGGGGAAGACGCCGCCGTTGTAAGTTGTTGTTGCCAAAACAAGTTTTCCGTAACGGAAGGCATCTTCTACACACTCGTAGGTGTCTTCACGGGCAAGTTCGGAAATCGCAACTTTCGGGCAGCCTTTTGCCTTTAGGATTTCGGCAAGTTTTTCGGCAACCCGCTTTGTGTTTCCATAGACAGAAGTGTAAAGGAGGCAGACTCCCTCGCTTTCAACGCCGTAGCTTGACCAAATATCGTAGAGGCGGAGGGCTTCTTTTACATCGTCTCCAGCGAGAACAGGGCCGTGAAGGGAAGCAATTGTCTTGATTTCAAGATTTGCGGCCTTTTTGAGGACTGCCTGCACATTTGCCCCGAATTTTCCCACGATTCCGAAATAGTAGCGGCGGGCCTCACAAGCCCAGCCTTCCGGGTCATCGTAGTCGTTCGCGCCGAATTTTCCGAATCCGTCAGCAGAGAAAAGCACTTTGTCAAAAGAATCGTAAGTCATAATTACTTCAGGCCAGTGAACATTGGGGGCGGCGATGAAAGTGAGCGTGTGCTTTCCCAGCTCCAGCTTGCTTCCTTCTGCAACGACTACCTGTTTTTCTGCAAAGTTCGAGCCGAAGTAGCTTTTCATCATCACGAAGGCCATTTTTGAAGAGACGATTTTTGCATCCGGGTAAGTTTCGGTAAATCGCTTGATATTTGCCGAGTGATCCATTTCCATGTGCTGAACCACGAGATAGTCTGGTGATTTTCCGCCCAGCGCGCTCTTGATGTTCGAAAGCCACTCCTCGCCAAAATCCGCGTCAACGCTGTCCATAATCGCAATTTTATCGTCAAGAATTGCATAGGAATTGTAAGCCATGCCGTTCGGGACATCGAACTGTCCTTCAAAAAGATCGATTTTATGATCGTCTACACCTACATATTTGATTGTGTCTGAAATCTGCATAATTTTCTCCATATACAATTTTATTATTTACTATTATAATAGATACATCATTTTTTTCAATTAGAGGTATCTAATGAGCAAAATCGCCATCAGAATCAACAAAGCGGATGTAGTTGCTGTTGCACTCGAACCGCTTTCAAAAGGAACTCAGGTAACTCTTGAGGCAATGGACGATGTTCCTGAAGTAAATGTCACTCTTCAGGAAGATATTACTGCGGGTCATAAATTCGCAATCAAAGAAATCAAAAAAGGCGAACCGGTTATCAAATACGGTTATCCAATCGGTTCAGCAACAGAAGATATTGCCGTCGGCAAGCATGTTCACACACACAACATTCACACTTTGCTTGAAGGCGAACTCTCTTACACCTACAACGAGGCAAAAGCAAAGGCCGCTTACGACGCATGGTACAAGGAGACAGAAAAACTCCGTGCAAATGTACCGACAGTCAATGTTTACAAAAGAGCAGACGGCCGCGTGGGAAGCCGCAACGAAGTCTGGATTATACCTCTCGTTGGCTGTGTAAACAAAATTTCTGAAAATCTCGCCATGTGGGCAAACGCTAAATTCTGTGGCGGCGAGCCAAAACCAAGCGAGAAGGGCGGCTTGGAAGGATTCTTCACATGGACTCACCCTTACGGCTGTTCTCAGATGGGCGGCGACAAAGAAACAACTGCAAAAATCCTTTCTGACCTTGTTCATCACCCCAATGCAGGCGGAGTTCTGGTCGTATCTTTGGGCTGTGAAGAGAACAATGTTCCTTACTTCAAGGAATTCTTGGGCGAATACGACGAAAAGCGAGTTAAATTCATGGTCACTCAGCAGTTCGAGGACGAAATGGAAGAAGGCAAAAAGCTTTTGACCGAACTCGCTGAATACGCCGGAAAATTCAAGCGTGAAGAAGCTCCACTCACAGACATCGTGCTTGGCATGAAGTGCGGCGGCTCAGACGGAATGAGCGGAATCACCGCAAACGCATTGATTGGCCGAATCTGCGACGCCATGACAGGAATGGGCGGCCGCGTTATGCTCAC
>ODAI011618148.1_pt1 | contig 15334 bp, 8 predicted proteins | sample 1539321 | NCBI WGS metagenome assembly ODAI01 (sample SAMN02144231, study PRJEB22623) | gut metagenome | biome: sheep rumen | host: Ovis aries | place: New Zealand
CATAAAACAGGGACGGGCTTTTGCACTTACAGCGCGTCTTTCTCATGCGCCATGCCCACCCAGGGCGAGGCCCTGGGCTATGAGCGGGTTGGCCTTGCAGGCCGCTCTTAATCTGAAAGGGTCAACTGCGATATTATTGCCAAAAAATCATTAAGAAACCAAGGAGAAAAAAAGATATGAAACGACTGCTGATACTTTTATCATTTTTCATTTTTCATTTTTCATTTAGCTCTGCGCAGCAGAGCGCAACTGTAGTTCACCCCTGGCAGGGAAAACGCGTGGCCTATTTCGGCGACTCCATCACCGACCCGCGCAACCGAGCCTCCGAGAAGAAGTTCTGGGGATTCCTCGCCGACTGGCTCGACATCCAAGCCTACGTCTATGGCGTGAGCGGACGCCAATGGAACGACATCCCCCGACAGACCGCCCAGCTGCTGCAGGAGCACGGGCAGGAGGTCGACGCCATCATCGTCTTCATGGGCACCAACGACTACAACAACGGAGTGCCCATCGGCCAGTGGTGGGACGAGAGGGAGACGCAGGTGGAATACGGACACGGACAGCCCAAGCAGATGGTGACACGCCGTCAGCGCACGCCGTCGATGGACCCCTCCACCTATCGCGGCCGCATCAACATCGCTCTCGACTCGCTGAAGCGCTCCTTCCCCACCAAGCAAATCCTGCTGCTCACGCCCATCCATCGCGCCGACTTCCACGCCAACGAGAAAAACTGGCAATGCGACGAGTCCTACACCAACCAATGCGGCGAATATCTCGACGCCTATGTCGAGGCGGTGAAACAAGCTGCCGACATCTGGGCGGTGCCCGTCATCGACTGGAGCGCCACAGCCGGTCTCTTCCCCCTCATGGACGAGCATGCCCGCTATTTCAACAATGCACAAACCGACCGTCTCCACCCCAACGAACAGGGGCACCAGCGGCTGGCACGCACGCTCTACTACCAACTCCTCACCCTTCCGTGCTGTTTTTAGCATAAAGGTAAAAGGGTAAAAAAGCTCCACTTCAAGGGCTTTAAAGGGCTTAAAGAGGAGTGAAAGGGTTTAAAGGGACGTATGCTCCACTTCAAGGGCTTTAAAGGGCTTAAAGAGGAGTGAAGGGGTTTAAAGGGACGTATGCAGGATGATTCGAGGGGCAGGACTAATGTCCAAACTCCTAAACTCCCAAACTCCCAAGAAAAAAATAGTGGAATCCGCGTCATCCGTGCCGAAAAATCGAGGAGGGGCAAAGTTCTTGAATATTATTCACATAACAAATAACATCACCTAAAACAAACAAAAAAAATGAAAGCAAATCTGATTGAACAAGCTTACGCCGTGGCCAAAGAGCGTTATGCAGCCATCGGCGTCGACACCGATGCAGCACTCGACCAGCTCCAGCACCAGCAACTCTCGCTCCACTGCTGGCAGGCCGACGACGTGGTGGGCTTCGAGCGAAACGAAGCTCTCTCGGGCGGCATCCAAACCACAGGCAACTACCCCGGACGAGCACGCACCATCGACGAGGTGCGGCAAGACATCGAGTTCGTCAAGACACTGCTCGGCGGCAACCACCGACTGAACCTCCACGAAATCTACGGCGACTTCGGCGGCAAGTTCGTCGACCGCGACCAGTGCGGCGTAGAGCACTTCCAAAGTTGGATCGACTGGGCGAAGGACAACAACATGAAGCTCGACTTCAACTCCACATCCTTCTCCCACCCCAAGAGCGGCGACCTCACTCTCTCCAACCCCGACAAGGCCATACGCGACTTCTGGATTGAGCACACCAAGCGCTGCTGACGCATCGCCCACGCCATGGGCAAGGCACAGGGCGACCCCTGCATCATGAACATCTGGGTGCACGACGGCATGAAGGACATCCCCGTACAACGCAAGAAATATCGCGAGCTGCTCGCCGCGTCGCTCGACGAAATCATGCAAGAGCCCCTCGACGGCGTGAAAAACTGCTTCGAAGCCAAACTCTTCGGCATCGGACTCGAGAGCTACACCGTGGGCTCCCACGACTTCTACACCGCCTACTGCGCCACACGACGTTGCATCTACCCCCTCGACACAGGCCACTACGAGCCCACAGAGAACGTCTCCGACTTCGTCTCCACGCTCCTCATGTATGTGCCCGAGCTCATGCTCCACGTCTCCCGACCCGTGCGCTGGGACAGCGACCACGTCACCATCATGAACGACCCCACGCTCGACCTCTTCAAAGAGCTCGTACGCAGCGACGCCCTCCACCGCGCTCACGTCGGACTCGACTATTTCGACGCCAGCATCAACCGCATCGGAGCCTACATCGTCGGCAGCCGGGCCACGCAGAAGTGCATCCTCCAGGCGCTGCTCGAGCCCAAGCAGCTGCTGCGCCAGTACGAGGACAACGGCCAATATTTCGAGCGACTCGCCCTCATGGAGGAAGCCAAGTCGATGCCCTTCGGCGCCGTCTACGACTATTTCAACCTCCGCAACAACGTTCCCGTCGGCGAGGAGTTCATCCAATGCATCCAGCAATACGAGCGCGACGTCACGTCAAAACGCTGACAACACCCCGACACTGCTGAACACACTAACGGCTCACGGGCACAAAAAAAAGGCTGGGAAGAACGAAAAACAACCGTTGCTTCAAGCCTTTCTTTTTGGTTTATTTTTACCAATTTCTTTTACAAAACTCTGTCAACTTCCACTTGCAATCTAGCGCGGAAATAAGTGGTGAAAAGCGAAAAAAACACTCTTTCCGCTCAACTTTTATGGAGTCAGTTTGTCATTTGTGGCTTATGAGAGTGTCATTTGTGGCCTTTGACCTTGTCATTAGCGGCATTTGAGCCGCTCATTTGCCACAAATGAGAACCTCAAAGCATAGCTCTGGCAACCCGAAAGCACCGTTTTCGAGGGTCAATAAAATGTAAGAAAAACAGAAGTCGTTGGTAATCAGCGACTTCTGAAAATGTCGATTTTTTGCGTTTTTTCGGCCTAAATTCCGTTCACTTCAAACAATGACCCGTTTTTAGGGGTCAAAATTCAGAATTATCTTGACAAATCAGAAGACTCCTTATGCTTACAATGAAACCGTTATTTGTTTAATTCATCGAGTTTCTTCTTGAACTCAGGTAGGTTTTCGTCTTCGAGCCAATCGAGGTGATGAATGCCACCCTGCTTGTCGAAAAGGCGATAAGTGGGATAACCCGTAAGTTCTATGTACTGCTCAACAGCATGCTGCTGAGCTTCTGGCAGGTTATAGTGAACGCAATTGGGCTCCGTGAGGTTATACTCAGCAATCACGTTCTTCCACGACTTTTCAGGCGAACTGTTGGCAAGGTAAAGGTACACGATGTCGTATCCCTCAAGTTCGGCCTTTAGTTTGTGCGACTCGCTCAACTTGCGCTTGCATGGAGAGCACCAAGTACCCCAAACGTCAAGATACACAATCTTCCCCCTGTATGGCTCAACTATTTTGTCGATAATAGCCTTGCCCTCGGTTAATCCCTCAACATCCGACGATGGATGGATGACTGCATTTACAGCCGCCTCCTTGTCCTTCATCACTTGCTTGTAGTAGTCGTTCTTCTTAGTGATGACATTCCTGAAATAAGGCTCCTTGATGAGTGCGATGTAAGGCTCCTGTTCCTCTGGGAGTGCACATCTTTCGTGCTCAATATATTCGTTGAGTATCTGCGCATAGTGAATGCTTTTGACGAGCGGGTCAGTGACAAGAGAATCGATGATGGCAATCGTGACACCCTGCTCACCGCCAACGCACAGCGTGTTCACCGCCTTTTGGTAGTCAGTACTCTCATATATTTTATTGACCACATCGTCATACTCCGCGTATTTTTCTTGAACTCTACTGATGGAATCATTGAGCACACGGCGGTCTTTTATCTGAGTATAGTGGGCGAAGATTTCCCTGTTCATCTTCTCCATCTGACTGATGGCTTGATGCTCTTGGTCGTTCAAGTTAAGCATTCCCTTCTCCTCAAGCCATGGAAGGATAGCAAGCCTTCTCCATAAGACATTTATACGTGGGTCGGCATAAGTATAGCACTCACGCTTGTATCTCAGCATCGAAGCCAGTCCGCTTATGAGATTGACAGGCAATGAAGTATCAACCATTGAGTGCTCCTCCACCCACTCCATCACGTCGGCTGGCAACAAGTGGTTATAAGTATCATAGTGCATCATCAGCAGTTGGGAGCAGACATCAATACGATGGCCCGCGCTTATAAGATCACGAAAGCGTTTGCTCATGTTGGGGTGCTGGGCTAGGAAATCATTGGTCTGAGCCACGCACCGCTCATAGCTGCTTATCCATTTCTGTGCCATGACCCTCACGGAGTCGTCACTCACAGGGTTTTCAATAAAACCTACGTAATCCATGCTTATGCTCTCCGCCTGCAACTCGTTCTGCAGCCGGGCGTCATCACCCATAAAGAGCGTTTGCAACGACTTGTAGTCTTTCAGCATGAAATACTTCTCGCCGGGAGTCAGTACAATGCTAGCGCCGTCGATTATCTCATTCTGACTGGTTCGTATGAGCAGGGAGACTCCCTGTGTACCAACGAGCGGAACATCCAACTCGAAGCGGCCTAAAGAATCGGTCTGCGTGGAATGATGAGTATAGTCGTCGGTAGCAATGTTGCCAAGCGAGGCCTCGACTGTCAAGTTGTTCCGGAGAATCTCTTTAGGATATCTCAGCCAACCACTCACGACAGCCGTTCCCTCCTTCAACTCAGTGCTGAATGAAGTGTTGTCAGCTGTTGGATAATCGGCGATGGAGTTGGCTGTGATGGCAGAGAGCGTCTGTTTCTTGCCTCCAATATTGAAAAGGCGTTTGCCGTCTTTTTCCTTACCGATGGCGATAGTGAGTTTTTCGTTGCCAGAAACAAGCACCACCTTCTTCTCCGATTTCCTGTCATACTGCCAAACCTTATTATCATATGCGGCTTTATCGTTGAAAAGACTGATTATCCAATCGCCTGTTTCCACATCTAGCCAACTGCTGTTGAAGAGTGAGGTCTGATTCTTATACGCAGGATCGGTTATATCCCATATTTTGAAGAAATTGAGTGCGTAGCCTTCAACAAGATCAAACTGTTTTACGTCCTGAGGCAACGGCTGGAAGTGGAGTGCTACATCGGTTTTGCCGGATTCAGGAATGGGTATATGCGTGTCAAGTGCAAGATCTGTCTCGCCTTCGCGCGTCTTCTTTGCGCTGATGATTGGGTACGATTTGTCATCTTCAGTCTTAAGGACGGTGCAGTTTCCAAAAGAAAACTTGGCATTCGGGTGGTTTCTAACGGTGATGTGCAGCACGGTCTCGTCATTACGAAACTCCACTTCGTTTACATCAAACTGAAATCCGTGCGGTTCGTTACGATAACCAGGATTGGTCCAAACCTTCTGCGCCCATCCACTAACAGCAATGAGCATGAGCAACAATGAGATGATGGTTTTCTTGTTCATTATCGTTTCTTTTCTTTTTTTTTCGTCCTCAAAGTTAAGTGTTTTTCTGCTGTTGACGATTCTTTTGGGGGGCAACGAAGCGACGTTTTAGGCATTTTTTGCATCTTTCGTATGCGAAACAATGTTTTTTTACTTGCTTTTCGATAAAATGTTGTACCTTTGTAAACGGATAGACCGAGGACTCTCTTCGGCTGATAACTAAAACAAAGGAAATCAACGTCGTTTCCCAGCTATCGCTGTATAGCCTGTAAATGCAATGAAAAAAATGGACAATTCACAAAAAGACTTCACTCCCCAGCCTCAGGGCAAGGGGCAAGGAGGGGCTTCGGGCTCCCTCCGCAAGACACTCGCCGTGTCGCTCACAAACTATCTGGACGCGGGCGCCATCGTGGCCGGCTCCAGCGGCATCACCCTGTGGCAGAACTATCTGGGGCTGTCGGAGATGCATCTGGGATGGCTCAACGCCCTCAGCGCCAACGCCCTGGGCGCTGCCATCGGTGCCATCATCGGCGGTTTCCTGGCCGACAGGTTCGGACGCAAGTTCATCTTCACCTACAACTTGTTGGTATATATGCTGGGCGTGCTGATCATCATGTTCAGCTTCAGCTTCCCCATGCTGCTCTGCGGATTCCTCGTGACGGGCATCAGCGTGGGCATCGGCGTGCCGGCGTCGTGGACGTACATCTCGGAGTCGTCGGAGATTCACAACCGCGGACGCAACATCTGCATCTCGCAGATGTCGTGGGGACTGGGCCCGATGTTCATCCTCTTCTTCGGCATGCTGCTGGCTCCGGGCGGACTGCTCTGGGGGCCTGTGGAGGCGCTGGCTGGCGCCGTGGTAGGCGGCGACGCCCCGAGGGCTGCCGTGGAGGTGTTCTCGTCGAGGGTGGTGTTCTTCACGCTGTTTGTTGTCGCCCTTGTGGCTTGGACGCTGCAGCGCCAGCTGGAGGAGAGCACGGAGTTCACCTCGAAGCAGGGCGAAGGGGAGAGCAGCATCGTGGGCAACATCCGTCTGCTGTTCACCAACAAGATTGCCGTGAAGACTGTCGCCTTCCTCGCCACCATCTACCTGACGTGGAACCTTGTGGCCTCGGTGATGGGCTTCTTCATGCCTCATGTCTATGAGACGGCGGGCGGATTGAGCAACGAGACTGCCAACATGCTGAGCTGCGTGAGCTGGGTGTTCGTCGTTGTCACGACGTTCATCATTTCGTTCTATGTAGACAAGGTGGCGCATCGGCTGTTCTACATCTTCGGACTGGCTGCCGCCCTGAGCGCGTGGCTTCTGGTCATCGGCGGCGGCATCACGGGCATTGCCGGCATCTGGGTGTTCACCATCCTCTGGGGTATCAACAACGGCAGCTCTGTGCAGATATTCTACGCCCTATGGGGGTCGGAGCTGTTCCCTGCGAAGTTCCGTGCCGGTGCGCAGGGGCTGATGTTCTTCATTGTGCGCGGCCTGTCTGCCGTCTGGGGACTTGTCTTCACGTATATCTATGGCGAGCACGGCGAAGGCTTCACGCTGGCTGCCTACTGCATGATTGCCCTGCTCGTCGTCTCGCTCGTCGTCGGCCTGATGGGGTGCCCCAACACGCGCGGCAAGTCGCTCGGCCAGATTACCCGCGAACGCTACGGGGAGGAGATCTAATAATAAAGGGTATAAAGGGCTTAAAGGGGGAGGGGAAGGGCTTAAAGGGCTTAAAAGGGGGAGTGGAAGAGTCTAAAAGGACAACAGCAACCAGCCCAAGGCAGCGCCTTGGGGGGAAGATATGACAACAAACTAACGCCCTACAGGGGCAATTGAAGTGCAAGGCGAACCAAGAAAGCAGCGAGAGCAGAGTCAAGTTTACTTGAACTATGCTGAGTCGCGTTCGAGGTCGACAGATGTCATTGCAGAACAAACTTGTTTGAATTATGCTGAGCCGCAGCCTTCAATCGCTTAAAAGCAAAAGCATAAAAAGGGGAAGGGCTTTTGCACTTACAGCGCGCCCTCCCTTGCACGCCCGATACCCAGGGCGATGCCCTGGGCTATGAGCAGGTTGGCCTTGCAGGCCGCTCTTTGTCCGAACGGGATTGAAAGGCTTAAAGGGCTTAAAGGGGGAGTGGAAGGGTCTAAAGGGCTTAAAGGGGGAGTGGAAGAGTCTGAAGTGACGAATGCATTTGCTATTGTCCCTTTAGGCCCTTCCACTCCCCTTTTATACCCTTTAAGCTTTACTGCTTGCTCCCTACTTGAAGATTTTCTGTGCAAACATGGTGAGGTAGATGCGCCAGTTGCGCCAGATGTGGCCGCCGTCGTTCTCGTAGTACTCGTACTTGTAGCCTTTGCCGTCGAGATACTGCCGCAGCTCTGTGTTCATCTGCATGAGGAAGTCGTCCTTGCCGATGGCAATCCAATAGAGTTTCGGCTTCGAGGAGAAGAGTTTCGACATCTGCTTGTCGAACTCGGCACGGTCGCGTGGCATGCGGCAGGCAGCCGACTGCAGGCCGTAATAGTCGAACGTCTCGGGATAAAGGCGCGAGATGCCGAAGGTGTGTCCGCCCCCCATCGAGAGTCCCGTCACGGCACGGGCGCTGCGCTGCGCGATGGTCTGGTAGTGAGTGTCCACATAGTTGACGATATCCATGAAGCTCTCCTCCATCGTGGCTTTCGCGCCCCGCTGGTTGAAGGCGTTTCCGTCGGGGGTGTACATGCCCTCGTGCCACCATCCGGGCGCTGCGTTGCACGTGGGGTTGCCGTTGGGCATCACCACAATCATCGGCACGCACTTGCCCTCGGCGATGAGGTTGTCCATAATCTGCGACGTGCGTCCGAGGTCGCCCCACGCCGTCTCGTCGCCACCGTGTCCGTGCAGCAGATACATCACGGGGAAGCGCTTCTTGCCGTCATACTGCGGAGGCAGATAGACCGTCATGCGCCGCTGCTGGCCGAGTGTCGGGCTGTCGTACCACACTCGGCTGAGCATTCCGTGGGGAACGTTGTTCACCGAGTAGAGATGTCCTTTGTCGTCGTTGGTCTTCGAGACGATAAAGATGTTGCTCAGCGTCGAGATGTCGCGGTTCACATAGCTGTTGGCGGGGTCGACGAATCGCTGTCCGTCCACCGTTAGGCTGTAAGAATAGAGTTCAGGGGCGAGCGGGGCTGTCGTGACGGTCCACACGCCATTCTCCTGCTTTGTCATGTCCAGCCGCTTGCTGCGGATTTCCTCGAAGTCGCCGTTCACGCTCACCGCCTGTGCCGAGGGGTCGTAGAAGTTGAACGTCACGGTGCCGTCCTGGTTGACGACGGGCGATGTCACCCTGGGTCGTTGGCCCAAGGCCTGTTGTCCGAAGCTGCTCAACGCCACGAAGAAGCAGCCCGAAAGAATCATTAGTCGTTTCATGTGTTTGTAGTTTTTAGTCCATAGGATAGCAGACGCCCCAACGCTGGCGCAGGTCGTCCATGAGTTGCATGATGTAGAGGGTCTCGGCATGCGGCATCTCGCGCGGCTCTGTCAGTCCGTCGATGAGTGCCTGTCGGCAAGCCATGAACTGGTATTCGTAGCCGGTAATCTGCTCGGGCACATGGATGGTCTCGACATAAGTGCGGTCGGGACCGTTCACCGTAATCGTCTGCGGATTATTGATGTTGTCGATGATGAGGTTGCCCTCGGTGCCGGCAATGACACCGATGTTGTCGCCCACGCAGGCAGCGCTGCTCTGCACATTGGCAAGCATGCCATTGCTGAGCAAGAGGCTGATGGCATTGGTGAGGTCCATGCCTGTTCCCGACTTCACGCACTGGGTCTCGATGCGGATGACGTCGGCAGAGGTGAACATGCGCACGAAGTTCAGCGCATAGACACCGAGGTCGAGCAAAGCCCCACCACAAAGGTCGGGACGCATGATGCGCGGCTTGTCGCCCATGGAGTAGCCCAGCGTTGCGGTTACCAAGCGCGGTATGCCGATGCGTCCGTCGGCAATGAGCTTGTTCACGATGCCCACAGCGGGCTGATAGCGTGTCCAGATGGCTTCGGCGAGGAAGACGTTACGCTCGTGAGCCAAGTCGATGATTTCTTTTGCCTGACGGGCATTGGCCATAAAAGCCTTCTCCACCAAGCAGGGTTTGCCAGCCATGAGAGCCTCACGCGTCACGTCGAAATGGTGGGAATGGGGCGTTCCGACATAAACCAAGTCGACATTGGGGTCGGCAATCAGTTCGCTATACGAGCCATAGGCTTTTGCGATGTTCCACTCGGCAGCAAATGCGTCGGCCTTCTCCTGTGTTCTCGAGCCCACGGCATAGGCCTCGCAATCGCTCAATCCGTTTAATGTGATGGCAGCCTTTTCGGCTATCCATCCTGTTCCAATGATTCCTACACGCATACTATTCTATTCTTTTAATTGTTTCTTTGCAGTTTCCAGCGTCTCAATGACATTGTCGCACCAAGCGTCGAACTCGGGGTCTTCCACTTGCAGTTCGGGATGGGCAAGAAGGTAGGCAATGCAGCGACGGACGCCCTCGTCGAAGCGGGTTGTGGCTTGGAAGCCGGGGACGGCACGTTTCAGCTTTGTGCAGTCGAACACAACCGTGACGGCCTTGTCGCCAAGCAGGTTGCCAGTGAAGTCGTAGTCGTCGGGAGCAACGGCGGCGAGGAAATCGGAAGAGACATGGTACAGGCGAAGAGGCACGCCAAGAGCCTGGGCTGTGCACTCATAAACCTGATTCCACGTCAGCTGCTCGTCACTCATGATTTGGAACGCTTCGCCTATTGCCTTCGGATTGCCGAGCAACCCGACGAACCCACGAGCGAAATCTTCGTTCCACGTCAGCGTCCACAACGACGAACCATCGCCGTGCACAAGCACCGGCTTGCCTTCCATCATGCGTTTCAAGACGGGCCAACTGCCCTTCGGACCATGGACGCTGAGGGGTACGCCACGCTCGCAATAGGTGTGGCTGGGACGGACAATGGTAACGGGAAAACCTTGCTCGCGGTACTCGCGCATCAGCAACTCTTCGCAGGTAATCTTGTTGCGCGAATACTGCCAATAGGGATTGGCGAGCGCCGTGCCTTCGGTGATGACATGATTGCGAGCAGGCTTGGCATAGGCTGAAGCGGAACTGATATAGACATACTGCCGCGTACGCCCACGGAAAAGCCGGATGTCGCGCTCCACCTGCTCGGGCACGAAGCCGATGAACTCGCAAACAGAGTCGAACTGCTCGTCGCCAAGCTGGCGCAGCACCTCGTCCTCGTTGTCGATATCAACGATAACTTGTTTCACGTTTGTGGGCACCTCGTCCTTGCGAGTGCCACGGTTCAGCAACCAAAGGTCGTGGCCACTGGCTGCCAGAAGTCGGGTGATGGCACTGCTGATGGTGCCGGTACCACCGATGATAAGGATTTTCATTATTTCTTTATTTTTAAGGTATACTGTTTTTTCTTTTTATCTGCTGCCAAAGGAAGGGGAAGGTGTTTCTTGTTCATGGCCTAAGGGGTTTTAGATTGTCATCTGCCACGCCGGTCGTTGTTACCCCACTTCTTGTCGTAGCGTCCTTCGGTGTCCACCTTTCCGCCAAACATGTTGAGACGGTAGCGAACGTGGAGCATAGCATAAGAGTTGATGCTGTTGTAGCGAGTGTCACTTCGCCCGTTGGCATTCACCCAACGCTCGTAGTTGCTCTGCTGATTAAGAAGGTCATAGAAGTTGAGGGCCACAACAAGCGTCTTGCTCTTGAGGAATGTCTTCGAAATCTGACCGTTCCATATCAGTTCGTTGGTGTTCGACGAAGGGTCGTTATAGCCTCGGCGACTGTTCTCGTGCAGATTGGTCGAGACTTCAAAGCCTTGGGGCAGACGCAGCATCACCTGTCCGCCGTAGCTGAACCGCCAAGTGTCAAGATTTGCCGTGGGCTGCAGTTCGTTGCGCGAATGTTGGTAGTTCACATTGCCGTCAATCGTCCCCTCCAGCCAGTCGTTACGGAAACTGAGGTTCAGGCGCTGGTTCAGGTTCGTGGTGCGCGTGGTGTTCTTCTCAGCGTCAGCTTGGCGCTGTGCCACATAACTGACATAATTATTATAGCGCAAACGCGTGTCAGAGCCTACATTCCAATGAGCCGTGCTGTCGAGGGCGGTGTTGAACGTGAAACCACCATCAGCGTTCCAGTTTCCGTTGATATTCTCGGGACGCGAAGTGCTTCCACCCGTCTCGGCGTTGTATCGCACAAGGTTGGAAATGGAGTTGCGGATATGACGGTAGTTTCCGTAGAGCACAATGCTGCGCTTGTATTTGCTGATGTAGTTTTTGTAATATACATTCAGCGAATTGGTGAACTGCGGCTTCAGGCCCGGGTTTCCCTGCGTGATGTAGAGCGGGTTGGAGTCGTCGGTGATATCCAGCAACTGGGTGATGTCAGGCTGACGAGTGTCGCCACGATAGTGGAACCAGATGTCGTGCTGGTCGGTGAACTTGTAGTGGAAGTCGATAGTAGGTGTCAGATTGGTGACGTTGCGGACGGTGTCCACGTAGATACCACGATAATCCTGAATGAAATTGGAGTGCTGGGGCTGCACAAGGAATCCCACGTTATAGTCGTACTTCTCCTGCCAATGACGCAGGGTAAGGCGTATGTTATGCGTGTAATTTTTGTATTCTGAGTAACGGCTGAGGTTGCGGTCGAGATAGCTGTCCATCGTGTCGTAGACAGGGGCGAGCCAAGCGTCCCACTCGCGATATTCGGGGTCGATGCCTGAGAAGATGTTCGTGGGCAGATGGCTGAAGTCATAGGTCTGGCGGTCGCTCTTGTTTTGATTGTAGCGCAGTTCATAGTTGGCCTGCAGGTGGGCTCCCTTCCACAGGGGTTCGCTATAGTTGGCGCTCAGCACGTAGCCTTTGTTGTCGGAGGGTGTGGTGTTGTAACGTGACGTGAAATAGGTGGAGTCTTCACCCAAGGCGTTCTTGACAAGATGCAGAAAAACCTCGTTGTTCGACACATTGCGGTTCTCGCTGTCGCCTATGCTGCCTTCCACGCGAAGGGTGATATTCCGACCGCGAGGATTCAACCGACGATAGAGTTGCAACATCGACCAAGCATTCTTGTTTTCTCCATAGGAAAGGTTGGCACCGCGATTGTTGTTCACGATGTATGGAGCTAGCGCACCCGACGGGTCAAGCGAGTTCAAGGGATCTGCGGCATAAAGGTAGGGGTCGTCGTTGAATGTGGCGCTGGCCGATGTCGATATGCCGTCGTTGGAGCCAATGCTTGCGTTGGCACGCAACAAAATGTTGGTCAGCGTGTCAGGCTTCCACTCCACGCGTATATTACCGTTCCAGCTGTCGCTACGTGAAAGACTCTTCGAACGACTGTTCGAGAAAGTGCGCGACGTCTGGCTGTAGAAGTTCTCGCTGGCATTCTCGTTCTCGTTGTCGCCATCGCGATGGTTCCATCGCACAGAGGCATCAGCCTTCAGCTTGTCACCGTCGTCGTAGTTCAGGTTGGTGCCCAACATCTTACGGGCATTCAATCCACGACGGTTCCACCAGCCGCCATTGTCCTCCTTGTTGTTCAGGTTTCCCATCAGCACGAAACGCGTCTTGTCGGTGAAACTACTACCCATACCACGCGAAGCATAGCGATGGTGGGTGCCGCCCGCCAAGTCGATGTTGGTCATATATCCGCGGTTCATGCCCTTCTTGATGGTGAAGTCGAGCACAGCCTGCTTGTTGCCGTCCTCGATGCCTGTAATACGGGCTTGGTCGCTCTGCTGGTCATAGAACTTCACATTCTGGATGATGCTCACGGGCAGATTCTTCAAAGCCGTCTCCACATCGCCCAGCATGAACTCCTTGCCGTCGAGCAGAATCTTTTCAATCTTCTTGCCGTTGACGGTGATGTTGCCGTCTTCGTCGACCTCTGCTCCCGGCATTCGCTTGATGAGTTCTTCAATAGGCGAACCTTCAGGTGTTCGATAGGCGTCGGGGTTATAAACCAGCGTGTCTTTCCTGACAACAATCTGTGCCGCCCTACCCGTCACCACGGCTTCCTTCAGCATGACAGCCTCTGGCGACATTAGCAATTCGCCCAACTCTTGGCTTCGGTTGTTGCGCAAAGTCACCTCGCGCTGAATCGTCTGATAACCCACCGATGAAATCTTCAACCGATAGATGCCGTTCGCTGGTGCTTCCAACGAGAAATCACCACGTATGTCGGTAAGTGTTCCGCCCACAAACGTACTGTCTCGCGAACGGAAAAGCTGCACGGTAGCCTGCACCAACGGCTCTTTCAGCTCAACATCCCGCACGTTACCACTAATCGAGCGTTCCTGCTGTTCTTGGCCATAGGCGTTACAAAATATAAGAAGTCCCAAAAGGATAGTCAGAAGATATTTTCTTGTCATGTCTGTCTTTGTGTTAACTATTTCGTGGCAAAGTTAATCATTTTTTTCCACATAGTAACAGGATTACGAAAAAAACTTGATGCACAAAGATTCTATAGTCATGGGAAAAACCACAAACAGACAGGGAAAGACAACAAAAAAGGCAAAGCAACTGCAGTTGCTTTGCCTTCAGGAAGTTGTGCTGTTCTTTTAGTGCTTATTTAGAATAATATTCACCAGTGTCGTCACGTCGGTAATGTTCACGGCGCCATCGCCATTCACGTCAGCAGAGTCGTCAGGAACGGAATAGAAGACGAGCGAATGTTGTTGGGTGTCGACTTGCTCAGATGGAATCGAGAAATTCCATAAATACTTGTTGGTAACGGTAGACGGTTCCAACTGGTCTGTAATGTCAACACCGTCGAGGAAGAGTTTTGGAATTTCTCCATCGTTCTTCTTTAATTCCATACATAGATGTTTTTGGCTCCCTTCATCCGCAAGGCACTCGGAATACAGTTCCAACGGCAACGTCTCTTTATCATCGATGTCAGTCATTTGAATGCCTCCATTGGCTTTTGACCATCTCGATGCGCTCACCATTTCACCGCCTATGCGGGTCACGTTCAGGAGATAGTTGGGCTGGTAGGAGTACTTCACCTTGATATTATAGGTCTTGCCTGGAGTAATGCTGAAGTTCTCGAGTTGGTAGTAAGTGTCACCTGCTACATATTTTGTCACATTGTTCTCGGTCCAGTCGCTATTCCAGTCAGGGATGGCCAACGTTTCATCTGCCACCTTTTTCGTCAATTCGAGCTCTGCGCCATTGACAGAGACTTCTACCGTCTGTCCCTTGTAAGGAGTGGCATAGAGTCCAATGAAAGACCCACTTTCTGTGGTGGGGTTGATAAACGTATTGATATTCGCTGTATTTGACTCGTAAACATAAGTTCCGGCATCGCCACCGTCTATATAAGGATTCTGATTGCAGAGCACGGTATGCTTTCCTGCTCCCTCCACAGTTGCATTCACGAAGATATGAGGAATCTTCTCGGTGACAATGTTAATATTGAGGACATCGCCATTGGATGCACCAGCATCAATCATGTCTTCGTAATTATAAGCAATCTGATAATTTGTTTTGTTTTTATATTCGGTTTGGAATGCGCCGTCATTCACAAACTCATCGCTTTCAGATACCCACGATGCGACATCTCCTGGGTTTACTGCCTCACCGTTCACATAGAAGGTTACTTTTTCGTCAGCATTGGCAATAGCGGAAAAGGTGATATCTCCATGGGTTTCGTCTATTTTCTGCTGGGACAAATTGTTTTCTTCTATTGCGGTATAAGTACCTTCGAGTTCGCTATATGCGGCTACTCCACCTCCGCTACGAGAAATGTTGAAGGTAATGTTTACATCGTAAATCTTCTCGTAGAAGATGTAGACATAGACATTAGGTACCTTACGTGTATCACCTCCCACGCCGAACGTTACGGTATAATTGCC
>ODAI011448992.1_pt1 | contig 15333 bp, 18 predicted proteins | sample 1539321 | NCBI WGS metagenome assembly ODAI01 (sample SAMN02144231, study PRJEB22623) | gut metagenome | biome: sheep rumen | host: Ovis aries | place: New Zealand
AGGCATCACGTGGCTGTTCTCCAAGTGGAAGTTATCATTCGGGCCATAGAGGTTCGGGGGCATCACAGCAATATAATTCGGACCATACTGCAGATTGTAGCTCTCACACATTTTCAGACCGGCAATCTTTGCAATGGCATACTCCTCATTGGTATATTCCAGCGGACTTGTCAGCAGGCAGTCTTCTTTCATTGGCTGCGGTGCATTCTTCGGGTAGATACATGTGCTACCTAAGAACAGGAGTTTCTTAACGCCATGAGCATACGCCTCGCTGATGACATTACACTGAATCTTCATGTTCATCATGATGAAGTCAGCACGATAGAGCGAATTAGCCATAATGCCTCCTACAAAAGCAGCAGCCAACACTACGGCATCAGGTCGTTCTTCATCAAAGAACTTTTTAACTGCCACTTGGTCAGTCAAATCCAGTTCCTTATGACTACGACCTACGAGGTTAGTATATCCTCGCTGAAGGAGGTTATTCCATATAGCAGATCCCACCAATCCATGATGGCCTGCAACATATATCTTTGAACGCTTATCTAACATTTTTCTTATATAGTTTATTCTTTAAAAAGGGGCAGACAGGTCGTTTTTTGACACTTACTTCCTACTTACGAGAGATTGACCTGCCTGGAGACCCTTGGAGGTTTTATAACTTGGTTTCAAGATTCAGGGCAGCAGAGCTGCGGGTTTCAAGTTTCAAGATTCAGAGCAGCAGAGCTGCTGGTTTCAAGATTCAAGATTCAAGATTCAGGGCAGCAGAGCTGCTGGTTTCAAGATTCAAGATTCAGGGCAGCGGAGCTGCGGGTTTCAAGGTTCAAGATTCAGAGCAGCAGAGCTGCTGGTTTCAAGATTCAGGTTTCAGGTGCTTTAAGCCTGTGATTGAACTTCCTTTGAGGGAAGTGATGAATTTACTTATTGACTTGCTCAAATTGAGACTGTCATTATATAGTTTCTTTGCTGTATCTTTATCAATGAAGCCAACATCGGAGGCTCTGAGGATCTGACTGCGGACTTCACCGCAGGAGCCTTTTGCAATATACAGAAAGTTGATAAACTCCTTGTTGCCATCTCGTTCGTAACCCTCAGCAATGTTGTCCATAATAGAGCCTGCTGCTGCATGGATTTGCTGAACAAACCTAGAATCCTTATGGAATTCACCATCTTTGGTGATTGCATACACGTCCTGACAGAGGTCACGAGCCATCTGGAAGATGGTTAGGTCTTCAAAACGCTGGACTTTGGACATTGTAGTTTCAAGATTCAGGGCAGCGGAGCTGCGGGTTTCAAGTTTCAAGATTCAAGTTTCAGGATTCAGGGATTCTTTGCGCACACGCTTTACCGTGTGTTTGATCTTGCCTATCAGGAAGTTGATTTCCAACGAACTCTCAGTCTCACTGGTTTGTAAGTCGGGCATCACGATGTCTGTTAAGACCTCACCGAAGTGTTGCATCTTGGATTGTTGCTTAGATTTATCCGTCTCCTTGTGAAGGTCGAGCAACTCGTGTTTCAACTCACGAACCTTTGCAAAGGTTTCTATGATGGCGAACGTCATATCGCGAGCCGCTTCTCCCTTTAAAATCGTGGCTAACATATATAAACCACGATCAGTGAATACTTTTGTAGTACTACGACTCTTTTGTGACACATTTGTGGTCAAAACTTTTGACCGCAAATCACACAACTCACTCTTACTCAGCTCAAACATGTATCGGGCAGGGAACTTGTCCGGGTTATTGCGCACAGCCTGATTTATCTCCTTCGTCTGCACTCCATAAAGTACTGCCACGTCAGCATCGGCAATTACCTCCACATCACGGATGACGGCAATCTTGTCTTTAACCTTCTGGATGTTTATTGCCAGGCTTTTATCTTCTTTCTTCACTATATCGGTCATGACATATCTTGGATTCAAGATTCAAGTTGCAATTGGTGGCGGAGACAAAAAGAGAGGGTCACTGCCTTGGGGGTGGGTAGTGGCTCGAAAAGGGACCGCGAAAGATGTAAATCGGCATCGGATGCACTGACTTTCAGCAACATTTTGATTTGATTATACATATTTAACGGCTGCAAAGGTACAAATTATTTTTGAATTGACATACAGAATCACAAAAATCTCCTTAATTATGTCACTATTTTACACAATATTGAAATGGACTATCAAAATCCTTTAAGAGAGGATGATTTGTGTCCTTGACGCTGAGGAAGGCCTGATCTGTTGAGATATGCCAGTCAATGCCAAGGGAGTCATCAAGGATGCTGATTCCTCCTTCTGCCTCTGGATGATAGAACTCATCACACTTGTACATTACGAGGTAAGACGGAAGATGGAAGGATCTTGATAAATCATCCTTCCCTATATACTATTGAATATGTTCTTCCTGGATCATGAACACTTCCATTCGCCTCTACAACCCCCATTCTAATAAGTTTTCGCAAATGGATAGTAACAGTTCCACCTGATTTCTTTACATGTCTCTCCAAAACACTACGGCTAACCTCAACATTACTTGCCATAAAAGCCATTATCTCACGGTCTAAGGTGTCTAACTGCCTCCAAACGTCTTCACCAACATATTCAACAGCACGATCCTTACGACGTAAGTTACGCATCACGATATTATTCTTAAGCACTAGTTGGACAGATTGTTCCGGTTCGCTGTATAAAGGATCATCCAAAAAGAACTTTTCCATATCAGAGTAAATTCTTTTAACACCTTCGTTCAACTCACGAACCCAACCGAACTCTGTCAATAATCTTGCAATTCTGGGATTTCGTGAATATCTGGTTTCCCTGATATTTTGTACGGTGACAATTCCTGGTAGTTTTCCTGGACTTTCAATTTCTAAACGATCATCGTACATCGTTACAAGAATATATCGACCTGCCATTGCATACTCTCGATGTGTCACAGCATTTACTATACCCTCAAGCCAAGCAAATTCTGGATATTCTGGTACTATTTGGAATTTTCCCGTGACAGGGTCAAGTGCAGTAAACTCTCGCAACTGACTACCAATGAAATCTTTAGTTGCTTGAATAATCCTAAGTATCGGTAATTCTATGTTCTTGTCTCTTATGATATTTATGTCAGCACCTGTTCTAGCCTTGGTGCCATCGTAACGTACAAAGCGTATACGACAATTAGGATAGAATTGAGCTATATTTTTAGCAAACAATAGAACTGCCGCATTTGTTAATCGTTCACTATCACCTTTTTGTTTAATAAAACCGCGTGCTTTCAGCAATTCCTTATAAGATAGAGATTCAGCATGTAACTTTTCACGATACATATCCAGCAATTCAAAATCAAGATCATCTATCCTTGCATCTGGGTGACATTCATCTTCATAATGGCGTACATTCTTAAGATATTCCAAATTGCGTAAATCATCACCTTTCAGTTCTTTTGTTCTATCAGCAACTCGCAAAAAAGTGGAACCATTGGTGGTTCGTATTAGCTGATCTGAACTAGGCTCAATATGCAGCAACAACAAATGGTCTTCTTTTCCTTTCTTGTTTATTACAGGCAGCAGTTCCTCTTTATATTGTGGCATTGGTTGACAAACATCCTTTGGAGCACATATTAAGTTGTTAATATCATCTTGCCCGATGGCATCTACTCCTTCTATCTCACGAGTCTTATCAGTGATACCAATTACAATAGTTCCACCTTCGGCATTAGCAAAGGCAGAAATAATTGGAGCCAAGTCTGAAGCCCTGACCTTTGAAGACTTACGGTCAAAGAACTTGTTTTCTGATTCAGAGATCATATAGTCTATCGTCAGTATAGGCTGATATATTGATTGCACTATCATATTCTCTATTAGTAAAGAATAATTACTTAATAATTACTTAATAATTACTTAATAATTACTTAATAAATTGTAGTAAGAAAGAAGCCTAAATGCGAAGAAGATTTTGATGAAAGAGGTTACTTATATCACTTCACTAAATAAAAATGGGCTATCAAAGTCTTTTAAAAGAGCATGCTTCGTATCTTTATCGCTCAAAATGGCTTTATCTGTTGGAATACGCCAATCAATGCCAAGGGAGTCATCAAGGATGCTGATTCCTCCTTCTGCCTCAGGATGATAGAACTCGTCGCACTTGTATTGGAACACCGCTGTTTCACTTAGAACGGCAAAACCGTGGGCGAAACCTTTGGGACAAACAGTTGTTGCCCCAGTTGACAGTTGACAATTGAGAGTTTAGAGTTGACAGAAGAGGGGTTACTTTCTCATCGAACTCTCGCTGAGAGAAGGACTCGAAGAAATAACCACGGGCGTCTTCGAATACGCGTGGCTCTATGATTAGGATGCCTTCTATTGCTGTTTTTATTATGTTCATAATTCAATATTAAAAAGGGGTAGACAGGTCGTTATTTGACACTTACTTCCTACTTAACGAGAGATTGACCTGCCCTCCCTTTATTCTGTTTATTCTTTTAAATGATAGGCTCATTAATATGTTGTCTTATGAGAGACTTGGCAGTGACCCTTATACTTGGGTAGTTTGGATGTGTGGGGTAATCCTCCTTACCCCAAAACGGCTCCGCTTGCGCGATACTTACGGTTCAAGGTTCAGGGTTAAAGATTAATGGTTCCTTCATTTTCCCTACCTACCATGTTCCATCAGCCAATCAGAATGCGCGTAAGTTCTGATGGCTTAGAGCCGCAAAAATTACAATTCTTCAGCAAACTGCAGATAATTTTTAAAATCTTTGTCTATAGGAAGTGCGCTCGTAGAGAGTGTCTTCATTAGAATTTGTTTTGATTTAGAAAAGATTCCCTTCTCGCGATTGAGCTTCAATGACATCAGCATACCATTTTTCAAATCATAGAGGTCTTTTTTTATCAGACTGTCATCACTTTCATTTCCACTATGGCTCAAAGTTGTCGTCTTATTAATGAGATTGACTTCAGCCCTCACGTACTCTCCTTTATAATGATACATAAAGAACACCACGTCAGAGGTATCATCATAGGGAACCGTAAAATCTCTGTAGCAGGTGATGCCATGAATTAGAGGATGCTGGTGCAAGAGCAATGGCGGATTCTGGCTCTTATTCAAAATAATTTTGCCATAGTTGGCATAGTCCATCGAGCAGTGTCGCCCCACGCTCTCATATTTTTGCATAGGTACGTCAAATGGCACAAGTACAGATGCATAGTTGATAGTTATCATCGTTCCACAGTTGATAAAGGTGGCGCAGCGGTAGTTGGCTGTGAGATGATGATGATTCAGCAGCATCCCGTCCCATTTTTTTATGTCAGCATCGTTTGCAATGACTTCTACTTCCTCAGATGCTAAGGGATATTGCTGGAAAATCATTTTTCTCAGATATTCATCCATCTCATCTCTTTTTGAAAAAGTATCTATTCCTTCTGCCTTGCGCAGATACACCAAACGCGTTCCTGCATCGTCAATACTATAATCGTGTAAATAATATGTTTCCATCTGTATCACTTTTCTTTCTACTATAATAACTTTTAAACAAGGTCATACATCGCAAGATGAATTGCCCGTTCTTTTTCTTTGGTAGTTAAATGTCTGCATATATATGGGTATGTGCGTAACAACATTCCCTTGAATTGCTCAAAAGCCTCATCCGTCATATCTTGGTCGTGCTGTATGCCATTTACGAAAGCCATTACCTTACTTATCCAAATATAAGGATTACACAGGTCATCAATGTCATCCCATTCATCGTGATAGCCTTCATGGTAATATTTCTCTGATATCTGCCTGTCATGGTCTTTGCAGGCGAATGCCAATTTATGATACTTTTTACTTATAATGGGAAATCCATTTGCGTCCTCACCCTCATCTTTCCTCATCAATATGTAATTGCCATGCTCTGTATCTAATAACAAATTCTTATGACAGAATTCACACTCTAATGGTTTCAATTCTGAAAACACATTTGACGGTGTTGGATTCTCTATCAGATAGTTCCTGAACGACACTGGAAAATATCGTGCTGCTATACGCTGTCCCTCTAAATCGCGAAGGATACAGCTCTCTATTTTCTGGCTATCGAACACGTAATGCCACGGTTGCCCGCTCAATACACCAGATAACCCCGACGATGCCAATGTAGAATAGAACCCCATAAAACCATGACAGTGGTGCTGAGCCAGTCGTTCGGTGATGTTAATCTCATCAGTGTCTGACACTGACTTCCCACTATGCGCATAGTGCTTACAACTGACTAACCAACGAATAGTATGTTCACTATTAACACCTTGAAGGACCTCATCAACAATAAGGCCGCGTTTGCCATCTGCACCCCGGTCCGGATCTTCCACTATGCGATAGCCCAAATATGAGAGAACATCGCGTGCAAACAGTTCAAAAGTATCTTGCTTCCCACCGCCTTTGTTTGCTACTGGTATTTCTTTGAAATCTAATGCCATAAGCTCTTATTAATCGTCTGAATTGACAAACCTCTTAAACTCTTCCTCACACTGGTCGCAAAGCCCGTGTGAGTTTACGATAGTGCGTTCGCCACAACGTTCGCAGGTGTCATAGTCCTGCAAATCTATGTAGTGTTCCAAATTGATGGAGGTGTCAATCTCGCCTCCTTCTATATCAATGTCTTGATAGTTGAAAGCTCCCATAGGGTACTCCCATACATGAAGTGTAAGGTCTATTTGATTCTGACAATTGGGACATTCGCAGGACTCTTGTGAGTCGTACTCCATTTCATACCCCATACCTCGGTCATCCACTACACCACCTTGCCAGTCAAATTCCATATCACCCGCATCGAAAGAGAACAATTCTCCACATTTGTCACACCGTATCAATAGGGCATCACCAGTATGTCGCTGACGTATTTCCCGTTCTCTTTCCAGACGGGCAAGCACATCACGTACAACTCCCAACTGTCCATAGAAGGCTATTTCTTGCTGCTTGGGTTGATAGGTTTCTTCCAACTTGGTGATAAACTTTGAGGTGTTGTAAAACCAGATGGCCTGACCAGTTTCTTCCTCAAACTCTGCCAGCAGTTCACGCCTTGGATTTCCAATCTCCTCAGGTAAGGGTTTGTATGTCTCCTTTTCCTCTTTATCGTCACAGGTTATTGACCAGTCGGGCTTTACATCGTTGGTGACAAAGATGATGTCGCGCTTTTGTTGCTTTGCCTGTCGCAGAATCTCTTTCCAAATAATCAGATCACCATATTGCCGAATACCAGCCTTGGATTCCGCATCCTTATATCCGGGAGGTATCTGGTTTGCATAACGGAATGCTCCCTCCTTGCAGATTGCCATCACCTCGGAGTTTGTGAAAGGATTGCCATGAGCTAATGTCTTGACAGCCTTCTCGATTGAATCATTATCCTTTAAGCATTTTATCTCGTTCTTTCTGGCTTGGTACTCCTTTGAAACCGTAGTCTTAATCTCCACTATCTTTGGTTCAATGACAGCCAGAGCATCCTTGATGCTTTTCAGACTTGCATCGGAAATGAAAGGATGGTAGTATTCTCTTTCCCAACTGGCTATATAGGACTTCAAATCATCAACAAGGTGGTTACCTTGAAGTTCCTTGTCACGGTAATTCTCGACGATAGGCTTTAGTATCACACTTTCACGGTTCTTGTAATACTCATACACCACCTGTGCAGGAAGCCATATTCTGGGCGAGAGGTATCGCAATATGTCAGCCATCACATCCTGATGTGCTGCTGACATATAATAGAAGTCTAGCAGCGCACAGGTGTCAAACACGATGCCGGCACCGTTCCACAATTTCTGCTCCGTAGCCGCATCTATCGTTGATGGTGTGTATATTGTTCGCATAATTGTTTTTACAATGAAAGTTTTACTTGATTATACAAGTCCATACCTGGCACATCATCGTACCTATCCGCAAGAACCTGTCTGAGTCCAAACATTCGCTTCTCAGCGGTATCTACCAGCTGAGAATAGGTAGTGGTATATAATGTTCCCAAAAGCACTCCGTTCTCTTCCACTTTAGATACATTGGTGAGGTTATCAGCAATGGAGTCTCCTACCACAAATCCTATGATTCTACAATTTCCGCCTAAGGCCGTAGACTTAGCTAAGTCCTCGATATAACCTTGAGCTTGGTTACGCTCATCACGAGTTATCTTAAATGCACCCTTCTTCAACTCAACGAAGATCAGGGGGACGTGTCACATTTTTTATTGGTTTTTGATTGCGCTATTAAGAATATGGGCTGACCCGCTGTTGAAAAATCTTATCTTAGTCTTTCAAAGAATTCTTTAACATCCGAATTTGTATCGTTATTAGAGAATGCTTTTAGGAGTTTACCATTCATCGTATTTTCATGCACCTCTATCAGCCAATTATTATGATTAAAAATGAAACAATACTCCTTACCAGAGTCTGTTTTCATCCACAGCATGTTGGCAGTTTTGTCTCTATAGGTGCGGACATCTATATCTGCTCCACGCCAAATAACGCCACCTGCAAGAGCCAAAATTATCTCATTCACATTCTCGGCATGATGGTTAGCTCGACTCATTACTCCCTCAAAATATTGCTTCATCAAACAAATGTCTTCTATTTTTATTGCCATAGCCATTATGATTAAATCATTGTTACAGTTCCATTATGCAGTCACCCAAATTAAACCGAAACCAAAAGTTCGGACGCTTACAGGTAGTCGTTCAGCTTTATTATGCGGTCGCTGAAGGCTAAACATTTCGCTTGGATTGCGTCGCTTACTTCGCTCATCGTATCTCTATAATTGCTTTGAGTTGCAATACGCTATCGTTAAAAGACTATAGTTATGACCTCAGCTGGGAAATCGTCCATTAGCTTCATTTCATCTGCAATCAGTATCATTTCGATTAAAGATCTATCGTTTGAGATTCCTTGTTACCTTTTTGATAATCATCATTCCAAGTATAATTCAATGTCAGGTCGTCATTACCTTCGCAAAGAAGCAGCGTCACTTCCCTATAGGCTTCTGGCAACAGACAGTCATACGACAGCGGGAATTGGGGATTGCTGGCATATACTTGTTTCTTGTTAGGCATTTCAACTGTTACTTCTTGAGCCTTAGCTTTGCCTGCGTTATAGATGTAAAGCGTCCTTTTACCGCCTGTAGTCTTTACGGACTTAGCACGGAGTACAGCCTTCTTACTCTCTTCTTCGCTTTGAGCAAGATAACGCAACTGATATTCGTTGAGTTTTATTTCTTGTTTCTTAAGCTTACGGTCGTGTGCAAAGTAAGTGAATCCTGAAAACAACAGGGCTAATATTGCTATTATTAAAGATGCTATTTCCATATCCTTGTTTTTACAATTTTAATCCACAACCAGATGCCAGATTGTCTGGCATTGATTATGTACTTCGACTAGCAAAGCTACTTTGTCGATTATATATCACATTTTAGACGAGAGATCATTGCAGATCAGGGGACGGTTCGAAAGTGAATCCCAAAGTTTGGACAGTATATCACACGGATTGCACGGATTTGTTCTCACTCATATGAGATTCTTGGCTGAGATTGTTTTGTTTGATGAAAAAGGTTGAGCTGTGGGAAAATCAACTTTTTTTTCATAACTCGCTGAGTATCATAGTGGGTAGATAATTGGATTACTGGCTTAAATCGGACGAATTGATCGAATAGGGCTTTAATGCAATTTAAACTATAATATTGAGACAATTGACGTAATGCTATTTTATCATATTCCATTATCAAGAGTAAAATCCTTAGTCAAAAGGGCACATGCACCTTCTGAGATTACCCTTGTAATAGGATATAGAAATGAATCTTTTAATTTGTCATTAAGTCTTGGTTGCATTTTATATATCAAGGCATTTTCCACTCTATCCAAATCTTCTATCGGTACTTTGGCACAAGAATAGAACAAAACTTCACCATTTTGCAATTCATTAACAAAAGCATTTCGCTTGTCATGATTGCTAAGGCGTTGCCTTACATCCAAAGCTTTACCAATATAAATAATCTCTGCACAATTTACGGTCTGCTGTTCTGCATTATGTGTTCCCCGGTAAACGAGATAAACACCTGCATAATTTGGCATAAAATGCCGATTAACATCAATCCAAGAACCTTCAAAATTTAAACTATATGATTTCATCTTGCAATTAATTTACGATTGGGATATTGTTCTAGTCTTACGAATATTTAGAGCCTTTAATAGGCTATCCCACATATCTACAACATGATAAACAATCCATGAAAAGAAAATCTTAAATACAGAGCGAGGATCACTAGCTTTAGTAACTTTCTTTTCCATCTCTTCAACATAAGTGTCTATTGCTGTTTTAATAGCCTCATCTTTGTTTTCAAGCCTTATGGACATTTCTGTTAATATTGTTTTATAAGACTGAGGAATAATATTAGGATTATGCTCTGTAATACCTTTAATTACACTATCATATTTTTCTTTTTCTAATGAAAGTTTGTTAGTTATGTAACCCTTATATGCACTTGAGAACATCCAACATACGAACAATTGCCAGATTACTGGTATAGTCAGCAAAACTAGAATAAATGATACAAACAAAATACCACTAAATTTCATCCCCCAATTTTGCATATTGAAATATACTAAGAATATCGTGGCTAATAAAATAAAGAAAATTGAGACTGCAGTGCTCTGATTGCTTGAATAAAGGTATTTGTTGCCAAACAATGAAACGAATGTTGTTATAACTAAAAAAAACATAGCGCAATGAATTACATCTACATATGTGCTCATGTTTGAATCTGCATGGAAAAAGCTTTCATAGCCAGATAATAATATCAGTAAAATAATGACCAGTAGGAATAAAGCAGCCCTTTTCTGCATATACCTCTTAATAGACTTTGCCTTTTCCTTATTTGAATTTACAATTCTAGAAATCAAAGCTTCATGACCTTCAATTTTATACTCATTCAACGCTGATTGCAAATCATTATAATATTCAGGTGACCAGACGTTTTTTAAAATATCGTCCATACACATAGATGTATATATCACCGCAAGGATTTCCAAATATGTACTAAAATTATCAAGCATTGATATAACTTTCTTTAGTAATTAACGACAGACAAGCTCCACTCAATTGGCATAAACTTTCTGCATATATTGAAATATACTGTTTATCGTCCCAACAAGATCAGGGGGACTTCATTCTACTGACCCACTTTCATTTTGCCATTTATTCTTTGTATGACTCCGTAACTGATACCTGTCAGCCTTGATAGTTGCCGCAATGGTGCGCCATACTGAATGGCTTCTATTAGTATCTCGTTACGATCAGTCTTTTCTTTCTTTTGCAGGTCTGTAGGATGCTCCACACTTCTCTAGGATTTTCTCAGAACAGTCCGAGCCCGATTTTGATGTAAGAAGTAAGAGGTTACTTGTCAAAACCTTCTTTTAAATCGCGGCCAATCATAGAAGCAAGAAATGAATGGTTCAATACTCACATCCTTCAACGCATCAATTGCTTCCGACGAGAGAATGGTATGGTCTTCCGACAGCGTGATGTGATACACGTCACCAGTCGATGACTGGAAAATCCGAACGATGTCTTCCATTCTCAGAGTTGAACAATTTCCGAGTTTTTGTACTCCCCTGCGTCCCAGCGTTTCTGTACTTCTTGGAGACGCTGAGCTTTGTCAATACCAATTTGGCGCATACGATTCAAGACTTTGCGCGATGCGTTCTTAATTGTGATATATTCTGTATTTGTCATAACTTGTTTCTCCTATCTTGACTTATCGGTTGCAAAAATAAGCATTTTATTCCTTTATTTGCAAGGATTATGCCGCTTTTCTGCACGCTTATGTTTCCAGTGTCTTGCGCAAGCCTTTGGCAAGGTGTAGGCAAGGACTTAGCAAGGAGTTCGCAAGCTCAAGCAAGCTGTTTGAGCTTGCTATATGCTTGCCTGTGGATGTGCAACACGGCTATTACTTGGTTGCAAGGGGGAGGATGGGATTCATCAAGGGTATCCATAAATACCCGCTTGAGGGTTTCAAAGAATTCGTCTATCTGGTCATGTGTCTTCAGGTGGGTGATGATGTAGAACAGTGCTGCTACATAATACAGCGGACTGACGTCCTCACCGCTAAACACTCTTTTTGATCGTCTGATGACTGACGTGTAGGTCAGCCTTCATCGCCTTGACCGCACTACCGCTGAGGCAGCGATAGTCTTCCATCTCCTTTGCTAAATCTTGTAACAAGGTTCGGTAAAGAAACAGATCAAAACTCTTCGAAAAAGAAAATCTCATCTCTTTTTTTGTTAATAAATATTTATTGTGTTAATATTTGGCCTTTGAGGTTCCTCGGTATGTCGTGGAACCCGCAGGTCGTTGGCTATCGTAACTTTGCAAGCGAAATCCAACAGGATTCTAAAAATATATGTCAAATTAAAAAAGTAAACAGTATGGCAAAAGTAACTCAAGTCGGCCCTGGCCGCAAGACTACCGGTACTATCGACGGTATCACGTATGTAACTCGTAACGGTGTGACCTATGCCCGTAGTGCTCCTATCATGCCTGCAAGTGCCTACAACACTCCGGCAGCAAAGCAGCGCCAGGCTATCTTCAAAATGGTGCAGATGCACATGAAATTCCATCTTCGTACTATCCGCCAGACTTTCACCTCGAAGGGTAACGGCTCGCCCTTGAATCGCTACTATAGCGTGAACGGGAAAGCTCTGACACTGGCACTCCAGACTTTGGCTGAACAGTATGTGGCTGGCGAGGATGTGACTATCGACGATGTGGAACAGGCTATCTGCGACTACGCTAAAGAGCACCCTAAGAGCATCAAGATTGCATCGAAAAGTGGTTATAACGAGGTGTTCCTGACTGGTGAGTGGCCCTCTACCATCACTCTGAATGCCCAATCTGGCGACAGTACTATCATTATCATCGTGGCTGAGAACGGTACTACTACAACCATTAATGCAGACGGTACGACCACGGTAAGCTCCAACTCTGGCAACACATCGGATTCAGGCAACTCCGGCGGATCTTCCACAGGTGGAAATACCAGCGGACCGAGTGATGAGGAGTAGTTTCAGGATTCAGGATTCAGGTTTCAGGATTCAAGTTTCAGGATTCAAGGTTCAGGATTCAGGATTCAAGTTTCAGGATTCAGGATTCAAGTTTCAGGATTCAGGATTCAAGTTTCAAGTTAAAAAGTGAAAAGGTATGAAAAAGAAGGAATTTGCCAAGTTTATTATTCAGACTGTTATTAATCTGCTTGCTGCCGTGTTGACGGCACTTGGCGCAACAAGTTGTATGCGGTGAGGACAATTACTCTAATCGTTATTCATTGCTCTGCTGTTCGCCCTGGACAGCAGAGCAGTGCCAAGGATATCGACGGCTGGCACCGTGACAGAGGGTTTCAGAACGGTATCGGCTACCACTATGTCGTCAGACGGGACGGCTCGATAGAGACGGGACGACCATTGGAAATGATCGGGGCTCACGTAGTTGGGCATAACAGGCATTCCATCGGTATCTGCTACGAGGGCGGACTGAACTCTTTTGGGAAAGATGCTGACACCCGTACACCTGAGCAGAAAGTCACGCTGAGAAAACTCCTTGAAGAGCTACACCGTAAATTCCCGAAGGCGCTGATTGTCGGTCATCGTGACTTGAATCCAGGGAAGCGTTGTCCCTGCTTTGATGTGGTAAAGGAGTATGGGGATTTAGAACCCTGACAGCTCCCTCCCAGTCCCGAAAGGGATCATATTAAGCTCTGGTCCCTTGGGATCGGGGCTTTTTATTGAACGTTCCTTTCGGTTAATCCCCGGCGGATTGGCAGGAGCGGGACAGCGGAACATTATTATCACGAATGACTCTATCAGCCACATCGGCAAACTTGGAGAGGTCGGCCTCGTGAAGGGGATGATACATGGCCATCACCTCGTTAACACCTAAGCCTCTGCGCTGTATATAGGCAAAGCTTCGACGAGACAGCCACTGGTAGTATGCCAGCACCCAACCTGTCCAATACTCAGGTCCAGTGGTGTAGGTGCCGTCATTCTTGTCAGAAACGGTACCGCCAGACTCCGTTACAATTAAATCGGCCAACTCGGCACCAGACATGCCCACCAAATAGCGGGGATTACCCAAACCAAACTGACGCGACACACCGCTCGACAAGAACTTATCGTAGAACTCGCCAATCGAATAGCCATACTTTCGAACACCGCAATCCATCATCACGGCAAGATTGTGCATGGCACCATTGAGGTATGTCTTCTTATATGCCCTTGCCATTTTTCCAGTTATTTCTGATAATATCTATTACATAAGTCTCGTCCTCTACTTTTGGTTGAGAAGCCATCTGCTTGTACTTATCACGAGCTTCCCCATCACGTTTCTTGTACTTGGCAAAATATTCATCGTGAGGGGCCTTTACTCCCTCAATGAAGGTCAGAGCCTCGAATGCTTTTTTTGACTTCAAGACTACTTGCTCACCCAATTTGCCTAAACGCATCGCCTCAGAGAGGTCTGAAAGTGAAAGTGTACCGTTCACGAAATCGCCTGCATAGCTGAAATAGGAGTCATCCGCACGATAGCCTATAATGATGTCGTACTTTTTATAATCGACCTTGAAATTCTCTAATATGTAGGTTTTAGCCCGCTGAGGCAATCCTTCTGCCACATTGAACTTACGATTTTCCAACAGAATGGCAAGCCAATTCAATATATTGTACTCCTGCGTATTCAGATTGAGCACACTTAGCCCACTCAAATCAAGTTGATACCGATTTGCATAGCCATCAACGCCAGTAGCGCATGCCCACTCCTTAGCCAATTCAACATGTTCAGTGCAATAGAATCCCCGTCCATAGTCGTTATGGGATTTACCCTCACCGAACACGGGTTTTTCAATAATGTGATCCGATCCGTGATATAGTGTGATCATACTAAAGTCCTTTCAGGGCGGCAGAGCTGCTGGTTTCAAGTTTCAGGATTTAGGTTTGACGCCTGAGACAAAAAGAGAGGGTCACTGCCTTGGGGGTGGGTAGTGGCTCGAAATGGGACCGCGAAGGATGTAAATCGGCATCGGATGCACTGACTTTCAGCAACATTTTGATTAGATTATACATATTTAACGGCTGCAAAGGTACGAATAAATGTTGAAACAACAAAACAAAACGATTACTTTTTAACCTCCATGAGGGCTTGATAATCGGACTCGGAGAGTTCTTCGAGCCAAGAGGGGGGTACGAAGGCGATGGCAAGGGCGGTGAAGCCTTCTAACTGGACGACAATACACTGGTTCTTCTTGATGCGTTTGATGGTGCCGATGGTATTTACGAAATCACCCTGAGTGATACGAACGCTCTTGCC
>ODAI014070354.1_pt1 | contig 15333 bp, 11 predicted proteins | sample 1539321 | NCBI WGS metagenome assembly ODAI01 (sample SAMN02144231, study PRJEB22623) | gut metagenome | biome: sheep rumen | host: Ovis aries | place: New Zealand
ACGGATCCGCTTGCAAGGAATTTCCCCCAGAGAAACAGGATACTTTCGGGGCTGTCGGATACGCTTTGTGTCATAGAGGCGGGAGAAAAAAGAGGCTCCCTGAATACGGCGAGCCATGCGGCAGAGCAGGGAAAGACGGTCTTTGCGGTGGTGCCTGGGGACCTTTTCGATGTAAGGTACAAGGGTCAGGCGGAGCTTATACGGGACGGCGCCGTGCCGTTTATGGGCATGGGTGATATTTTTGATGTTTACGAGAATGAGCCCGAGATAAAGGAGAAGGCAAAGACCGCCTTAAAACCCGAGGAAAAGGCTCCGTCATTGAAAGAGCAGCCGTCATCCGAAAAGAAAGAGAAAAAGCAGGGAAAGACGGGGAAAGCGAGAGCTGCGGCTCATGCAAAAGCGCCGAAAGAGGAAAGATCTCCCTCTTTACCCCTGAAAGAAGCGGAGACCGAGCTTGGAAAGAGGATAGCGGAGGCTGTCAGGTCGGCAGGAAGCATAGACCTTGAAGGGCTTTCCGAGATCATTGACTGCGATACGGACGAGCTTCTTTCCGAGCTCACCATGCTGGAGCTTGATAATATAATAATCAATGAGGGGACAAGGTATGTTCCGGGAAAATGACGGAGCGCATCCCCTTTTTATGTAAAAAGTGAGAAAAATGGCAAAGACAAATCTTGTTATAGTTGAGTCGCCCTCAAAGGCGAAGACAGTTGAAAAATACCTGGGAAGCGGCTACAAGGTGGCTGCATCCATGGGGCACATCAGGGATCTTCAGAAATCCAAGCTGAGCGTGGATATAGACAACGATTTTGAACCTGTCTATGTGGAGGATCCCGGTAAGAAGGATGTTATAGAGAGCCTTAAAAAGGCAGCGGACAAGGCGGACAAGGTCTATCTTGCCGGAGACCCGGACCGTGAGGGAGAGGCTTTATCATGGCATCTGGCTCATATACTGGGGATAGATGAGAAGTCCCCCGTGAGAGTCACCTTCAATGAGATCACAAAGACGGGCGTGGCAGAGGGAATGGCTCACCCCAGACCGATCGACCTTGACCTTGTGAACGCACAGCAGACAAGACGCATACTTGACAGGATAGTGGGCTACAAGCTGTCTCCCTTTCTGTGGAGAAAGGTGAAGAGAGGGCTTTCCGCAGGCCGTGTGCAGTCTGTGGCGGTCAAGATGATAGTTGACAGGGAGAGGGAGATAAACGCATTCAAGCCGGAGGAATACTGGTCGGCAGAGGCGAAATTCACCGCACCTCCTTCAAGAAAGCAGTTCGAGGCGCAGTTTTACGGGATGAACGGGAAGAAGACCGCTCTCAAAAACAAGGAAGAGGCGGATAAGATCATTGCTCAGAGCAAGGAGACGAAGTTCATTGCCAAAAAGGTGAAAAAGTCCGTAAGGAAGAAAAATCCTGCGCCGCCCTTTACCACTTCCACCATGCAGCAGGAGGCTTCAAAGAAGCTGGGCTTCCAGACACAGCGCACTATGCGTGCCGCACAACAGCTCTACGAGGGCGTTGAAGTAGAGGGTATCGGTGCAGTGGGTCTTATCACCTATATGAGAACGGACAGCCTGCGAGTTTCGGCAGAGGCTCAGAGGGCGGCAGCGGAATATATAGAAAGCGCCTTCGGCAGGGAATATCTTCCTGCCAAGCCCCCTGTTTACAGGACGAAGAAGAATGCGCAGGATGCCCACGAGGCTATACGCCCCTCTACGCCGTCCCTCAGTCCCGCAAAGGTAAAGGACAGCCTTACTCCCGACCAGTTCAAGCTGTATAAGCTCATCTGGGAAAGGTTCATCGCAAGCCAGATGGCAAACGAGGAGTTTGACACCGTGTCCGTGGATATAGAGGGCAGCGGCATCATGTACAAGGCGAGCGGATATTCCGTGAAGTTCAAGGGCTTTGCGGTGCTCTATGAGGAGACCAAGGAGGAAGCGGCAAAGGAGCTCCCGCCCATAAACGAGGGCGGGGAAGTGGTCCTCAAAGCCGTTGAGGGGAAGCAGCATTTTACACAGCCCCCTCCGAGGTACACAGAGGGATCCTTTATCAAGGCGCTCGAAGAAAACGGTATCGGCAGACCTTCTACCTATGCGCCCACCATATCCACCATCGTGAACAGGATGTATATCGAGAGAGACGGAAAGACCCTGAAGCCGACGGGCCTGGGAGAGGTCATAACCGATCTTCTCAGCGAGTATTTCAGCAAATATGTGGATACGGGCTTCACAGCCGCCATGGAGGACGACCTTGACCGCATCGAGACAGGGGAAAGAGAGTGGCACAATACCCTGAAGGACTTCTACGGAGATTTCAGCGACACTCTTTCATCCGCCGAAAAGGAGACGGAGGGAAAGTACTTCAAAGTACCCGCAGAGGAGACCGATGAGGTCTGCGAGATCTGCGGAAAGCCCATGGCGATAAAGTTCGGCAGATTCGGAAGATTCCTTGCCTGCACGGGATTCCCGGAGTGCAATAATGCAAGAAGACTGGTAAAGCCCACGGGAGGCATATGCCCCAAGTGCGGGAAGAAGATAGTTGCAAAGAAATCCAAGAAGGGGAAGAAATTCTACGGCTGCGAGGGCTACCCCGAATGTGATTTCGTAACGTGGGACACGCCTGTTGCGGACAAGTGCCCCAACTGCAAGGACGGCACCACTATGTACAAGAAGGGCAGCAAGCTGTTCTGTACAAAGTGCGGCTACAGCGAGACGATAAAGAAAAATTAACTATGGTTTATGTGATAGGAGCGGGGCTTGCGGGCTGCGAAGCAGCCTATGCCGCAGCCTCAAGGGGCGAGAGGGTCATACTGTATGAGCAGAAGCCCCTGAAAATGTCTCCCGCCCACAAAAAGGAAGACTTTGCGGAGCTTGTCTGCTCCAATTCCTTCAAGGCGGCAAGAACAGCCTCCGCAGCGGGTCTTTTAAAGGCGGAGATGCGCCTTCTGGGCTCCCTTTGCCTTGAATGTGCGGACGAATGTGCAGTGGATGCGGGAGGAGCACTGGCGGTAGACAGGGATCTTTTCTCCGCAGCTGTGACAAAGAGGATAAAAGAACACCCTCTGATAGAAGTGCGCCATGAGGAGATAAAGGCAGTGCCTGACAGGGAAGACCCTGTCATCATAGCTACGGGACCTCTGACGGACGGCAGCCTTTACGAGGATATAGAAAGGCTCACGGGGGGCGCCCTTCACTTCCACGATGCTGCCGCTCCCATTGTCACCGCAGAGTCTGTGGATATGGAAAGAGCCTTTTTTGCGGCACGGTACGGACGGGGCGGGGATGATTACATCAACTGCCCTTTCAGCAAAGAGGAATACGAGCGCTTTCATGAGGCTCTTGTGAATGCGGAGAGCGCACCTCTCCATGACTTTGAAAGCAGCAAAAGAGACGATTTCAAGGTCTATGAGGGCTGTATGCCCATAGAGGTGCTGGCGAAAAGGGGAGCGGATGCAGCAAGGTATGGGGCTATGAAGCCCGTGGGCATAACCGACCCTAAAACAGGACACAGACCCTGGGCAGTGGTACAGCTGCGCAGGGAGAACAGAGAAGGCTCCCTGTACAATATCGTAGGCTTTCAGACGAATCTGAGATTCGGGGAGCAGAAGAGAGTATTCTCCATGATACCGGGACTTGAAAATGCAGAGTTTGTAAGGTATGGTGTCATGCACAGGAATTCCTTCATAAACTCTCCCAAGGTGCTGGGCTCCGACCTTTCTCTGAGAGGGCGGCCAAACCTTTTCTTTGCGGGACAGATCACAGGCACCGAGGGCTATATGGAATCGGCTGCGGGAGGGATAGCGGCAGGCATAAATGCCGTATCCGCCGAAAGGCTCTCCCTTCCCCGTGAGACCATGATGGGAGCACTGCTTTCCTATATCTCTGATGACAGTGTAAAGGACTTTCAGCCCATGGGGGCGAATATGGGAATGCTCCCGCCCCTTGAAACACATATCAGAGGGAAGCAGGAAAGGTATCAGGCGCTGGCGGACAGGTCTCTGGCAGCTCTGAGAAAATACCTTGAAGACAGGCAGAAAAAATGACCGTGAGCAGAAAGAAGGTAGCATATGAATATCATAATAGACGCATTCGGCGGCGACAATGCACCGCAGGCGGTGCTTGAGGGTGCAGCTCAGGCTGTAAAGGAGCTGGGCGTACACATCACGCTGACGGGAGACCGTGAGAAGATAAGAAAGTGCGCAAGAGAGAACAAGATCCCTCTGAAGGGGATGGAGGTCATAGAGACCGACAGTGTGATCGACATACACGAGGATCCTACCGAGATACTCAAAAGCCGCAGTGACTGCTCCATGGCGCTGGGTCTGAAAGCTCTTTCCGAGGGAAAGGGCGATGCCTTTGTAAGTGCGGGCAGCACCGGTGCTCTTATGGTGGGCGCTACTATGATAGTAAAGCGCATAAAGGGCATAAAAAGGCCTGCGCTGGCTCCCATAATGCCTACGGCAAAGGGTCATATGATACTTCTTGATGCAGGCGCCAACACGGAGTGCCGCCCCGAGATGCTCACACAGTTCGGTATCATGGGCAGCGTTTACATGAAAAATGTCATGGGCATAAAAAGCCCGAAGGTAGGACTTGTAAACATAGGCACAGAGGATACCAAGGGAAGAGAGCTGGACAAAGAGGCTTACAGGCAGCTCTCTGCCGCACCCCTGGACTTCTGTGGGAACCTGGAGGCAAGGGATATACCCTTCGGGGACTGCAGCGTGGTGGTCACGGACGGTTTTACGGGAAATGTGGTGCTGAAGCTGTATGAGGGCATGGGCTCCTTCTTCTCGCATGAGCTGAGATCCATGCTGACAGAGGGTGCAAACGGCAAGGCAGCCGCCCTGCTCATACTTGGCAAGATAAAAGCCTTCCGCAAGAGGCTCGACTACACGGAAGTGGGCGGTGCTGTTATGATAGGCGTTTCAAAGCCTGTTATAAAGGCGCACGGCTCCTCAAACGGAAAGGCGTTTTTCAATGCCATAAGGCAGGCAAAGCAGTGTGTGGACGGGGATATCACAGGTGAGATCACCCGTGCGCTTGAGAGCATGAAAAAATGAAGAACAGCGAAGAATATTTGAAGCACATTGACAGACTGAAAGAGTTTGAGGAAGTCATAGGATATGTTTTCAGCGACAAGTCCCTGCTCTTTCAGGCACTGTCCCATTCCTCCTTTGCAAATGACCTGAAGACCCGCACGGGAGAAAAGCACTTTTCCAACGAAAGGCTGGAGTTCCTTGGAGACAGTGTACTGTCAATAGTGGTCTCGGAACATCTTTTCAGGTACTTCTCCCACCTGCCGGAGGGGGATCTGTCCCGCATCAGAGCAGCGCTTGTCTGCGAGCAGACACTTTTTGAGTTTTCCCACAGGATAAGGCTGGGAGAGTTCCTTTTCCTTTCAAGGGGAGAGGAGATGAACGGCGGCCGCACCCGCCCCTCAACAGTGTCAGACGCATTTGAAGCCGTTATAGGTGCGCTGTACCTTGACGGCGGTCTGGAAAATGCCAGGAAATATGTTACGGGGTTCATCCCCAAAAACCTGAACAAGGATACCGCTAAGAAGCTGGGAGATCACAAGACCCTGCTTCAGGAGGTCATACAGCAGAACCCGGAGGAAAGGGTGGAGTATGTGACCGTGGGAGAATCAGGCCCCGAGCATAACAAGATGTACAGGGTGAATGTGCTTCTGAACGGTGCTGTAATAGGCAGCGGAGAGGGACACACCAAAAAGCAGGCGGAGCAGCAGGCAGCAAGAGAGGCACTGATCCTTATGGGAGAGCTTAAATGAAGCACTCAAACATCTCCGTTTTCATACCCCATATAGGCTGCCCTTTTATGTGCTCCTTCTGCGCACAGCGGACTATCAGCGGCACGGAAAGGGCTCCTCTGCCGGAGGAGGTGGATGAGCTGCTGCGGGATGCCTTTGAGCATATCCCTGAGGAAAGGCTCCCCGAAACGGAGATAGCCTTTTTCGGCGGCAGCTTTACAGCCATACCGAAGGACTATATGAATGCCCTTCTTGGTACGGCGAAGAGGTATGTAAAGGAAAAGGGCGCAAAGGGCATAAGGATCTCCACCCGTCCCGACTGTATAGACGGGGAGGTGCTTGATACTCTGAAAGCCTATGGTGTGACGGCGGTGGAGCTGGGTGCTCAGTCCATGGATGACAGTGTACTTAAAGCAAACAACAGGGGACACACTGCAAGGCAGATAGAGGAGTCCGCAAAAATGCTCCGCTCCCGTGGCTTTGAAACAGGATTGCAGATGATGACAGGCCTGTACACGGCAACGCCCGAAAGCGATCTGGAGACTGCCGAAAGGATAGCAGCCCTTATGCCGGATACGGTGCGTATATATCCCACGGTGATAATCAGGGGAACGGAGCTTGGCAGCCTTTTTGAAAAGGGCATATACAAGCCTTATCCCTTTGATGAATGTGTGGATGTCTGTGCAAAGGCCTGTGAAATGTTTGAGGAAAAGGGGATAAGGGTCATAAGACTTGGCCTCCATGCGGAAAAGTCCCTTGAAGAAGGCATGATGGGCGGCTTTTATCACCCTGCCATGGGTGAGGTGGTCAGGAGCCGCATTTTCAGGAACAGGCTTGATGCAGTGCTGTCGGGTGTGAAGTGCAGCACTGTTGAGGTAAAGACGGCAGGCAGATATTACAGTCTGGTCTGCGGGCAGAAAAAAGCAAACAGGGACTATTTCGGGGACAGGGCGGATTTTGTCATAGACGGGACCGTGCCCGACGGAAAGGCGTTCATTTACGCCGACAACGAAAAAATATCAGAGATCGCCACGATCTGAAAGCTAAAAAGGGGAAGAAGATAAAATGTACCTTAAATCACTGGAAATACACGGGTTCAAATCCTTCCCCGACAAGATAAAGCTGGATTTTGACAAGGGCATAACCGCTGTTGTGGGTCCGAACGGCAGCGGAAAATCCAATATCGGCGATGCGGTCCGCTGGGTACTTGGTGAACAATCCTCCAGGACGCTCAGAGGGGCGAAAATGGAGGATATTATTTTTGCGGGCACACAGATGCGCCGCCCCATGGGCTTTGCCAGCGTGACGCTCACCATCGTCAACAACGGGGAGCTGAATATCCCCGCAGAGGAAGTGGCGGTCACAAGAAAGCTGTACCGCAGCGGTGAGAGCGAGTACATGATAAACGGCTCGCAGGTGCGTCTGAAAGACATTTCCGAGCTCTTTATGGATACGGGTCTTGGGCGTGACGGCTACTCTATCATAGGGCAGGGCAAGGCTGCGGAGATCATCTCTTCAAAGTCCTCCGAGCGAAGGAATATTTTCGAGGAGGCAGCGGGCATCTCTCATTCAAAGTACCGCAAGGAGGATGCACAGAACAAGCTGCAGAAGGCGGAGGAGAACATAGTCCGTCTGGAGGATATACTGAGGGAGCTGGAGGAAAGAGTAGGTCCCCTGAAAGTCCAGTCGGAAAAGGCTGAAAAGTTCGTAGTGCTGGCAGAGCGCAGGAAAGCGCTTGAGGTCACGGTGTGGCTCACCAGGATAGATGAAGCGGGAGAGAGAGTTTCCGGCATAGAGGAAAAGCTGCTGATAAACGAAGCGGAATACAACAACGCAAACCTTGACATAAAGAAGAACGAGGAAAAGGAAGAGGAGCTCTCAAAGGACATCAACCTTTCCAACATAGCCATAGAACGCATTCAGACAGAGATCTCCGACAGGCGCAGAGAAGCGGCGGAGGAAAGCTCACGGGCTGCGGTGCTTGAAAACGAGATAAAGCACTACGGCGAGGATCTGGAGGAGCTGGAGCAGAAGATCGCCGAGGCTGAGGCTGCGGGGAATGACAGCAGCAAGCTGACGGAGAAAAAGGATGCGGAGCTTGAAAGCACCTGCGCAGAGATCAAGGCAAAGGAAAAGAGCATTGAGGAGCTGAAGGAAAAGCTGCTTTCTGCGGATGAGGATGCAGGAGAGCTGGACAGGAAAAGAGGAGAGCAGGAAAAGGCTCTCAGTGCCCTCTACATCAAAAGGACGGAACTGGACACCTCTGTGGCATCCGCCCGAAAAAGTCTGGAAGACAGCGGCAGAGAGGGAGAAGAGGAGCAGCGGAGAAAGACTGAGCTCGAGGAGGAGCTGTCAAAGCTCGAAAAGGAAAAGGAACAGATAGAAAAGGGCCTTGCAGCAGTTGAGGAAAAGCTCTCGGAGAACAGGAACAAGCTGGCGGGCACAAGGATGATATACGAGAGCAAGTCGAAAAAGTTCAGCGCCATGAATGAGGAGCAGAACAGGATCCTTTCGGATATCAGAGTAAAAAAGGAAAGAGAGCAGATACTCACCGACCTTGAAAATGCCATGGAGGGTTATTCCGGTGCTTCAAAGGCAATACTCACGGCGTCAAAGAACGGGCAGCTCAAAGGCATATGCGGCACTGTTTCCCAGATACTCACCATAGAAAGCGAATACACCGCAGCCATAGAAACGGCACTTGGCGGAGCACTGCAAAACATCATCACCGAAAATGAGGATGTGGCGAAAAGGGGCATCCGTCTGTTGAAAGACCGTAATGCGGGACGTGCGACTTTCCTGCCCCTTACCTCCGTACACGGCACAAAGCTTGATACCAGATTTGTGCAGTCTGCGCCCGGGTTCATAGGTGTGGCATCGGATCTGGTGGAGTATGATGACCGATACGACGGCGTGGTGAAGAGCCTGCTGGGACGTGTGGCAGTAGCGGAGAACATCGACTATGCGGGAAATATCGCAAGATCTGCGGGCTACAAGTTCAGGATAGTGACCCTTGACGGACAGGTGGTAAATGCGGGCGGTTCCTATACGGGCGGTTCCCTCAACCGTTCAAGCGGGATACTCAGCCGTAAGAACGAGATAGACAAGATAAGGGCAGAGCGTGCTGCCCTTGAAAAGAAGGCGGAGGAGAGAAAGGGGCTTCTCGTGCTTGCAAAGGACGAGTGCGAAAGGCTGTCGCTGAACATATCCGCCATAGAGGAGGAAAACTCTGTCCTCCTTGCGGACAAGGCACGCTTCGAGGCGGAGAGGAAAAGGGCAGAGGATCTTAACATACAGGTGAAGTCTGCCGCAGAGAACATGGAAAAGACCGCTCTGCGCATGAAGACCAGGGACGAAGAGCTGCGAAAGACCATCACGGAGAGCGAAGCAGAGCTGGAAAAGGTAAACAGGAGCATAGAGGAATCCGAGGAAAGGTCATCCGAGGGCAGCGAATACAGGGAAAAGCTGAGGGTGGAAAGAGAAAGGCTCTCCGAGGAGCTGTCGCAGGCGAAGATAAGCCTTGCACAGCTGGAGATGACGAAGGAAAACATCATCCGTGAGAAGGAGGACATCAAAAGGCGTGCTCTTGAAATGGGCGACATGGCTGTAAAGTATGCCGAGGAGACAGAGAAGATAAAGGAGAAGGCAGAGGAAGCAAGGCAGCAGGCAGAAAAGATCCGTGAGGGGCTGCGTGCGGGGGACGACAAGGCGAATATGCTCATGTCGGAGATCACCCGCCTGAAAAGCGAGAATTCCCTGAAAGAAAAGGAGATATCGGGGCTCAGGAGCCTTCTGAGAGAGGCACAGTCCCACCGTGAGGGCATAGCCTCCGAGCGCACCCGCCTTGAAGAGAGGAAAACTGCATTGCAGGCGGAGCAGGACAGGGTGATCTCGCAGATGCAGGAGCAGTATGAGCTGTATCCCTCACAGGCACGGGAAATGGCGATAGAGTTTGAGGACATAAAGGAACTGGAGGATGAACTGGGCTCTGTGAGAAACAGGATCAGGGCTCTGGGAAATGTAAACCTTGCTGCCATTGAAGAATACAAGGAAGTTTCCGGCAGGTACGAGGAGCTGAAAGGAAGGCTCAGGGATGTGACCGACTCCAAAAAGGAGCTGGAGCGCCTCATAGACGAGCTGACCGTTTCCATGGAGAAAAAGTTCAGACAGAGCTTCAACGACATAAACACTGCCTTCAAGAGCATTTTCACGGAGCTTTTCGGCGGGGGAAGGGCAGAGCTCTCCCTCTCTGATCCGGAAAACGTGCTCACCTCCGGCATAGAGATAAAGGCGGCGCCTCCCGGAAAGGTCATAGGGAACCTGTCCCTCATGTCCGGCGGAGAGCAGGCTTTTGTTGCCATAGCCATCTACTTTGCCATACTGAAGGTGCGCCCTGCGCCTTTCTGCATACTTGACGAGATAGAGGCAGCCCTTGATGACGTGAATGTTTCAAGATATGCCCAGTATCTCCACAGGTACACCGACACCACCCAGTTCATCACCATAACCCACAGAAGGGGCACAATGGAGGAGGCTGATGTGTTCTATGGGGTCACCATGCAGGAAAAGGGCATTTCCAGACTGCTGCGCATGGAGCAGGCAGACACGGAAAATACCGAGATGGTGGTTAGTGATTGACAATTCCGGCGGAAAGTGATATAATGATATGAGTGAGTATTCTTACAGGCTCATAAGGGAGAACAGAAAGACTGTTTCCCTGCGTGTGGATGAGGACGGGGAGCTGACAGTCAAGGCACCCTTCTATGCCGCAAAGGGATTTATAGATGATTTTGTGGATGCCAATGCGGCAAAGCTGCTGGCTGACTACATGGCGGGACAGGCGGACAGGGAAAGGAAAAGGGAATTTCTCTCAAAGCCTCCCGAAAAGCTCCCCTACCACGGTAAGGAGCTCCCTGTGATACTGAGCGGGGATGCTTTCTACCTGAGATTCGGAGACGACAGGTTCTACTGTCCCATGAGGCCTCTTTCGGAGCTCATACCCTCCCTTGAGCAGCTTTACAAAAAGCTGGCAAGGAGCATGATACCGGAGCTTCTGGATGTGGCGGAGATGATGGGAAGGAGCCCCACCGACATCAGGATAAACAGCGCAAGAGGGCGCTGGGGAAGCTGCTCATCGAAAGGTAGCATAAACCTTTCCTGGAGGCTGGTGCTGGCAGATGAGCGAACAAGGCGGTATGTCATGATACATGAGCTGTCTCATCTTACCTATCTGGATCACAGCAGGGATTTCTGGGATCTTGTGGGAAAGTATGAGCCGGACTACAAGCTGTTCAGGGAAAGACTGAATACGGTGTCAAGGACACTTGAAAAATACGGATTGGACTGAAAGCCGTTTTGACGGCATGATGATAGATATGAGAAGAAGACGCAGAAAGCTTTTTAGACCCAAAAGGCACAGCAGGATAAGGCGCAGCAGCGATAAGATAATCTCCGGGGTGCTCTCCGTACTGGGAGTGATCGTACTGGTGTTCGTGGGGTACAGTGCCCTGGGACCCATTTCGGATTATCTGAAAGCACATTCAGAAAGAGAGAAAGTACCGGTATGGACACCGGAGGATACTGTCACCTCGGTGACGGCACCTGCGGTCACCGAGGCGCCCGAACCCGCACAGACAGAAGATACACGCCCCATAAGAGTGCCCGATGATGCGGCATTTTCTGCGGCAAAGGGCTACAAAAGGCTCTCCACTGCGGATATGAAAGACAGTACATCCCTTGGGGCAGCCTGTGAGAAGGCTGTGCGTGAAGGCTATTTCGGTGTGCTGCTGCCCATGAAGACAAAGGGCGGTGTCTACTGGTACAAAACAGAGGATACCCTGGTGTCTCTGGCGGAGAAAAACCCGATAAGGGGCAGCATGACTGCTGCGGAAGCGGGGGATATCTGCCGCGGCTACGGTCTTTCGCCTGCGGCGCAGGTGAGCATACTTACCGACAACAACAGGTACGGAGAGGACAGGATAGGCGTTTACCGCACGGAGGACGACCTTGTTTGGCTGGACGACCTCTATGACAACGGCGGAAAGCCGTGGATCTGCCCCTACGACGATGATGCGGTGCGCTTTTTGTGCGATATGGTGGTGGAGCTGGGAGAAGCGGGCTTCAAGAAGATAGTCTGCGAGGATATGTCTTTCCCCTCTTTCAGGGAGTCGGATCTGGATTATCTGGGCTATCACCTTTCCCCGGATTCGGACAGGCACACCTACCTTACATCCCTTGCGAAAAAGCTGACAAATTCAGCAAGAAGTGCGGGAGCGGATACCCTTTTCTGCTTCTGGAGCTATGAGATAATGTCCCGCAGTGCGGAATGTTTCGTGCCGGAGGAGCTGGCAGGCTGTACTCTTATAGTCAGGACAAATGCCATGACGGATCTTTCGGAGTATTTCCCGCCGGACTACAAAAGGGCGGGGGATACGGAAAAGCTGGAGCAGCTCTACGAAAACCTGAGCAGCCTTTCAGGCGGGCTTACGGTCTACCCCATGATAGACGGCTACCTTGCTTCAAGGGTGGATCTTGAACAGCTCTGCCGCACGGTGGGCACCGAAGAATACTTTACCGAGACATGATAATGAACAACAGTGAATATATAAGAGCCGTAAAGGATATCTTTGCGGCACGGGAGGCACCTCCCCTGTGCTGTGTGCAGTCCTTCGGCTGTCAGCAGAACGTAAACGACGGTGAGCGCCTTACGGGGGTGCTCATGTCAATGGGCTGCGGGGTCAGCAGCGACCCCGAAACAGCGGATATAGTGATCCTCAACACCTGTGCGGTGAGAGAAAACGCAGAACAGAGGGTCTACGGCTATCTGGGAGAGCTCAAGCACGCCAAAAGGAAAAATCCCTCAATGGTGCTGGGACTCTGCGGCTGTATGGCTCAGGAAGAGGGCACAGCGGAAAAGGTGAGGAAGTCCTACCCCTATGTGGATATGGTCTTTGGCACCTTTGCATCCGACAAGCTGCCGGAGCTGCTCTACAAGGTGCTCACGGAAAGAAGATTTACCGTGGACACCGAGGAGAGAAAGGGCGAGATACCCGAGGGCAGGCCCCTTTACAGGGCAGTGAAGTACAAGGCGGGAGTTTCCGTCATGTACGGCTGCAACAACTTCTGTACCTTCTGCATAGTTCCGTATGTAAGGGGCAGGGAGCGCAGCCGCACCCCGGAAAGCATCATCGAAGAGGTGAAGTATCTGGCGGACGACGGCGTGAAGGAGATAATGCTCCTTGGGCAGAATGTGAACTCCTACGGCAGAGGTCTTGAGGGAAAGACGGACTTTCCGGAGCTTTTGCGGCGGATAAATGCCGTAGACGGGGATTTCAGGGTGCGCTTCATGTCCCCCCATCCAAAGGATGCCACAGAGGAATTTTTTGATGTGATAGCAGAGTCGGAAAAGATATGCAAAAGCGTCCATCTCCCCCTGCAATCCGGCAGCAATGATATCCTGAGAGCCATGCACCGCAGCTATACCAGGGAAAAATTCATAAAGATGTGCGAATATGCACGGAGCAGGTACAAGGGGCTGTCGGTGACGACGGATATCATAGTGGGTTTCCCCGGTGAGACCGAAAAGGACTTTGAGGAGACCCTTGACATGATGAGGCTCATACAGTTTGACAACATATACTCCTTCATCTACTCCAAAAGAAGGGGCACCAGGGCTGCCGCAATGGAGGACAGCACCCCCGAAAAGGAAAAGTCGGAGAGGATGGGAAGGCTCCTTGCGCTCCAGAGAGAGATCACCGAGCAAAGCTACAAACGCTTTGTGGGGAACACCTTTGATGTGCTCTTTGACGGCACCCACAAGGGTCTTATCAGCGGAAAGAGCGGCGAGGGGATCATAACCCTTGTAAAAGGGGAGGAGAGCCTTATAGGGCAGATGAAAAAGGTCAGGGTCACAGCTGCTCACAACTGGGCGGTAGACGGCGAGATCATTTAGCGGAAAGGATAGCATCATGAATGTTATAGAGCTTACAAGGCAGGTCGGAAAGGCCTTGCAGGAAGACGAGAGATATAAGAGATACCATGAGGCAAAGAAGAAAAACGATGAGGACACGGAGCTTCAGCAGGATATCTCCGAATTCCATGCTATCAAGATGATGATAAACATGGAGGAGGGGAAGGCGGACTGTGACAGGGAAAGAGTGAAAAAGCTCAATTCCGACCTTACGGCAATGTTCACCAAGGTGACGCAGAACCCCAATATGATAGCCTATGAGGAAGCCCGTTCGGCAATGGATGAGCTGCTTGCCTCCGTAAACTACATAGTTACGGCTTCGGCAAACGGACAGGACCCCATGACGGTTTCCGAAACTCCTCCCTCCGCCTGCAGCCCCGGAGGCTGTGCAGGCTGTTCCGGATGCGGCTGATAGTACCGTAATGATAATACTGATCTCTGACCGGTGCATAGACAGGAAACAAGCTGCAAATGCTTGGATATAAGGGATCTGAGGCTTGAAGATCGTCTGTACATGGAGGAAAAACCGGTATAAGACCTGTCACAGGAGGTAAAGGCATGGGTAAGACGGTTATTCTGGATCACCCTTTCATAACCCACAAGATCTCCGTTATGAGGGATGAGAACACGGGTACAAAGGACTTTCGCACCCTTACGGAGGAGGTGGCGATGCTCATGACCTATGAGGCGCTGCGTGACCTTCCCACAGTGAAAAGGCATATCAGAACTCCGGTCGCCGAGGCGGATGTGCCCTTCATAGACGGCAGAAAGCCTGCGGTAGTGCCTATACTGAGAGCGGGTCTCGGGATGATGACAGGTATACTTTCCCTGCTGCCTGCGGCAAAGGTGGGACACATCGGGCTGAGCCGTGACGAAAAGACCCATGAGCCCTGTGAATACTACATAAATCTTCCGGGCCATCTGGATGACAGGCTGGTGATAGTCCCGGATCCCATGCTTGCTACGGGCGGCTCTGCCATACAGGCTGTGGATCTTATCAAGTCAAGGGGCGCAAAACGCATCAAGTATATGTGCATAATAGCTGTCCCGGAGGGTCTGAAAGCCCTTGAAAAGGCTCACCCCGACATAGATATATACGTCGGAGCACTTGACGATCACCTTAATGACAAGGCTTATATAGTTCCGGGTCTGGGAGATGCGGGAGACAGGATCTTCGGTACGGATCAGGAATAGAAAATACTGCATATTATCCGAAGGGAACGGCAATGAATATAGATGTATCCTCACTTTCACCTATGATGAAGCAATATGTTTCGGTAAAACAGCAGTACCCGGAGCATGTGATATTTTTCAGACTGGGTGACTTCTATGAAATGTTCTTTGATGATGCTGTGGCAGTGTCAAAGGCGCTGGAGCTTACCCTTACGGGAAAGGAATGCGGGCTTGAAGAACGTGCGCCCATGTGCGGCGTGCCCTACCATTCGGTGGATGTTTACCTTACAAAGCTGATAGAAAAAGGCTTCCGGGTGGTCATATGGGAGCAGATGGAGGATCCCAAAACAGCAAAGGGGCTGGTGAAAAGGGACGTGGTGAAGAAATTCACTCCCGGCACCCTTACGGACACGAACCAGC
>ODAI010690871.1_pt1 | contig 15332 bp, 13 predicted proteins | sample 1539321 | NCBI WGS metagenome assembly ODAI01 (sample SAMN02144231, study PRJEB22623) | gut metagenome | biome: sheep rumen | host: Ovis aries | place: New Zealand
ACCCCCCCGCGGTTTGTGGGGGGGGGATAATAGTTATCCGTTTTATTAATATTGTTCCGCGCCGTCCGCCACTACTCTGACGCTGCTTATCCCGTTGCTGGCACACAGCCCGAAAGTGGTAGTCACCCTGCCGATTATCCCCTCCATGCACAGCGCAGGATTGCAGTAAATAACTGCTTTGCCCCGCCGGATCTGAACCCTGCCGCGCGGATAGAAATTGTAGCTTTCACGCCGCCCGAGAGTCTCCCACACGCGCTTGTGATTGAACTCGCGGCCGCTGTCGGCGAGCATTTCGGGAGCAGGCGGTGTGATGAATCTGCCTTCAGTATCGCACTCCGCCGCAGCGATTATTAGCTCAGCATTTTCAATGTCAGTCACCCAGAACACGCCGCGTTTCAGCGCAGACATACACCTTCACCTCCTTGCTCATAGTCCTCAGATCAGCGATATTTGCGGCAGTACCGCGGCTTTTCCCGTCCCGCAGCATAAGTCCATAGTCGGCATCCTCAGCCATTGCGATGTCTTTCAGCCTGCGAAATTCAAAGCCTGTGCAACCATTCGGAACGGTGATATGCCGGACAGGGAAGCCACCTGCATTATGGCGGACTTTATCACCGCTGACATATACCGTGACCTTGTCGTAATTGCGGCAGGCGAGATACTTCTGAACAAGCAGGTCAGTGCCGTAACAATCGCCAATAAGTATTTCGTGACCGTCAGTGATTATTCTATCAAGTTCTGCCGTGAATTCAGCAGTGAGACTGCTGATTGTCTTTGAACCACCGATGAAAACTCTCATAATACACCTCCAATAAAAGCATAGCATGAAGTGTGTTCAAATCTCTGAACATTAGGTGGTGTATAATGTAATTGTAGCAAGGGAAGACGTGATTCTGAAAGGAGTGTTCGTATGAGCAGAAAGCAGAGAAAACAGTTACATGATGAGATCTACAGGAGATGTATCGGTGACTATAAGTATGATTCCGGCTATGATCCGTACATGGAGATGTGCTTCGACAGCGCACTTGACAAGGAACTCACATACGGAACTGTATATCCCAACCACGACAACAATGACTATTCCACTCATCAGATGAGGGAGTATAACAATACTGAGGAGAAGCGATAAATATGGGTAAATCGACTTGTTTTACCGGACACAGAGAAATATCTGAGAATCCGAAGAAGCTTTCAGAGCGCCTGTATGCCGTCCTTGAAAAGCTTGTCTCGGAGGAGGGAGTGACAGACTTTTACGCAGGCGGTGCGACGGGATTTGACACCATAGCGGCACAGAATGTACTGAAGCTTCACAGTGATAATCCTGACGTGAAGCTGCACCTTGTCCTGCCGTGTTCCAACGAGGAGCAGACGAGAAACTGGACTCCAACGCAGAAATATGACTTCAAAATCATTCTCCAGCGTGTTGACAGCGTTGAATACACGTCTGAGCATTACTACCGCGGATGTATGGGAAAGCGCAATGCGCGGCTCGTTGAAAATGCTGCTGATTATTGTATCTGCTATCTTGATCCCGAGCATAAGAGCGGCACTGCACAAACTGCTGAAATGGCACGAAAAAAAGGATTGACTGTCATAAATGTGTTTGAGAAGAAAGCGTTAGAGGTGAATATGAAAAGAATACTTGCAATGTCAACTGAGGAGTGCTATAAGTTCGTCCGTGATCACAGTAATACCGGTTATGTAATGATTATCATAGATAATGATAAAGACAGGCGTAGTGTGATACAGTTTAACAGGACTGAGCGCTGTCCGGATTATTTCTGGGAGAGGTTTGATGAAAACGAGAATAAATATAATTTCTCGGATTATGATGCAGATAGAATGGTCGAATTCATAAAGAAGTACACAGATACTGAAACGCTCGTTATAACTACTCCCAACGGCGTATTGCGGTCAAATGCGATCAAACACGCCATAATAAAATGCCTTGGACTGCCGGAGGAGGAAATACCGGCTGAGATTAACCAGTACATATATGATCAGATAATAAAGGCATGGGAACGAAGTGAGAAACCGCCTGCGCCTCTAAAGCCGAAAATGATTGACGGCGAACTTGTTTTTGTGGAAGATGATACAGAATAGCGAACGCTCCCCGAGGGGAGCGTTTTGTGTATATTATCTATGACTTTTTCGTTTTTCGTCTTCTATATCATAGCCAGCTTTCCAAAAAATCAAATCCAATAATTTCATTTGAGGATAATCAATTTGGTATCTGTTGCTATTTTCTGCCCTGAATTTTTCTAATTCATCGTTATTATCTTTGTAGAAATCAATTAATTCTTTAAGGCTTTTTTCATTGAAGGATCTATTAGTGATGCAATCATAAGATTTAATACCTGCAACAAAATACCGATCATACGCAGGTGTACAGCCAAGAGTACCCATTAGTATTTTAGTAATAAGAGTGTTCGATATTTTCTTAGGAATTTGTTTATCACCTTTCTTTTCTTTGACAAATTCTTGATAAGACCGCAAGTAATTATTGTTTATTTTTTTTACTATCTGTACTAGTCCTGTTTCTAATTCATTTTCTAAACTATAGCAAGAGATTCCTTGTAGAAATTTGAATTCGTAAAGTTCTTTAACAATATCTTTGTGTATGGTGTAATCTTTTTGGAGAAGGAAAGATGAGCCTCTATACATTCCCCAGCTCGCAAGATAAAAAGCAAGGTTTAGAGCTAAATAATCAATATTTTCCTCTGTAAGATTTGGTTTCTTAAATATCTCTGAAAAGCGCCTATAGCAGTGTACCCACGATAAAAACCTATCTTTTTTATCCTTTTTGTCGTCTAGTTCCTTTTGAAAATCTTCTGCAGTTTCTATAATTCTTTCAGCATAAGTCTTTTCTTGCATATCAATTCTCCTTTATACATCAATATGATAGATAAAAGCGTCGGCGGTCTCGCCGGTAACAGCGTGAAATGCAGCTTTGTAGGCATTCAGCTGTCCCTCATATTTGTAGTCAAGATCAGCAGCTTCGGCGTTGGTCTTGTAGTCCACGATGCGCCACTTCCCGTTCTTTTTGTAGAGAAGATCAATAATGCCGTGCCAGATCTCAGAGCCATTTTTGTGGCAGAAAGGTACTTCACAATACACTTCGTCAGCCGTTTTCAGTTCGGCTAAAATGTCATCGGGCATTTCGTTTTTCTGCGGAAATCCACCGCTTGTGATACGTTCAAAAACTCCGCGGATAAGCTTTCCGTATTCCTCAGAAGATTCAAAGCTGTTCACGATACTGCTGACAAGTTCATCAGCAGAAGGCATATTCTCAGCCGAAACAAGGCACTCCATAAGCCTGTGAACCATAGTTCCCACAAGGGCGGCATTTCTGTGCGTCGGAGCAATATCATTGTCAGATTCACCGGAAACAACGTCATTCAGCTTTATCTGGCTCGGCAGAGAAAACGTATAGGTTGGATCTTCAGCATCGGTATTATCGAGAACAGTCTTCTCTCCCTCACAGTAAAGTTCAGCCGCACTGACAGATTCTCGTTCGACAGGTTCGTCAGGAATTCCCGGACGAACGCACTCAAAGAAGTCACCCTCGGCAAAAGGCAGAAGCGGAGTCCACGGATTATTTGATGCCAGATCACCGTTCTCCTTGAAACCGTTTGAAATAAGCAGAACATTTCTTGCACGGGTGGCTGCAACGTAGAGCAGGCGCAGTTTTTCAGCCGCATCTGATACTTCTTCACGTTCATAAGCCGCAGGATATTTTTCAGTTTTCGCATAGGTGATATTATTGTCCTTGAATGCAAAAATTCGTGTAGTATCGCCGTCAGGAGTGTGTTCGGAACGCTTATCGGGATCATGTTTCATTTGATATGGGTGTGCAAGAATGACAACAGGCGCTTCAAGTCCCTTGACCTTATGTAGATTTGCGATGTGAACTTTGTTCTCGTCTCTTTGCAGGCTCAGACTGCGCTCGGTCGATTCTTCAAATATAAGATTCCGTATGAAAGCCGCACCGTCGGAGATACTCATGACCTTGCCCGATATCTCGGCATCACGGAGAAGTTCGAGGGCGTAATAGAGATATTCAAGAGAATCCGCGCCGCATTTTTCAGCAATGCGTAGTTCTTCCATTGCCTTGCTGAATACCGCCGCAGGGGACAGTTTACGTGACTGCAAAACAAGCTTTTTCAGTGTATCAATTGCATAGCAGAGTTCCTCACAGGCAACTTCTTTTATCTTCTCATCGTAACTCAGCTTCAGCGGAATATCAGCCTTTCGGAGTTTAATAAGTTCGCTTTCAGGAATATTGAACACAAAGCCAGTCAGCGCACCGTAAAACGCTGTATTATCGTCTGGAAAAGCAACGGCCGCCATAATATCCGCCATAGCCAGAAGCGCAGGACAGTCCGTGAATGAGATACTGCCCTCCGGACGTGTGGGAATGGCTCTCAAAGCGAATGCTCTTGAAAAATTTGAAACGTGTTTTTTGCTGTTCACAAGCACCATAAAGTCACTGTATCTGAGGGGACGAAGCTGATTTGTCTCTTTGTCAAGAATCGAGTATTCCTGCTTGCCGATAAGCGACTGAATAATGTCAGCGACTTTGTCCTCTTCGCCTTTAACGCTGTTACTTTTTACCACTACATTATATGACCATATACCGCTGAACTGCTCGTCATTATTATCGCTCACAGGTATGCACGAAAAGCTGCTCTGATCAGCGGTGCCGGTTGGAAGAAGTGCGCTGAACATCTCGTTGAAACCGGATTTCAGACCGTTTGTGGAGCGGTAGTTTCTTGTAAGTTCAAGCACTTCTCCTGCACCGTTCTCGAACAGTTTCCGTACCTCCTTGAATGATGCTACATCGGCTGATCTGAAACGGTAAATGGACTGTTTCGGATCGCCCACAATGAACAGTGAACCTGCTCGCGGAAAGCATTTTCGCCAGTCCTCAACAGGTGTTTCAGCCGTCAGATAGAAGAATATTTCAGCTTGCATAGGATCGGTGTCCTGGAACTCGTCAATGAGGTAGTAGCTGTGGCGGTCATAGATGTGACTGATAAGCTTACCGCCGTTCTGAGCATCACGTTTCAGCATATCGCGGAGGTAAAGCTTGTAGTCAAAATAGGTCAGTTCACCGCTTTTGCGTAATCTTTCAGCAACTGCATCAGCAGCCGAAACAAGGAAGTACATAGTAGCCGAATACTGGTATTCTTTTAGAGGACGCAGAATATCGTTACTCTCAGGATCAAATTTATAATGTGATATCTTTCCCCTTGAAATATTTGGGAAAAGGATATTTTGGCTCATAATTCCGATCTCTTCCGGCGGACAACTGAGTCTTAGATTCATAGCTGTATTCAGTATGGTGATTATCTCTGCAAGATTATTGTTCCAACTGCCCTTTAACTTTTTACTGTTGTTATTGAGCGCATCGGCAGCTTTTCTTGCGTCAGAATGATTGAGCAGCCACATTTCCTGATGATCGTATAAGTGTTCAAGTACGCCGAGTAAAATCGACCTGTCTTCCGCAAGCACTTCATCAACGCTTACCACAGGCGGATTGTCATAGATGATATCAGTGCTTCTGGATTCAAATATAGTACCGAAAAATGCAGTGAAAACCTTTCTCGGATCGTTCTGAACATTGCTAAAAAGCCTGTGCTTTTCAAGCAGTTCCTCACCGTAAACACCGTGAAGTACATTGGCGTATTCACGTAGGTAAATAGCCTTCATATCATTGCTTTCAACGACTGCCGAACTTGACGGGATCCGTCCTTCGATGGGGTGCTCATGCATGATAAGATGCGAAAATGAGTCGATAGTTCCCATGAAGCATAGGTCGATATTCCGCAGCCCTTCCGCACATCGCTGACGTTCGGTATCGTCCTTTGAATCCCTTACCGCCTTTGCGAGGGAAGCCTGAAAACGCTTGTAAAACTCCCTTGCAGCAGCCTTTGTGAAGGTGATAGCACACATCTTACGCACGTCGATACCTGCCTTGACCATAGCTGTCATACGCGCCACAAGCTGAGTTGTCTTTCCGGAACCTGCACCGGCTTCAACAAAGAAATTTGTGCTTGTTTCAGTTGAGATTCGCTGACGGGCAAGTTCATCCATATCAATCATTTTTCAAAGCCTCCTTTCGACAGATTCCCAAATATTCGCAGTATGTACACTCATTGCACTTCTCAGGCACAATGTATTCTCCTGTTTCAAGAGAGTGTTTCAGATTGCCGAGAAGTTCGTCTATTTGTCCGGCAACTAAACTTGAAAATGTGCATTTAATTACCTTGTCATAGCGCAGATAGCGGTATTCGCCGCAGTTTGCTTCAATATTCTTTGTCTCTTTCAGCATATATGCGTAGAGTAAAACCTGCAGACAACTGTCAACATCATTCTCAATATGAGTGATTTTTCTGGCTGTCTTATAATCACCGATAATATATTTACCCTCGAGAGTCTTTTCAAGGCTGTCAAGTCGTCCTGACAGTGTGATACCGTTTATTTCAACAGGACCGACATCTTTTTCAGCAGTAACAGATTCGTTCTTTTTTACGAAATAATATCCCACCTCAGCCATGTGCAGGAAATCATGTTTTATCTTGTTGAGTTCCGGTTCATTCAACGGAGGGCGTGATGTGATATAGCTATCAAAAGTCCTGTTGGCTTCCGCATAGAAAGCCTCAGTATCAGGCTGCATATCGGCAGCATATTTCATTAGATCGTGGATAAGATTGCCCTGAGTTAAGCCGTCAAGTATCACAAAAACATCGTCTTTCTCAGGCACTTTCAGTCCGAGGATACGCTTGTAATAGAACATAACGGGACACTTATGATAGTCGTCAACTGCGCTTGGCGAGAGAACGATATCCATTCCGCGGACAGGCAGTTCTTCGGCGTATATCGGTTCATCGGGAGATATTTTAGCACTGCTGTTATACGCCCTGCCAAGAAGTCTTGACGGCGATATATCGCTGTCGAAAAAGCCTGTATGCAGCAGGGAATCTGTGAAAGTGTCCATATCAGAATCGCCGCCGTGACACTGGCTGTAAATCTCAAAAAGGACCGAGGAAGCGTTCTCGTCCTTGAGATCAGCGGCCGAGAATCCCGAATAAGAAAGGTGGATCTTAGTATCGAGAGATGCGGCAAATTCCAGCAGTTTGTAAAGCTGTTTTTTTCGGTCGGAAATGATCTTTTCAGACGTTGGAGCATCCTCGCCGAAAAGCAGCATATCGTTATCAGATACAAGATAATTCTCGGTTGGAGCACCGGGGAAGTTGCTTGCGGAAAGTCCTGTGATGAACAGATTTTCACGCATACTGCACTTTGCCTGCGAAAGCGTGCAGACGTGGAGGCAACCCTCATGGCTGTTCTCGGAAAGGACATTTCTGCTCAGTATATTGGGGATCACATCTACGGGATCACCTCCTGTAAACAGCGTATATGCGGCAATTTCACGATCAATGGCATTCAGCGCAGCGCAGTCAATTCTGCCGCATTCGTCTTTTCTGATATATGCATAGCGACATACGAAATATGCGCAGCCGCGTTCAAGCTCATCGGCAAATTTTTTCAGCAGTTCAGTCATCTTCGACTGTTTGGGAAAAGTATTTCCGTAGTCACTGATACGCTTTTGATTGGTATTATTATCGTCTGAAATACGAAGATTTCCGGCAACTTCAATCATTTTGTTCAGTCTGCTTATATTCTCGATTCCGAGAGATTCAAGAAGAGCATTTCGATCGAAGCTACTATCGAAAATCAACCTTTTTAGCGCATCAACACCGCAGTATCCCGAAGTCTTCCAGTCGTAATAATTCCGCAGTAACTGTGCCGGAAATGCGTTGCGTATAGGCAGTCCGCAGCCGAAAGCCACAGGGATATTATATCGGCTTGCAATATCGTAAATAAGCTGAGGATATTTCGAGGTATCGGCAACTGCGACAGTGCATTTATCAAGTGGGATGCCGCTTTCGTATATCCATGAAATGATGTTTTCAATCTCGTTCACTTCGCTGTATGCCTCAGTGATTTCTGCGTAATTCATCGTTTTCTCAGGCACACCGAATAATTCAGAAATGGGCATATAGCGACAGTTTACGCCTGAAATTTTATCAACGAGATTCTGTTCAGCGGCAGTCAAAGTGAACTCCTCTAATACAATTATATCAGCTTTAATCACGGAAGCCTTTTGAGCTGCACGTCGTATAAGCTGAATGCCGTCGATGAGGTTATTCTCTTTCAGAACGGCGATATATCGGTCATAAACTTCCGTCAGCGCAGTGCTGTTTTCGGGAAATTCACCTTTGCTGAGTTTATCATGCAGAACGTCATCCTCGTTTTCGGGGATAAGTCCGCGGACTGTATTCAGGGCGGCAGCAATGTTCTGCGCGTCAGGAAACGCAGCCGATTCAAAAAGCGGTATTCCATCGAGAATACTGTATATCAGCGCAGTCTGAGCGCTGCTGTCAGCGTATTTTTCAATGACGGCAATTCCGCTGTGCATAAGGGCGTACTCTGCAAGCTTTACACTGCTCATAATACGAACTCCGAGAGTATTCACTCCGTATGCTGCAAGAGTGCGGAGCAGTTCAGCTTCATTTGCTGAGGGCGCGATAATGATTTTTTCAAGCAATTAGTCCACCTGCTTTCGGTAATGTTAACTAAATTATATCACATTTTGTTTATAACGTCAATATCAAGCGTCGATTCTTATGTCCAAAAAATTGAACATAATGGGCGTATAATAATTGCAGAGGTGAAGATGAGATGAAAGATATAATTGCAATGTCTCTTGAAAGCTGTTTCAGATTTGTTCGTGATCATAATAACACTGGTTATGTAATGATCTCAATTGACAGTGAATCCAGCGAGGAACATCAGAATGTTGTATCTTTCAATAGAACTGAACGCTGCCCAGAGATTCTCTATTTGTGGTTTGACGATGTTGAAGAGGATAACGGCTGTGCGTTTACGGATGATGACGCAAATGACATAATAGACTTCGTTAAAAAGAATGAAGAATATGATACCCTTATAGTTCATTGCTTTGAGGAGTTTCAAGGTCTCAGGCTGTGAAGCACGCACTAATAAAGTGCCTTGGAATGTCAGAAGAGGAAAAGCCTTTTATGATGAACAAATACGTTTATAATAAGATCATAGAAGCTTGGGAGAACGATGTTCAAAAAATTAGACATAAATCGTGATAAAATAGTATCAGAGGGTTGACAGAGGACTGTCCGCCTGATATACTGAAAATAACAAAGGAGTTCGTTATGAAAACAAACTATTCCGAGGTTACAAATGTATATGCGATAAAGATGAAGATCTTTGAATCTGATAATGCTGAAAATGGCTATATTCTTGCGCTTCACGGCTTCTGTGGTGATATGGAGAGCAGCGTTATCAAGCAGCTTGCAAAGCGTATGACTGCTTACGGCTTTGTTGTTGTAGCATTCAACTTTCCGGGACACGGCTCAAGCGACGCTGATGAGTTTTTCAGTCTACATAACTGCCGCAGAGATATGTTTGAGGTAATGAGATATGCAAGTGAAAAGTACGGAGTAGCCGCACCGGCAGCTATTTTTGCCACAAGCTTCGGCGGATATGTGACTCTTCTGAACATTGATCAGATTCCATTGAGTACCACCATTATACTCCGCGCACCTGCTGTGAATATGTGCCGTTCATTTGAGAGTTTCATTGAAGATATTGACGCTTTCCGCAAGTGTGGCTGGCAGGAAATGGGCTTTGACCGAAAGCTTAAAGTAACGTACAGCTTCTATGAGGAGTTGGAGCGCAGCTATATCCTTGAGAGTGATCTTGAACGTGAAATGCTCATAATCCATGGTGACTCAGACAGTGTCGTACTGCAGGAGGAGATGCAGTTATTCTGCAAGCATAATCCTGAGGCAATACTTGAAGTCATCAAGGGCGCTGACCACAGATTCAAAGGCAACGGACAGCTGAAAAATATAATTGACCTGACTGAAAAATACATTCTGGAGGTGTAATTTATGAAAAAAGAGTACACAAAAGATCCTTTTATTCACGAAAAGATATTGAAGATACTGAAGACGGCAACTCCCGAAAAGCCTATTCAGAAGGAGCGTATACGTGAAATCCTTTTGGAAGACGAGGGCTTAGATGTCTCAAGAGGTAATCTTAATTCCAAGTTTGCTGATCTTGAGGAAAAGGGAATAGTTATCATCAAGACTAAAGACGGTTTTTATGTCAACAACGATGAACAGGATTTTACTGACGGCGAGCTGCGTATGATTGCAGACAGTGTACTCTATTCCGGAGTCGTTTCCAGTTCCTATGCTGCTGATATAATAAGCAGACTTGGTGAAAAGGGTTCGGCAGAGTTCGCAAAGTATATGGAGAAGAGGGCAAAAGCAGCAAAGATACTCAACAGAACCGGTAATTCCAGCATTATAATCTATATCGAAGATATTCAGAACGCAATCGTTCACGGTAAGCAGATATCATGTAATATTATTGAATATGACAGATTCTTTGAGCCTGTAAGAAAATACGACAATGACATTGTAGTTGATCCCTATGAACTTGCTTTCTCAGGCGGAAAATATTATCTTGTATGTGCAGTTGATGGCAATGATGAACTGACTATGCTTCGTGTTGACAGACTTGTTGATGTGGAACTGTTGGAAAGTAATGCAAGAGAGATACAGCAGATTAAGAATATCCGTAATGACAAAGGAATGCAGAAGTATATCTATTCACAGCCCGAGCTTAAAGGCGGTCAGAAGGAACGTTTCACTCTGCTTTGCTACCGTGATTCACTGAATGATGTATATGACGCATTTGACGGCGACCTCCGTATTAGAAATGATATTGAAGAAGACTATGACGATCCTGATACTGTAAGAGTCAGTGTTGAGACAACTCATGATGCTATGATTGCGTGGGCTGTTACTCATGCCGACAGCGTAGTTGTGATATATCCTAAATCTGTACGTGAGGAAATTGAACAGGTTCTTAAAGCAGCAGAACATACATATTTTAAGACTGGCTTACCAGCATCGTTTCGCTCATATATAGCGCACACTATTGACGAGGCTCTTCGTGAGGCGAGAATCGCCAAGATTAATAAGGTATCTTATACAGGCCGAGGCAAGATAGGCAGACTTGAAAAACTTGATATTGGAAGGGTTGATCTTTCAGGAATGCAATGCCTTCATTTGTGGGCTTGCGATATAACGGAAAGCAGAGTAAATGGAGTATTTACAGACGTTGAGTGGCTTTTGCTTACTCGTGGAAAGTTTTCACCTGAGATTTTTGTTCATTTCCCGAACCTGAATAAAATCAGTATAGCTGGCGATGAAATTGATAATCTGGAATTCATAAAACAGTACAAAAGCTTAATAGAACTGCGTATTATTGATTGTAACAATATCAGTGATTTTACGCCATTATTTGAACTTGATGAACTGAAGTGTTTTATAACTGACAATGTGAACTTTACCGAAGAGCTTACAGAAAAACTGTGTGAGAATTTTCCGGATTGTACTATTAAGATTGAAGAACCGCTTCGGAGGAGAAAGTGACATGGCAGTACGTCCGGCATTTTATGTTAACAACAGAAAAGTCGTCAGCGCTGACTATGAGTTTCAGTGGTTTGCCGGCTTTTCCGCCGCTCAGAAGCAGTGTTCAATTGCAGCTTTGCACAGCGCAATTACAGTTATGGACAAATCAGCACGGCCGCTTGAAATCAGCACCAAGAGCACTAATGGACTTGGAGTGAAACTGAGTGCGTTCATTCTTAAATTGGACGGAGTGTTACTTGAAAACGTATTTCAGAGTTCAAAGTTTTTTGAAAACGACGGTCCGTACCGTGATCTGCTGAATACTCACCCTAAAGATGCAAAACGTGATGAACGTCTGGGAACATCAGGAATGCTTGTCGGCTTCAATTACAACGGCTGTGACTTTCCGCTTGAACCGAAAACAGTGTTCTATGACTACATCTATATCAGTGCGGTGAAGCAGTCGCTCACAGCGTATGAAATACGCAGAATAGCTGAATTCACTCATTTCACTGACATTGAATTCAATCCACAGAAAAGTATCAATACTCAGGCAAAAACAGTCGCTATTATAAAACTTATGCTTGAAAAGTTCGGTGAGCTGCCGGAAATGACAGTCGAGGAATTCATTAGATTCCACAAGGGAAATGTATTAGTCTAATCAGAAAGGAAAATCGGAGGAAATATGAACTTATCATTTACAGTTACACAAAACGAATTATCTGACCTGCTTCTCAATTTGTCTCCGATCAGACCTGTATTTATCTGGGGAGCACCAGGCATAGGCAAATCAGCGCTTGTGCAAAAGTTTGCCGATGATGTGGGACTGCCTTGTGTATCACTTCTGGGCAGTCAGCTTGCACCGGAGGATATAATAGGAATACCGCAGATAAAGGGCGAAACATCCGAGTTTATGCCTCCTAAGATGATAGCAAGAAAAGAGCCGTATGTGCTTTTTTTGGACGAGTTGAACGCCTGTTCACAGGAAGTACAGAAAGCGTTTTACAGCCTTATCCACGAAAAGCGCATCGGAGAGTATCATCTTCCAAAGGGGAGCGTAGTCATAGGAGCAGGCAACCGTTCACAGGACGGCGCTATCGTGAAAACTATGTCATCCGCACTTGTAAACAGAATGTTCCACGTTCAGCTTGTAGCTGATCCGCAGCAGTGGCTCAACTGGGCATATGAAAACAATGTGCATCCGTGGGTGATAGACTATATAACTCAGCGTCCGGATCATTTATTTTCTGAGCCGCCTAAGACAGAAGAGCCTTATTCTACACCTCGTTCGTGGGATATGCTAAGCGATGCACTCAAAGCTTACGGTGCAGGAGAGAAGGATGTTCCTGAGAGCATACTCAGAGTTCTTGCATACGGTGCTGTATCGCCAAGTCATGCAGGATTGTTCCTTGCATTCGTCAAGAACCTCAGCAACAAGAATCTGCTCAGTCAGATAATTAAGGGAGAAGCAAGATTCCCCAGCGCACCTGAGGAAAGGGATGTTTTATATTTTGTATCCCAGAGTTTCAGAGCAAAGCTTCTTATGGAACTGCCCGAGGATAAGCAGAAAATGGATAAGAACACGCAGTATCTTACTCACCGTGCCAAGGCACTCATAAAGGACCTGTCGCACATAAACCTCGAACTCGCTCAAATGGTAGTTTCCTCAGATGACGGAAAGGTGCTTCCTGAGTGGTTTATGGTCGAGATCGTCCGAGATCTGCCACGACTGATAAAGAACGAGAAATAGTATGGCTAAGAAAAAAGAAGATAAGATACCAAAATGCGAACAGCAGCTTCTCGATGGACTGGAGATAGTCAAACAGCATCCGCTTTTCGGCAGACTTCGCATAACCACAAGCAATGTACCCAAAAGCAGGCTTGGCAAGAACTGTCCTGCAAAGACATCGTCCTCAGGCGTAGTGTATCTCAACAAGGATTGCGACAAAACGCCGAAAGAGTGGGCATATATCATCGCTCATTGTATGCTGCATATCTCGTTTGGTCACTTTGACGCTGATCGTATGCCAGGTTACTGGCAGCAGATCAATGACAAAAAGCAAAGCTGGGTGAACGACTATGTTCCCGAACTGTGGAATATGGCGTGTGATATTTTCATAACCAAATTTCTTGCAGATATAAAATTCGGCAGCACAGATATTAATATGAATCTTCTCAGCTTGTACGGCTCGGCTTCAAGCGAACTGAAAATATACGAACAGCTTGTTGAAAGAAATATATCAGCTGACAGCAATGTTTTCGGCACAGCTGGAGAATTTTCTGATATGTTGGGCGTTGAAGAACCCGTTACATACAGATATGGCAAGAACAGTCATATCACTGGTTTTGCCTATGCACTTGCGGATTCTGTACGTTCCGTAATTGATAAGGCGGGTGATCAGTCAGGAAAGCACAGCGGACTGAAAACTAAAATGGAAAAGGCAGCTGAATGGTTTATTAATCACTATCCGCTGCTTGGCGGTATAGCCACCGGATTTCGCATAATCGAGACGAGATCAAGAAGTGACCTTAACGATATTGAGGTTGCTGCAGTAAATGTTGTAGACGGCGAAATATATGTAAATCCGGCAGCTGGACTAACTTTAGAAGAGTGGAAATTCGTGCTTGCACATGAGTATCTTCACGCAGGATTGCAGCATCACGCTCGACGCAACGGCCGCGATCCGTATCTGTGGAATATAGCCTGTGATTTTGTCATAAACGGTTGGCTGAATGAAATGCAGATAGGCATTATGCCGCAGAACGGTCTGATGTTTGACGAACTGCTGAAGAATCAGTCTGCTGAGGAGATATATGACAGGCTTATCGGTGAAATACGCAAGAACTCAAAGCTGATGACATTTCGTGGCTATGGTAAAGGCGATATAATCGACAAAGGCTGGTCACCTGATAAAGGTGGTGCAACTACTCTTGACGACTTCTGCAAAAGCGCACTGCGTGCCGGTCTGGAATACCATACATCAACTTCAAGAGGATATATACCGGCAGGACTTATCGAGGAGATAAAAGCTCTTTCAATGCCTCCTGTGCCTTGGGATGTTGAGCTTGCAAAGTGGTTCGATACATGGTTTGCTCCGCTCGAAAAGCACCGTTCCTATGCACGCCCGAGCAGAAGACAGAGCAGTACACCTGATATTCCGCGTCCAAGCTGGATAAAGGCTGACATACCGGATCAGTCCAGAACCTATGCAGTTATTATCGACACATCAGGTTCAATGTCACCAACGCTTATAGGAAAGGCTCTCGGAGCTGCGGCAAGCTACTCTGTTGCAAAGGATGTTCCGTATGTGAGAGTAGTTTTCTGCGATGCTCAGGCTTATGATATAGGATATGTTGCACCGGAGGATATTGCAGGCAGAGTTGTCGTGAAGGGCAGGGGAGGAACTGTTCTTCAGCCTGCGGTGGATCTGCTTGAAAATGCTAAGGACTTCCCTAAGAACGGACCTATACTCATAATCACAGATGCAGGCATTGAACCTGATCTGAAAGTTCATCACGAACACGCTTTTCTAATACCTGACGGTGCAAGACTGCCTTTCCGTCCCAAAGGCAAAGTTTTTTATTTCAAGTGAATATATAGAAGAAGCTCCCAATCGGGAGCTTTCTGTTTTGCATATCATTCATAAATAGCTAATGTGTTCAAAAAATCAGACATCACTTCTGCTATAATATAATCAAAGAAATTACAAACTGATTAAAGTTACAGGAAATACTTGACAAAGCGCAGGAGGTGGTATATAATGATTCCATATTCTACGAAAGGACGGTGAACACCATGAAAAA
>ODAI013820347.1_pt1 | contig 15332 bp, 15 predicted proteins | sample 1539321 | NCBI WGS metagenome assembly ODAI01 (sample SAMN02144231, study PRJEB22623) | gut metagenome | biome: sheep rumen | host: Ovis aries | place: New Zealand
ATCTTTTCGAAATACTCTCTTGTCTCCATATCAAATGAGTTTTGAAACTGGCGACAAAGGTAGACATTATATTTTGGATGACCTTACGCTAAAATGGTCGTTTACCGCACAAAAAACGAAAAACTCCGTCAAACACATCGTGCATAATAAATATGCAATCCGTCTTGTATATATTTGCAACTCGCAGCCCTTTTGCTGCGAAGCTACAGCAATCTTGCTGGTAAGCCTAAGAGAAATTACGGCCTGCCCTGAGAGAAACGTAATCTCTCCCACACCGGTCGGCAATCCTGCCTAGAGCCTCCAAACAGCATAAATATACGATTTCATCAGTCCTTCAAAAAAGGACTATTTCTCAGAGAAGGCCAAATTGTGCCAACCTTGCCTCACTCTCAAACGGACTCGACTTTATTGTTTCAGTTATCAATTCCGTATCTTCCTCTTCTATGTGCCCAAGATATCCCCACGTAACTACCTTCTCACGCTTGACCACCATCAGTTCCGAACAGTCGACAAAAGAATTATGAGTCAGAAAGTCGTATTTCTCTTTCGAAATCGGCATGTGCAACATTTGGGCTTCAGAAAAGAAAGTATCGAACTATTCATTTTAGAATCCCATACAGTTTCTCTGCCTCCCTTGCCCAGTTATATTTTTCAAGCACTTTCGAAGCAGGTTCCACAGGTTCTGAAAGAAGCCTCTCTAAATCCACATCATAATTATAGGGATCGATGTAATGAGCGGACTTCTCGTAAATCTCGGGAAGACACGTAGCAGTCGAGATAATCAGCTCAGCACCACACGAAAGAGCTTCTAACGGTGGTATGCCAAAGCCTTCGTAGATGGCCGGATGAATGAATGCGCGGCACTCCGACATCAACGCCTTAATCTCACCGTCAGTCAAATATCCTGTAAAATGGAGATTTGATGTTTTCAAGTCATCTGCCCCTAATTGTGTAAATCCCTCTGCCTTACCCGTTATGACAAATTGGCTGTTCGGGTTCCGCTTTGCCACTTCCATGATCCAGATGAAATTCTTCTGAGGCGATAAGCTACTCATAGAAAAGAAATATTTTCTCTTTTCAATATACTTGGGCATACGGTCAAAAACTGTATCATCTCTCTTGACACGCTCATAATGCTGCCACGCATTCGAAACGACACTAATCTTTTCCATCGGTATATTCAATATCTCGTGGAGTTTCTCTTTACTATAGTTACTCACAGTGAGAATCCTATCCGCTTTCTTTGCTGCAATCCGGCAGAGCATCCACTTCCAGATAGTGCCGAAGAAACCATATGCAGAATGCATAAACTTTGTACCGATTTCAAAGATGCTGGCATCGTGAATACACACCACCTCACAATGTCCAAGAGCGAATGTCGTAGTCAGGTTCACGCACTTCAGGTTATGTTTCCTTAGATAAGGGCCTAAGCAGAACTGTTCCCATGCCTCACGCTTCATCCTGCCAGTCTGGATAATCTCAATGTTTTCCCACTTGGGCAATTCTGTCACGAGTTCTGACGTAACGACACAAAACTCCCCCTTCTTACAAATCTTGTCGAGATGCGAGATAAGCTCCATCGCAAATCGTTCCTGACCAGTCATCGTCTTGGTCAGGAATCGTCCATTAAAAGCATATTTCATATAATGTCACAGAAGTACAGGCATCCTTTCAGTTGCCTGTACAATTTTATGTCTCAGTCTTTAAGGTGGAGTTTTGCCTTAAGCTATTTTTTTCATAATCAACTTTAGCTCATTCATCTTCCTTAGTACATCATTCGCACTTTTTTGCGCTTTATTTTCAGATAAATATCAAACAGACCTAAATTATTCAATAGTCTTTTCATCTTAAATCTCAAAGGCAGGAAACTTGTAAACAATGTTGCATCACCATCAGCAGTCGTTTTTATCTTTTCAAAGAACTCACTCCGATGTGGATTCTCGCTTACCGACCGCCACAACATTGAGTTGACAACGCCAATAGTTCTGAAATCAGAATCAACCAGTGTTCCTTCCATACTTTTGATAAACTTGTCCCCCTTTTCTGTCATTGCCATCACACAGGAGCATCCCATATTAGCTGCTGACGGCGTGGACTCGTAGAAATCACCTACAATGATATCTGCTCCATTCTGGTCTGCCTTGTATTGGCAACGGTTACAGGATTTGCGTAAATATAAGTCATCTGTAAAAAGAAATATATAAGGATCTGCGAGGAATGTGGGCATGCCCACATTCCTCGCACTACGCTCTACGAGGTATGTGTCCCCTTCGTTTCCACATTCATGGCCCACGCGCCCGGACTTCTTCCCCTGAGTGCGGGGAGCACTCTCAAATGTATATTTGCAGTAGCTTGTCGAGTATCCTTTGTATGATTTGTCACGCATGTTGACATTCACAAGCCTTCCCTGGTATTTCTTCTCCATAACAAATTTCCACTTTTCCCATGCCAATGGAGATGCCACCCCATGACAAATCAAACAAATGGAAATCAAACCTTCCGTATTCGATTTCCCTAAATACTGTTTGAGTCCAGCGGTCTGGCAAGGAGTGCCACAAAACACAACATTTTTCCCTGCTTTCAAAGCGTCTTTTATCTGAGGATAAACCCCTGTCATGTCGCTCTGGACATATTTCGAGCTTTGCATGCGACGGATAACCGCCGTCTTTTCTGATACGACATGTACAGCCTTCATGTTCTGATTCCATACACATCCGCATGCTATACCGCCATCTTTCAAGGACAGCCTCATGGCTTCATACACAAAGCCTCCTGACGCAGAATCCTTCCGTTCCTCCCTATTTGAAAAGAACAAGTACGAAGGCTTGTCTTCGAACGAATTCAGAGAAAATTCGCTAAGGCACTCAGAATTGTTAAGATGTGGGCAAACCTTGTCGCATTTATCGCAATGAATGCACTTGGCTTCATCGACGACAGGCATCAGAAATCCCTCACCGTTGGGCTGCATGGTAATTGCATTCACAGGGCAAGCGCTTGCACACGAAGTACAGCCGCAACACCATTTGTCAAGATCGAATTGTATCATAGTCCAGCCAAAGCACGCTTAAGGTAGTCAAATGAAGATTGCCTAAGTGCCCTCTTCTTGTCTCTGACTGAGGAGAAGTCAGTATCCATCATTTTTCTGACATCGACATTATCCTTGGAGACAAGGTGGTCTGATAAACCTAACTGCCGTAAGAGGGATTTCATTCTTGTGTCAGCATGACCTGAAACAATAGAAACATAGGGTTTCTCGAATGTAGTTGAAAATGCCGTTCCATGGAAGGAGTTTGTGACAATAAACTCTGCATGCTTTATCATACTCAAAAACTCTCTTGGTCCGACATCAAGCTTCCTCTGTATCCCACAAAACATTGCTCTGGGAGGAGGAACTATATTCAGAATCGGAAGGTTCAATTCGCGACCTATCTTCTTGGCAGCATCGATCAAATCTTGATTTGTTTCCCAACCAAACATCAGAATATACTTGTTTTTAACTAAACGCTCCCTACATATTTCATCGTAATCTTCCTTATCCAACAAAATAGTTGGGTCTAATGATATTTCACAGTTCAGACCAAGCGATTTTATGTAATCCACACCGCTCTGTTCTCTTACGGAAATGGCATCAAACTGTTTCAGCCAAGGCAGAAAGCCATCTTCTTGCGAAGGAGCCTCCTTCACCCATTTACCAAAGGAGGCCGCATACGCCACACGTCTCTGCGTTTTGGGAAAGTTGAGATAGAACAGCAGATTTGCAGCAGGCGCATCTTTCTGTGACAAGTTCCATATCTGATCACTCCCACAGATGATGCAGTCATAGTCTGTTGCATGCCTTATCACTTCGTCCTCCGTCTTATACCTTTGCGTTGATTTTAAGACCTCAAACGTATAGCGATTAAACATATTTTCTCTCTCATGTAGTGACTTCCAGTACGGAATACGCGAAACATTCTTGATAATTTCTTTCAGTCGACGTGGATGTCTGCTGAACATCTCCCGACTTGCCACGAATCTCTCTGTCTCAAAATTGATAATCTCACTCTCATAGCCCATCTTCCTGAGTGTCGTCTGCAAGGCATACGCTTGCAAACAAGCACCGTAGTTATAGCCAGAGTGATATGTCAAGATTCCTATTTTTCCCATATACATAAATTATTATTCTCCTTATTATACTGACATCCTCCGTACCTTTAAGTATCCCACGGAATATTTCCGAATATGCATATCTTCAAACGTAAAAAAATTAGAAAACGGAATATTTATGATCATCAGGCTCATTACGCTAAAATTGAAAATAAACGAAGCCAAGACCATATAACGCACTTATCTTTCGCAATTACTCTCTATCATCTCCAACAGTCTGAGAGGCGAGAATTCTCCTTCATATCTAAAATCAGGAGTATCATCATTTGTTATCCAGTCAATGTCTATATCCTCTGGTCTCTCAAAGTATTGTATCCATCTGGGATTGTAGTATTTCGATTTCAGAGCATCAGAATTGTTGGTCAGCAACTTAACGTTATAACATACCGCCTCCTTGAAGCGGAGCGTATTGCCATGCTGCCCTGCATTGACAAGCTCCAGAATACAACGGCTCCGCTGATTCTGCCGCACCACCTCGCTGTAGGGCATAGGCTGATTGTAGATGATGCCATCCCCTGTGTCAATCTCGCTTTCTCCCACACCTATCATACGAAAGTCACAGCGGGCATGCTCCTTAAAGCGACCATAGATAGCCTTAGCCATCGTCAGCCGCTCACGGCTGCGGCAGCTGCCCACATAGAAGAGGTCCGTGTCAACAGGCGTACCGGCAGGGAGCACATTGGTGACGGAATAGAAGTCGAAGAACTTCAACCCGTATTTCTTGCAGTCCTCCAGGTCGAAAGAGTACGCCTGGTCTATCTCATAGTGTCTCCTATAGCGTTCCCATTCCTCCTTGTTCCTTGCGATATTCAGACCAGCCAAGGTGTCCGGCAGATAAAGCACCGTCTGGCAGTTACATTCCCGCTTCAGCCGCCGCAGATAGTGTGGCGAGAACTTCACCCCGCTATGGAAGATGACATAGTTCCTCTGCCTCGGATCAAGCTTCTCCGGCCTGAAAGGGTATGTACTGTCCCAAATAGTTTTCAGCGGCAGCCAGACATGTTTGTTCAGTTCATTCGAGAAATGAGCCTTCTTCAGTTTCACCAGCCACTTGCTGCTTACCGTTGTGTTATTTAGCAATATGACGGCCCGCTCCTCAGCATCTGCCCACACCCATCTGCCCCACGACTCCGGCGAGGCGTTGGGGAGGATGATATAGAATTGAGGGGTATGGATCATAACACAAATCTATAATAGAGTGGGAACAGCATTTTATGTAGTAGTGGCAGAATAAACTTAGGGTAGATATTCTTCCTTCTCTTCCACCCATGTTTGTCAATGGCTGGATGATTCGGGCAATATATCCCTGGATAGTTCCTTGCAGAATACTGCTCAGGCAGGAGATACTCCCAAGGAAGATGATTCTTCCAAAGCGTGTAGCTATAGCTCAACTGGTCGCGATGCGAAAAGTTCAGCCTCTCATGCCACCAGTCGTTACACTGTTTGATAATCTGCGGATGGGTATGCTGGCGGAATATGATATTGGCCTCATACATGCCAAAATCACGGGGGAATCCTTCCTTCTTGTAATTCCTCATCTGCCGGATGGTGAGGCCCACATTCTTCGCCCTGCCACCCAGAATCAAGAACAGGCTTTCTTTATATAGACAGTTCCTTGACTGATGTTTGACTCCAGCCAATAATGTCCCGTCTTCTATCAACTCGTCAATACGCTTGAAGACAGCATCATCATTCAGCGCCACGTTCGCATCCACATACAGGCTTACGTCATATTCAGGCAATACCTCATGCGGCTGTAGCTTGGGGAATCTTGACAGAAGCTGTTTGTCATCAGACTCATAGTCAATCCTCTGGATTTTCCAGTGCCCTGCTTTCTCCGTTTCGATGTCATTCGAAAAGCAGATATAGTCCCAGCCTGGAGCTATATAGCTATGCTGCAACAGACCATCATAGCCACCAGTAAGGCAGGTGTAAACGACTTTCCTTATCATTGCTTAGAGGGTTTAAGTAGCTTGTTATTTTGAAGTGCCTTAGCATGCCACTGAATATCATTAAAACAAATTCCTATCATCATAAAAACATACATGCTAAGAAAATCGTTCCATCTAAAGCAAACGATAATTGGTATAATAATAGCTAAAATATTTATATAGTAGGGTATTGACGGATATTTTTTTGCATAATAAAAACACTTTACCGTAGTATATGATAGGATTAAAAATATAGGTAAAGAACCAATAATGCCAAATTGCGTCAATAAATCAAAGTATGTATTTTCGCACTCAAGAATATCTTTTCCTGTGTATGAATAATTTCCGACTCCAATTCCGAAAAAAGGATTTTCTGTAAAAATGGTATAACTAAATGCATCAATGGCTTCACGGGATGTGTACGTTGAATAATCTTTGACGGTCGCGTCGGAAACATCTAAAACATTATTTCCCCAAAATTGATTTATCGCTATACGTATTTCAAGTGGAAGTACCTCGATTATTGCTCCAAATCCTGTTGATGCAAGAATTATTATGACCAAAAAGGAATACTTATAAATTGTCTCTCTTTGTTGTTTGTTGCAACAAATGAAGTGAACAAAAACAAATACAATAAAAGATAAGAAAGCGGTTTTGGATTGAACCAAATATAAATTGGAGATTGTAATTAATGCCATAAGAAATATATTTAGTTTTATCTCTCTATTTGCTATAATTTCCATATAACAGATACACAACGTCAATCCATACCATAAAGTCATGTAGCCTTTGTCGAGTAATGTTTGAGAACGCCACATTGCGCCATATGCTCCACCAGTAATAAGTATTACGGATAATGTAGAAACTATAGCTATTACTTTAATAATTGGATATAATATGTCCGTTTGATTTTTTACCCCTTTATAAGCAAATGTCAGAAGGACGATATTATAAAATAAATACGAAAATGCATGATTAACGCTTGCACCCAAAGATATAACTTGAAAATAGAATACAAAGATTTCCAGTAGTAACAGTAATATTGCATACTTTATGAATTCTTTATTTAAATGCATTAAATTACCGCGTGAAAACAGCCACAACAATGTGCATAGTGAACCTGCAGCAAAATACAACCTAAAGTTTTCTGGTGAACCTTCCCAAAAAGTTCCAGACATTATAATGCAGGCAATTATTGCAAATAAATATTGGTTTTTATTTAATGTTAGAATATTCAACATAATCATTTACACTGATTCCATATATTCTTTCTTCACTAACATATTTTCATCCAAAGAGAGAAGAAACTTCTTTTTGGCTTCATTTGTCAATCTTTTGGTATCTGTATTATATTGCATGTTTCTTTGTATGTATTCATTAAGTGAACAAATAATCCTTGCAGGGTTTCCCCCAATCACAACATCGTTAGGCACTGACTTGGTAACTACACTCCCTGCTGCTATCAGAACGTTGTCGCCAATAGTAACACCAGGCATGATTAAAGCGTTGTTTCCTATATATACATTTGAACCAACAGCTATTTTTCCAAAGCAATCAAAATTGGGGTACCAAACGCGAGCAACTTTACCCCCCATGTGTAAAAAACTTTACACCTTTTGTAATTTGGCAATTGTCTCCAACACTTATTAGATAAGGTTCAGAAGGAAGCCAAAATTTACTGAACACTTCACAATTGACACCAATACTTACGCCTGCTTCTCTAGCAAGCACATCATTTGGCTCCACCATGATTCTTTTAAGAAAGGCAACAAACCGTTTGAAATAATATACAATACAACGTTCCATAAAAAATCAATGCTTTTTTAATTCTTTTATCACTTTTGAAATCCATCTAATAACTTTTATACTAAAGGGCAATTCACCATGTTTTCGCCAATAAGAGAGAAATTTCAAATTGTGATATGATAGTAAAGGGGCATTTTCCAAATCATCATATAATTCTTTATCAAATTCTTTAAGTTCCCGATCAAAATTCATTAAATCTTGTTTGGGAAAGCTATCAAAGATAATCCCAAAATGAAAAATAAGAGATACTTTGTATATCAAACGTTGTTTTAAATACTGTAATTTCTTATGACTTACGTTGTTTTTTGAAATAAGACTTCTGTAGATTTCTATTCTTTTGAACAAAAGCCCTTTATGGACATTTATTTGCTTAGCCGATACAGACATGTCAACAGTTTGCCCTTCTCGTCCAACTAAATATTGATAAAGTGACTCTCGGAAATAGCAAAAAGTATCCATGTAGGTGATAGGTAAAAACACCCATTCTTGATCAGTGTAAGAAACGCCCTCTGTTTGTTTATAACAATTACTAATTAATTTTTCGCGCTTATACGTAACTGCGTGCATCTCTACAGTCAAGAAGGATTTGTCACAACAGACTTCATCTACTTTGCACGTCATAAGATGTGGATATTTGAATGATTTTCTGCTCTTAACAATTCCTTGGTCATTAACAGTGCTATAATCTGTAAAAATCAAATCAATATTTGTTGTCTTGAGAAAGCGCAAATACAGGTAAAAAACTTGCGTATCAAAATAATCATCTGCATCCAAGACTTTCACATATTTTCCTTTGCACTCTGGCAACCCTCTATTGATACAAGAACCATAATTCCCATTCTCTTTGTCTAAAACCCTAAATACAGTTGGAAATCTTGATTCGTATTCATGAGCTATCTGTGACGAACTGTCTTTTGAACCATCGTTAACGATCAGAACATCTAAATACTGCAAATATTCTTCTTCCAAGATTAGAGAGTTCAAACATCTTCGGAGATACTTCTCCATATTATATGTTGGCACCAATATTGATAATATTTTTTTCATATCTAAACTATATTTGAAATTCTATTTGCTTTTATCTTTTTAAACCTTTAAACTCAATCTTTTTGAATATGATTTCACGAAGTACTCATGCGGCGGAAGTACAACACCTTGCTTCATATCTGCTTCGCAGAGACGAAGCCTATGTCGTTTCTTGTTGTTCATTGTCGCTAAATTTTAGGGTGAAATTTTAGCGGCAAAGGTACACACATTATTTTATATGGCAATTACGGGATTCACCGAACAGTTACGCTTCTCTCGGTCTGTAAAGCAGTTTGTCCCCACGTCTGTCCAGAGCCTGACGTTTGGGCAGAACAATCCGTAGTCATGGATAGAGTGTATGAATCGGGTGTCAGGATATTCAAGTTTCTATTCCAACACATTTGGCGACAGACCTTCAAGAGTCTGGAAATGTATCACGTCAACAGGCCATGTTGCATGATAAATTCGCGGAAAAGATTTTTCATCGTCTTGTCACTACTGATAAAATCAGGCAATTGAGAGATGGCAGCAGAATGTGGAGCTATAATTGGAGAATTAATAATAGAAAAAGATTTTACCCCCCAAGTTGTTTTTTCTTGTCTTATGTAAGGCATTTTCCCACCATCATACAACCAGCCAGAAGACAAGAATGTTGGCTCAGCATCAATTTGCTGCGGATGTTCAACTATGTAGTTTAGCAAATTCCGAATATACACAGCAACTCCACCGCCTCCAGGCGTATTTAATGGAATCCAATTATAATAAAGTACTTTCATTTTATACTGATAATAGTTTTGTCTTAATTTCATTAGCCGTCATATAGTCAGTAAATTCATCGGCTAGATTCCTGCTGGCTGAAAAGTCTGCGTTAGGCAGATTTAATCTTTCATATTTCTTTTGACCAAGGTTATGGCAAAGAAGTAGTTCTAATTTGTTTACACCTAACTCGTGAAGTATTTCAAGGACACTTTGTCTTGAAGCAATGATCTCATCGACAAATACCATCCTAAACGCCACTTGTTTATGATTAACCAGAGAAAGATGATGTTTTATTTGTTCTATATATGCTATATCGTCTAATTTCATCTGCGGCTGTAACTTCAGATCTACTAATAAGCTGTCAATATAAGGCAGTGTCAGACGAAGATTGTCGGTCGGTGCCATTAGTGTTGTTTCAAATACAATGCCGATGTTACTACTCTTTAAGAGAACCAATAAAGGCTGTAACGATTTGGCTTGAAGCAAAGGCTCGCCGCCTGAAAATGTTACTCCTCCACCTGTATCAGAAAACAAGGAAACATCTTTTATTATTATGCGATAAAGATCATCGATTGAATAATCCTCCGAGACTGGCTCTGCTACTCCAAAAGGGCATTCAGTTTGATGCCGAATTCCTCCAAGCCTTTCGCAGTCTTTACAAAGGACAGAGTCGACACCCTGACGCGCAAGGCACTTACTGTCTTCGACAAACCATTGTTCATCAAATGAAATGGCTTCTGGATTACAGCACCATGGGCAACAGAGGAAGCATCCTTTCAAGAAGACGGTAGTGCGAACTCCTGGGCCGTCAAAGACACAACCACGCTGAATATTAGTGACTCTAAGCTGCCTCATAGATCTCAGCCCGGCGTATCAAGTTATCCTTAAATTCTTCAGGAAGGTCGTTAAAATAGGCACTGAATCCCCATACGCGAACAATCAGATTAGGATACTTCTCTGGATGAGCCTTTGCATCAATGAGGGTAGCCCTGTCCATCACGTTCAGCTGTAACTCGAAAATTCCCTTGTTGCAGGCGTTTTTAAGTATCCCTACCAATTTCTCCGGCTGTTTGATATAAGATGAAGGGAGTATAAAATCTACGACATTCCCATTGAGGCAATTGTCATAATAGGTCAGCCTTGAAGAAAAATCCAAAATTTCCGAAATATCAATTTTTGAGGAAACGGGTGAAATGTGAACCGCAAAAGGATCGCCATATTTCCTTCCATCGAGCGATGCGGGAAAGTTCTTAGCATTCTTTATATAGTTCGGAGAACTGAAGCCGATTTTAACTGGATGACCGTTGCTCATAAGTTTTGATGCAACTATCCCTGTATAATGCATGAGAAGGTTGGTTAAGTCAAGAACATCCTTATCCACAGAACCAAATTTCTTTCCTGTTGAAGAAAGAAGCTTTCGAATATCCTCCATGCCCTTGAAATTGCTCTCTATTGCCCTCTTGCAGTCATGAATTGATAACAATTGTTCGTCAAAGACCAGCCTCTTGATATTCAATAGCGCATTAACGGTATTAGGCAGACTGACCACCTGTGCTCCATGATACGCATAAACTGCACCTCCAGCTGCGAAATCTTTCTCGCGAGAAATACAGTCGTCAAAGAACAACGTAAAAAGAGGGGAACAGTCAAAATCAATATCTTTAACGACCGACTCTATTTCTTTTTTATATTCCACCTTATAAGCCTCAATCAAAGAATCAAATGTCGGAAAGGAAATTCCACTGCAAAGTATCTTATTAAGCGGTTTTATGGCAACAGCACTGCGAAAAGGATTATTCTGGTCAAAAGACTTTCCTATAATTAGCGGCTCCCAACATGCTGATGTTCCCATGTTCCACACATCTTCCCTTTTATAACCAAACTTGACCATATTATCCATGATACGATCTTCGCCCATAATAAGAGGAGAGCCTATACCCGTCATAATACAGCCAACGGCTTTCCGCCATACTGTTTCCGAAGTGTTCTTATTGACTCGAAGAATGAGTTTGGGATCAGGAATCTTCAACTCTGCTATCAATTCAATAAAGAGTTCTGTCAGGACATTGTCTATATTGTTTCCTTTCTGGTCAATGCCTCCGAGAAGAATATATTGACCTGTATCCCCAATTAGCGTAAGACTCTTTGCTGCCGTATCCTTTCCTATGGTCAAAATGAACTTCCGTAGCATTTCCTTAGCTTCCGTAGCGGTAATAACACCTTTGCTAACATCATTATTATAGTACTCATATAAGATATAATCAAGCCGACCAAGTCCAATATGATAATGACGCATTTGCCAAAAGAGGGCATTATAAAAAAGGAGTTTCTGTATTGCTTCATCAAGGCTTTGGGGTTTCCTATAAAGCATTGCAGGGAAGTACTCCAATAACTTTGTTGACCTGGTGTCATGCTGCATTTTCAACTTATTAGCAACCTTGTTGGCCAAATTTTCTATATCATCAATAATAGACAATTCTCTGTCTTTAAATGACTGATTCTCACATTTGGACAAACGACTACGGAGTTCATTAATATCAGAGTTTAATACTATGCAGAAATCCACCGTTATACTGCAAATTTGCAGCCTATGCAAATCCCTATGTATCAATGTATTCAACGGATAGACATAATCCTCGCCAATGACGGGGGTTATCGCTGAACAAATCTTTCTGAATTGACGCACATAATCATCCCTATAGTCCATCTTTGGTTTACTCAAAATGATTGAACCGTTAAGCAGGGCTTCAAGCTTTGACATTTCGGGATGACGCCTATATATAGTACCATAGCCTGCCTTAAGCTTAAGAAGACTATAAGGCAAAATGGGTTTTAGAAGTTTCTTGATTTCTTTTATCATCTTGTTTCCTTTCTCAATTTTTTTAAAACAATAGAGCTGAACATGGCCACAGAGCCATTACCCATAACTTTTTCAATTGCAAAATACACCACTGTTCCTGTAATAACAAATACAAATACCAGGGGCCAGCCAGTAAAGACTGTTCGTAAATATAGCCAAAGAGGAATAAATGCCAAGGCTCCCATCAGAGCTTTGACAATATCAAGCCAACGTACAATTCTGACAAAAGTCCTTTTATATACATATCCTGCCGTTACTAAAAGTATCAGAGTTTCTGCGATTACTGAAGCTACAGAAGCCCCCACACCGCCACACAGAGGTATTAATATACAATTTAAAAGAAAATTTGACATCGTACCGACAAGCACAGAATTAAGAAACAACTTATCGAATCCCATGCCTATTAATATCTGTACACCCGTCAGATTATTGAGTCCAATAGCGATTATTAACATACTTAAGATTTGCAACGGCGCAATTGCTCCTTCAAATTGGTCGCCAAAGAAAAGGGGAACGAAGGTCGGGGATATGCATGCCAAACCTACTGCTGCTGGAATTGCAAGAAAAGACACAACGGAGAAGGATTTGTTCATCAGCTCATTTATCTTTTCGTAATCATTGTTTTTCATATAATACGAAACACGAGGCACAGCGACTATGGACAGGCTGGTTACAGCCGACAAAGCCACCTTGGACATGTGCATAGCATTGCTATAATAACCAACCTCTTCATAATCCTTTATAAAGCCCAGCATCAAAGTATCTAAAACTGTATATATCGATATTGCTATTGAAGAAGCGAACAGCATCATCAAAGGACTGATATGCTGCTTCAAACCACAGAATGTAAATTTGGGCCGAATACCAGATTTCCACATTTTTGAATAATTCCATATATCTGCTATTACACTCCCAAAAACATGTAGAATAATATAAATGATTAGGTCACTTTTTTCACGAACAAATATAAAAAGGCATATTAGACTAATAATTCTAATAACGACGGTTCTGAAGGTGATAAATCCGAACTCCTCTATCCCTTGGTAGTACCAGTTGATTTTAAAAGGTGCAAGATATATTGCAAAACCTGCCAATAGAAATATAACGTAATTCTCAGACAGCTGCCCAACAACAAAAAGAGTAAGAAAATAGACCGATGTTACTATAAACGTAGTTATAGCTGAAATTGACATTAATTGCGATATCAGCCGTGACAAGGTTTCCTTGTCGTCACGCAATTTCGCGACCTCCCTAACTCCATAAGTTGGAATGCCTAATAAGGCAACAAGGGCAAAATAGCCTGCATATGTGTTTGCAAAACTGCTTATGCCAATACCATCCGGCTCCAGTACGCGAGATACATATGGAGCTGTTATAAGCGGAAATATAACAGACGTTATATTCAGCAGTATATTATAAAGAAAATTTCGTTTAATTGATTTAGCCATAAAAACTAGGACAATCTGAGCCGTAATTCAAATTAGACACTAAAACGTGTAATATTTTAATCTTTAAATGTCCTCAATGCCAAGAACTTTCTCGACAATTGGTGCCATGTCATAGTATTTATACTCTGCCAAGCGGCCGCCGAAGATGACGTTCTGCTCCTTTGCAGCCAGAGCTCGATAGTCATCAGCCAGCGCATTGTTACGTTCGTCATTCACGGTGTAGTACGGCTCCATGCCTTCCTTGTACTCCGTGGAGTACTCACGGCTGATGACGGTCTTGGGGCTGTCATACACCTCCTGACCGAACATCTCAAAGTGCTTATGCTCGATGATACGCGTATAGGGCACCTCCGCCTCGGTGAAGTTCATCACCGCATTACCCTGATAGTTCGGCATGTCCAGTATCTCTTCTTCAAAAGACACCGTACGCCACTCCAGTCTGCCGAGCTTGTAGCCGAAGTATTCATCAATAGCGCCAGTATAGACTATCTTTTCCGCAATACTTTCCCAATACGGTCTATTCTCAAAGAAGTCGGCATTCGTTTTGGTTTCAACGCCATCAAGAAGTCCGTCAATCAGCCTATTATATCCGCCGATGGGAATACCCTGATACTTGTCATTGAAGTAGTTGTTGTCGAATACCAATCGGACAGGAAGTCGTTTGATGATGAATGCTGGCAGTTCCGTACATTTACGCCCCCATTGCTTCTCTGTGTATTCCTTGATCAATGTCTCAAAGATGTCCTTGCCCACCAAAGTCAAAGCCTGTTCTTCCAAGTTCTGCGGTTCACTTCCATTCAGCAGGGCAACAGCCTCAGCTTTCTGCTCTTCAATCTTTGCTTTAGCCTGCTCAGGAGTTGTGACTCCCCACATCTGGTAGAACGTGTTCATGTTGAAGGGCAGATTATAGAGCTTTCCCTTATAATTAGCGACAGGCGAGTTCGTATAGCGGTTGAACTCCACGATAGAATTCACAAACTCCCACACTTCCTTGTTCGAGGTATGGAAGATATGCGCCCCGTACTTATGCACATTGATGCCCTCAATGCTTTCGCAATAGATATTACCGCCTAAGTGAGGACGCTTGTCAATCACCAAACACCTCTTGCCCATCTGCTTGGCACGATAGGCAAATGTGGCTCCGAATAGGCCAGAGCCAACTATCAAGTAATCGTATTTCATATTGTTATCACTAAATGGAATATAACCCGACTTTGACCCCGCTGAACAATTTTTCATGAATTTCGGGGTGATTTGGCAGTATAAAATGGTCTGTAGGCCCCTGTTTCCGTGGTCATGAGTCTGTGATTCCGTTTTGTAGTACACGGAAGTTTCGCGGAAAAGCTGTACCTTTGC
>ODAI014637367.1_pt1 | contig 15332 bp, 11 predicted proteins | sample 1539321 | NCBI WGS metagenome assembly ODAI01 (sample SAMN02144231, study PRJEB22623) | gut metagenome | biome: sheep rumen | host: Ovis aries | place: New Zealand
ATCGCCCGCCATGCACTACATGGAGACCTACAACGCCAGCGAAGGATTCTTCGGCATTCAGGACGACCCGTCGGACGCGTCGATGCTGCTGATGCTCGACTACGGCGTGTTCTACGAATTCATCGACATGGACGACCTGCCGGCGGTGCAAAGCCAGCTCGACGGCACGGCAACCGACGCCATCGCAGGGAAAATCATCCCCATCTGGGACGTAGAAGTGGGCCGCAACTACGCCATGGTCATCACCACGGCCTGCGGACTGTGGCGCTACCTCATCGGCGACACGGTGCGCTTCACGTCGAAAAACCCCTATAAGTTTGTCATCTCGGGACGAACCAAGCACTTCATCAACGCATTCGGCGAGGAACTCATCGTCGACAACGCTGAAAAAGGACTGGCCGAAGCCTGCAGGCAGACCGGTGCCGAGGTGATGGAATACACGGCGGCGCCCGTCTTCATGGACGGTAAGGCGAAGTGCCGACACCAATGGCTCATAGAGTTCGCACGCGAACCGCAGGACATGGCGGCGTTTGCACGCATCCTCGACGCGAAGCTGCAGGAAATCAACAGCGACTACGAGGCCAAACGCTACAAGAACATCACGCTGCAACCGCTGGAAATCGTCAAGGCAAGCAAGGGGCTCTTCAACGAATGGCTCAAACGGAAAGGAAAACTCGGCGGACAGCACAAGATACCACGTCTGAGCAACGAGCGCAAACACATCGACGAGCTGCTGCAGATGATGGCCGAAGGCAGCGGCCAGGGGCTGCTCTGACGCCCCGGAGCCTCTACGAATGGAAAAAAGAGTGTGAAGAATGACGACGCTACGCTATATATATATAAGGTGTAAGGACAAGGGCAGCATCGCAACTGTAGCCTTGCTCATCCTGCTGATGCTCGCAGGCTGCGCACGCATGGGCCGACCCGACGGCGGTTGGTACGACGAAACGCCGCCCCGCGTCATCGGTGCCACTCCCGAAGACAGGGGTGTCAACGTGAAAGAAAAGACCGTCAGCATCTACTTCAACGAGTTCGTCAAGATAGAAAACGCCAGCCAGAAGGTCGTCGTGTCGCCACCGCAGATCGAAGCACCCGACATTCAGTCGAAAGGTAAGTACATCCGCGTGAAACTCGTCGACTCGCTGCGCGCCAACACCACCTACACCATCGACTTCAGCGACGCCATCACCGACAACAACGAGGGGAACCCACTGGGAAACTACACCTACAGCTTCTCTACGGGCGACCACATCGACACGCTCGAAGTGTCGGGATACGTGCTCAGCGCCGAGAACCTGGAACCCGTGAAAGGCATTCTCGTCGGTCTCTACGACAATCTCGACGACTCCGCCTTCGTGAAAGAGCCCATGCTGCGCGTGAGCCGCACCGACAGCCGCGGGCACTTCGTCATCAAAGGCGTGGCTCCAGGCAAGTATCGCACCTACGCGCTGCAAGACGTCGACAACAACTACATCTTCAACCAGAAGAGTGAGATGATTGCTTTCAACCACGACATCATAGAACCTTCGTGGAAACCCGACATCAGACAAGACACCATCTGGCGCGACTCGCTGCGCATCGACTCCATCATGCGCGTGCCCTACACACATTTCCTGCCAGACGACATCATTCTCAGGGCCTTCACCGAGACAATGACCACGCGATATCTTGTGAAGGCAGAGCGTAAACAGGCCAACCGCTTCACACTCTACTTCAGCTACGGGTCGGATTCGCTGCCGAAGATACGCGGACTGAACTTCAACGACAGCAACGCCTTCGTCGTGGAACCCAGCCTCAAGGGCGACACCATCACCTACTGGCTGCGCGACTCAACGCTCATCAACCAGGATTCGCTCACTATTGAGCGCAAATACCTCGCCACCGACACCACAGGCGTGCTCGTGGAACTGACCGACACGGCCACCATGCTCTCGAAAGAGCCCTACGAGAAACGCATGAAGCAGAAGGAGAAAGAGTACAACGAATGGAAAAAGAAGCAAGAGAAGGCAGAGAAACGGGGCGAACCTTTCGACACGGTGATGCCAAAGGTGGCGCTGGTTCCTAAGTTCAGCCTCCAAGGCGAGATGGATCCCGACCAAAACATCAGCATCTCGTTCGAGACACCCCTCGACAAGGCCGACTCGGCGATGGTACATCTCTATTCGAAGCACGACTCGCTGTGGTACAGGGCACCGTTCGCCTTCCACGAGAAGGAAAACGCCACGCGAACATACGAACTGCTGGCCGAATGGCGACCCGACGTCGAATACAGTCTGGAGATCGACTCCGCCGCTTTCGTCGACATCTACGGCACGGCGACAGGTCCCGTCAAGCTGGGACTGAAGGTGAGGAGCATGGATTCCTACAGCACATTGCTGCTGCCCGTGAGCGGCATGCCGCGCCGACAAATGATTGCCGAACTGCTCGACGCTCAGGAGAACGTGGTGAAACGCACCAAGGTGAACGACGGTATCATCGAGTTCTTCTATCTCAAGGCTGGCACTTACTACCTGCGCGCCTTCATTGATCTGAATGAAAACGGCAAATGGGACACGGGCTGTTACGAAGACGACCTGCAGCCCGAGACCGTCTACTATTATCCAGAGAAGATTGAATGCAAAGAAAAGTGGGACGTCACGCTGACGGCATGGGATCCTGAACGGCGAAATGCGGCCGAACAGAAGCCTTCGGCCATCGTGAAGCAGAAAGCGGAAAAGGAGAAAACCATCAAGCGCCGCAATGCCGAACGCGCTGAGAAGCTGGGAATCGAATATATCAAAGAGAACATTCCCTTCTGATCGGACTCGCCGGTTTAAACTTTCTACCTCGACAACCGTCAACAAGAAAGAAGAAAAAAACGGAAAAGAACATGAAACACATCGGAAAATGGCTCGTAGCAGCGCTCCTCGTGCTCGCATCGGCACACGCTTCAGCGCAATGCACGATGGAGAACACCGCCTTCAACGGCGGAGAGTTCCTCTCGTACAACCTCTATTACAACTGGAAATTCGTGTGGGTGAAAGCTGGATCGGCCAGCTTGTCGACCGTGGAGAGCACTTACAAAGGGAAAAAGGCCTATCGCGCCAGTCTCACCACGCGAGGCAGCAACAAGGTAGACCAGTTCTTCGTGCTCCGCGACACCTTGCTCTGCTACACCAGCCGCGAGCTGGCACCTCTCTACTTCCGAAAAGGAGCGCGCGAGGGCGACCGTTACACCGTGGATGAGGTGTGGTACGACTACAAAGACGGCCAGGTGAACCTCACACAGCGCCGCCTGAACAAGGACGGAAAGCTGAAAACCATCCACAACACGAGCAAGATGTGCATCTTCGACATGATCAGCATCTTCCTCCGAGCACGCAGTTTCAACCCCAAAGACTGGAAGAAAGGCTACGCCATGCAGATTCCCATCGCCGACGGCAACAGCATCCAGCATGAAGCGCAGCTGCGCTATCGCGGCAAGAGCGTGGTGAAAGCCGACAACAACAAGAAGTACAGATGTCTGGAACTCTCCTATATGGAGCTCGACGACGGCAAGTACAAGGAGATTGTTCGCTTCTATGTCACCGACGATGAGAACCATATCCCCGTGCGACTCGACATGTTCCTGCGCATCGGCTCGGCCAAAGCCTTCCTCACAACGATGAAAGGTGCGCGCAACAACATCACGTCGGTCGTGAAATAGCGCTTCGCCTGACAGCAAGCAAGAGCGGTAATCAATACGAAAAACGCCTCGGAAACAGAAAACAAGAGCGGTAATCAATACGAAAGACGCCTCGAAAACAGAAAACAAAAGCGGTAAAACAATACGAAAAACGCCCGTTCCTTCGGTGGAAACGGGCGTTTTTTATTTGTCATTCAGCACGTTTGGGAACTTAAACGACAGACCCTCGAGGAGGGAAGTGAGGGAGAAACGGCCTGAAAAGCTACTTGATGATGCGATGTTCGAACCGCTGGAGCAGGTGGAGAGCAGCGTCGACGGTCGCTTCAACGGGCCATCCGCGCAGCTCGGCATAGCGCCCGACGCAGTATTCATAGAGGTCGCGGCGGTGAACGAGGCGCACGAGGTTCTTCAGACAAGCCTCATCGTCGGGCCATCCGTCGGTGAAATGCGAGCGGTTGATGTCGATCATGGTGAACAGAAACTTCCCGTCGGGGCTCTGTTCGTAGAGGAAATTTGAAAGGTTGAGGTCACCGTGGAGAACGCCTTTGCTGTGCATGAAGACGATTTGCCGCACCGTGGCATCGGCCAGCTCGGTATCGAAATGCTCCGTGTCGCGAAGATCAAGCGCCAGATCGCGCCCTTTGCTCTCTTCGCAGACGAAATATCCCGTGGTGAACAGCCCCATCTCGAAGGTTTCGATATAGGCGATCTCACGCGGAGTGCGCACACCACGCTGCCGGTACGTCTCAGCAAAGCGATAGGCGCGCTCGGCTTTCGTCTTCCGGAAGAAGGTGTAGACGATCTGCTGCACGGGGTTCACGCGCTTGAAGCGCTTGGCGATGAACACCAATCCTTTGTGTTCGAAGCGCCGCACCTGGTTTCGCTTGTCGTAAATCAGTTCACCCTCGTCGCGCCGGAACAAGGTCGGAACCGACGAAAGGAAGTTCTCCACCGGACGGTAGGCATCAGCAATCACTATTTTCATTGTAATTCCTGTATGGATTGTTCAAATCAAGGTAGTCGAAACAATGTATCTTACGCATATTTTCGGGCGGCAGCTGCATGTAGTCGGAGCCATAGACGGCACGCAGATAGGCGTCGGCATCGTGCACTCCGGGCAGGCTGACACCTTCAAAAACGATGGTTTCGGGCTCACCCACGACCCTTTTGGGCATGATGGCACGCGAATGGTCGTCGTAGAGACAGACGAACTGCGACTGCCTGTAGGGATATCGCATCAGGATCTTCCTGATTCTCGCCTGCACCTGGGTCATGGTGAACAGCCTGCGGCACAGCAACGGCAGCCAGCTCGACGGTCCTCGCCCGTGGCGGTAAGGGTCGCGGTGGATGAAATAGAGCACCCGCGACCAGAACACGTAGTGCGCGATGTGGAGACGCTGCCTCAGCGCGTTGTTACAGATGCCGTCGATGGGCATGATGTCGACGAAGATGCCGCCCAGATAGTGCAGGTGTCGCCGTTCGATGATGGTCGTCCGGATGTCTTGCAGCTTGCCGAAGGCGATGGGATAGGCGTCGTCGTTCTCTCCGCACACGAACTCGAGGTGCGGCGGCAGCCATTCTCGGCTGTGGGCGATGAGCCGGTCGTAGTCGTCGCGCGGCATTCCGAGGTCGATATCATCGTCCCAGGGTATGAATCCGCGGTGCCTTACGGCGCCGAGCATCGATCCGTAGGTGACATAGTAGCGCAGCTGGTGCTCACGGCACACCCTGTCGAAGTCGACGACGATGCCGAGGAGCCTCTTCTGCAGCTCGCGGACGTCATAGTTCGGCTCCTTTCTCTGGTGTGAAGCACCTTTGCGTATGTCACATCCGGGCTTCATTGTTCTGAATAAAGCACCTGCACGACGGTCTGTCCCACGGCCTGCAACGTCTGCCTGTCGATGTGTTCCATGTCGTCGTTGACGGTGTGCCATGTCGGTCCGAACGTACTCTGCGCGCAATCAGGGTAGTAGGGTATGATATCGATGGTCTGAATCTTCGCCACCTCGTTCACCGGCTGGTGGTCGTCGGTGATATATCCGCCGTCTTCGCGCGGGAAGAAGCTGCTGAAACCTACCGTCTCGGCCGCCGCCCACACCTTGTCGACGATGCTGGGAGCGTGGCGCATCGACAGCTTCTCGCGGTAGAAGCGTGCGCCCTGGCCGCCTACCATGTCGAGCAGGATGCCGAAGCGCGCCGTGTAGCCCGCCGGTTGAAGGTTATTCGCCCAGTATTGCGCTCCCAAGGCCCACGAGTCGCCGCGGTCGGGGGCATCGCTCCACTGCGGAACGCCCCAGTCTTCAGCGTCGAAGCAGATGAAGTCGACGCCCACTTTGAGCGAGTCGTCTTTCTGCAGCAGCCGCGCCAGCTCCAGCATGACGGCCACTCCCGAGGCTCCGTCGTTGGCAGCAATGACGGGTTTGCGCCAGTTGGCCTCGTCGGGGGCGTTGTCGGCCCACGGGCGACTGTCCCAATGAGCACAGAGCAGCACGCGAGCCGGCCGCTCGGGCTTGTATTGTGCGATGATGTTCGAGCAGTGGAGCGGCGTGCCGTCGTAGCCTGTGAGCGTCACGTCCTGCGTGCTGACGGTGCATCCGAAGCGGCTGAACTGACTGGCGATCCACCGTCCGCACTTGTCGTGGGCCTCGCTGTTCATCGTGCGGGGTCCGAAATCGCACTGCGCCTTGCAGAAAGCGTAGGCGCTGTCGGCGCTGAACGCCGGTCCCACGGGCAGCATCTTCGCCGTCTCGTCGCTTCCTGCGGCCTTATTGCTCTTGCACGAAGCGGTCAGCGCGAGCACTGCCACCGCCGCCAGGGCATATATCATTCTTTTCATCTTTATCTTTTTTATGATTGGTTTATACTATATTCAGGGGTGCGAGGTGCGAACCTCACTTCTCACTCTCGCGCTGCACCTGAGCCATCAGGCGCAGCCAGTTGCCGCCCCATATCTTCTCGATGTCGCGCTCGCTGTACTTCCGGCGCATCAGATGGGTGGTGAAGTTGATGAGCTCGGAGGCATCGGCCAGTCCGCGCACGCCGCCGTCGCCGTCGAAATCGGTTCCCAGACCCACGTGGTCGATGCCCATGATGTCGATGGCGTGCTGCAGATGAGCCAGCGCGTCCAGCACCGTGGCCTCGCCCGAGGCTCTCAGGAAGCCGCCGTAGAGCGTGATATGGCACAGACCGCCCACGCGCGCCAGTGCCCGCAGCTGGTCGTCGGTGAGGTTGCGCGGATGGTCGCACAGTGCCCGGCAGTTGCTGTGGCTGCACACGATGGGCGTTCGGCTGATGTTCAGCGCGTCGTAGAAGCTCTTCTCGGCGGCATGGCTCAGGTCGACCATGATGCCATATTTGTTCATCTGCTCGATGACCATCTCGCCGAACTGCGACACGCCGTTGTGGGTGTTGCAGCCTTTGGCCGAATCGCAGATGTCGTTGTCGCCGTTGTGGCAGAGCGTGATGTAGACGACGCCCCGCTGTGCGAAGTGCTGCACGTTCTTCACGTCGTGGTTCAGGGCCAGACCGTTCTCGATGGCGAACATGATGCTCTTGCGGCCCTTGCGCTTGTCTTCGTAGAGGTCGGCCGCCGTGCGCGCGATGCTGATATACCGGCTGTTCTCCTGCACGATGTTCTCTATCTTGTTGAAGATCAGGTCGGCATATTCCATCGGGCTTCCCACCTCGAAGGCCACCTTCTGCGAGAACTGCTCACCGATCTTCGGCTGCGGCAGATAGGCGGCCATGGTCACGGCGCTGAGCTGTCCCTCGGTCATTTTCTCCAAGTCCACCAGTATGCGCGGGTCGCGCTGGTTGAAGCGGATGCCCTGCGGGAAGAACATCGGCGTGTCGCAATGGGTGTCGAGCGTGACGATGCGGCGGTGCAGCTGCTTCGCTTCGGCAAAGGTGGTGGCCTGCCTGACGAGCCACTGGAACAGCGGCAGTCCGCTCTCCAGGCACTCCGGGTGCCACTGCACGCCCATGATGGGCTTGTATTCCGAGCTCTCGATGGCCTCGATCACGCCGTCGGGCGCGGTGGCGGTGACCACGAAGCGCTTGCCGCCGTCGCTGACGGCCTGGTGATGGAAGCTGTTGACGAAAATCTTCTCTTGCTTGTAGATGCCGTAGAGCATCGACCCCTGCCCGATGTTCACGCTATGGGTGAGCTCGCTGCGGACCGCTTCCTGCGAATGCTTGATCATCGGAGCCAGCGCCGGAGCCTGCTGGGCGTTGCTTCTCAGGCCGAAGATCTTCGAGCGTTCCCTCGCAGCGGGCTGTCCGTCCTGCTGTTCGCGCGCCTCATAGACGTCCTGCGCCACGCGTCCGCCCAGCGCCACGGCCAGCGTCTGAATGCCCCGGCAGATGCCGAGCATGGGAATCTGGCGGTTGAAGGCCATCCGCGTGATGAGCAGTTCGGGCAGGTCGCGCTCCTCGTTGATGCGGTGGAGGCGCGTCGACGGCTCGTCGCCCGTCCACAGTGGGTTCAGGTCGGCGCCGCCGCTGAGCAACAGCCCGTCGATGGTGTCGAGAGTGTTGGCCAGGACGTGCCTGTCGGCCACGGGTGGTATGATGACAGGAATGCCTCCTGCCCGTATCACCGAATCATAATATCGCTTGCTCAGGGTCGCTTCGCCCTCGTTGAAGTTGCCCGTGATGCCGATGACCGGCCTGCGGTCGCCTTCGGGGAAGTGAGCATACACCTCGTCTAAGTGCGACTGAAGGTTGAAATTCTCCATGATGTCTCCCTGCTGTTTTTATTCAACCGTGATCGGTATCTCGCGCTTCACGCTCTGCTCCAGCGAGATGAGCGTCTCTGTGGCCACCACGCCGGGGATGCCCTGCAGCTGGTTGTTGAGCAAGTCCATCAGCTGTTCGTTGTCGCGCGCGTAGAGTTTGATGAGCATGGTGTAGGGGCCTGTGGTGAAATGGCACTCCACAATCTCCGGAATGTGCACCAGCCGCTCCACCACCTGCTTGTACATGCTGCCGCGCTCGAGCGTGATGCCCACGTAGGTGCAGGTGGAATAGCCCAGCGACTTCGGGTTCACGTCGAAGCCCGACCCTGTGATGACGCCGTCTTCCAGCAGATGCTGCACGCGCTGGTGGATGGCGGCCCTCGAAACGTTACACTCTGCGGCCACACCCTTGAACGGGATGCGCGCATTCTTGGCAAGGATGCTAAGAATCTTTTTGTCCAGTAGGTCGATCATAAAACTGTCTCTTATTTCCTATTTTTGTTGAATTAATTCGCAATTTGATAGCAAAAATAGGAAATTCCATTGATATACGCAACATTTTGACAGGAAAAATAATGTTTTACCCGCCAAAATGTTGCATAAAGTCATTTTTTAACCGCTTTTTCCTGCAGTGCTCCCTTCATTGGCTTCATCTCACCGGGCACCACGGGCGAGTACTGAATCTTGTGCTCGGGCGCCTTCTTCTCGGTCACTTTCACCACCTCGAGGGTGAAGAGGAGCGGGCTGCACGGAGGAATCTTGCCCACCTTGCGCGTGCCGTAGCCCAGGTCGAAGGGGATGCAGATCTCCCACACGCTGCCCTCGGGCATCATCGTCAGCGCCTCGCACCATCCCTTGATGAGCTTCGAGGGCTGGAAGGTGGCACTCTTGGTGGGCTGGCGGTCGGAGCTGTCGAAGACAGTACCGTCGGGCAACCGGCCCTCATACTTCACCTCCACCTCGTCGGTGGCCTTCGCCGTGGCACCCGAACCGGCGCGCACCACCTTGTACTGCAGTCCCGAGGCCGTCGTCTTCACGCCCTCCTCAGCCTTGTGCTGGGCCATGAAAGCCTCCGCTTCCTTCGTGCGGCGCGCCAGTCCGGCCTCTCTCCCGGCCACCATGCGGTGCGCCGCCTCCTGCCTGCCCATGCGCAGCGTGTCGTTGTCCATGCCGGCCGCGAAGCCGCTCATGAAGAGATTGAAGTCGAGCTCGGCGGCAGCTTCCTCGCTTATATACTTGAAGTTCGACTCCCGCAGCCGCTGCGGAAACGACAGTCCCAGGCTGTAGGCCGTCATGTCGTCGGAGTATTCGCGCGCCATGGCTTCCTGGAAACCGCGGTAGAAGGCGGCCAGCTTCTTCTCGTCGCCCTTGAACTGGTTCTTCAGGAACGCCTCGAAGTTGCGCGTGGCCTCCAGCCCGGCGGCATAGCTCAGCGAGTCGAGCGTCGTCGTCAGCGTCACCTCAGCCTTCTTCTTGCCTTTCTTGGCTTTGGCCTCGGCCGTGGCGGGAAAGAAAGAGGCACCCGCCGCAACGGCGAGTGCCAACAGTATGGTCGTCTTCATACCCTTACTTCTCAATGCTCATGAGCTTGATGTTGAAAATCAGGGTCGAGTAGGGCTCGATGCTGGGGTTGCCGTTCTCGCCGTAGGCCAGTTCCTGCGGGATGACCACCTCCCACTCGCTGCCCACAGGCATGTGGAGCAGAGCCTCGGTGAAGCCGGGGACGAGCTGCGTCACGGCTGTCACGATGGGCTGGCCGCGCTTGATCGAGCTGTCGAACACGTTGCCGTCGATGGTCTTGCCCTCATAGTCGAACTTCACCTTGTCGGTGGCCTTGGGCATAGCACCGGTTCCGGCCTTCAGCACCTTGTAGTAGACGTCACCCTTGAGGCGCACGTTGCGTATCGAGTCCATGCGGTCCACGCTGAACTTCTGCACACCCTCGCCCTTGGCAAAGGTCTCGATGTATTTCTTGCCGGCTTCCACGTTCTTCACGAACTGCTTGGCGCGGATGCTCGTAGAGAGGCTCTCGGCCAGCTTCTGAGCCTGCGCGGCGTCGAAAATGGCCTTCTCGCCGCCCAGGGCAGAGAGCAGACCGGCCACGAAGTTGCTCGTCGAGAGCGTCTTCGTGCTGTCGTTGCCGAACACCTGGCGCGTCATGCCGGGAATCATGGCGTTGCTGATCTGCTGACCAATCTGCAGACCCTGGAAGTAGGCGGCCTTCTTCTTGTCGTCACCGGCGTTGACGCCCTCGTTCAGACCTTTCACAAAGTCGCTCATGTAGGTTGAGTCCATGCCCATACCCTGAATCAGATAGTTCTTCAGCTGTTCCGACTGTGCCACGCCCATGGCATAGCTCAGCGTGTCAACGTCGCTCTTCATGTTTGCCTTCGGAGCGGAATTGCCGCACGATGTGAACGTGGCGGCTGCAATAGCCATAGCGGCTACGAATGTAAGTTTTTTCATTTTTCTTTTTATTGTTGTATTAAATGTTAGAATCGAGGTGCGGGGTACGAGGTACGGGGGTGCGAGGTGCGGAATAACCTCATCGCTCGACCTTGGTCGCTTTGCCTGCAAAGAACCTCGTAACCTTATGACTTAAACCACGGCCAGCAGCTCCACGTCGAAGATGAGCGCGGCGTAGGGCGGGATGCTGTTGCCGGCACCGCTCGGACCGTAGGCCAGCAGGTAGGGGATGAAGAAGCGATACTTGGCACCCTCCTTCATCAGCTGCAACCCTTCCGTCCAGCCGGCAATGACCTGCTGCAGACCGAACGTGGCGGGCTCGCCGCGCTGAACGCTGCTGTCGAACACCGTGCCGTCGATGAGGAAACCCTCGTAGTGGCAGCGCACGCTGTCAGTAGCCTTCGGCTGCCGACCCGTGCCTTCGCGCAGCACCATGTACTGCAGGCCGCTCTTGGTCACCACCACACCGTCCTTCTTGGCGTTCTCTGCCAGATATTTCTCGCCTTCCACCTTTACAGCCTTGCCTTTCTCCTCGCGCTCGGCGTTGAGCTTCTTCTCCTGCTTCTGGAAGTAATCCTGCACAATCTGCTGTGCCTCACGATGGCCGACTTTCAGCTCTGCTCCGCTGAGCACGTCGCGAATGGCACTGGCAAAATCATCGATGTTCAGGCCTTCGATATTCATCTGCGCCAGCTGCTGGCCGATACCGAGACCCAAACCGTAACTCAGTTTGTCCATCTTTTTCTTTCTCTAAAAATAATATTGTATACAAAATCAGCCGCAAAGGTACGCTTTTTCTACGATATGCCCACTATAAATGTGAAAAAAAAACCTAATTTGCACTTTTTTGCGTAGGCTCGCCCCTTCGCACTGTCTTGCACTTGCAGCCGTTACAGGCTACCGTTGCCGCTGTCTTGCGGTGCCGCGGAATGGTTTCTGCCGTGCAATCTCATTTATTTTGCTGTGCAATTTAATTTGTTTTGCACGGCAATCTCATTTGTTTTGCTCGGCAATTTAATTTGTTTTGCAACGCAACGGGGGCTTCATGGCATGGCTGAGGGGACTTCATGGCATGGCTGAGGGGACTTCATGGCATGGCTGAGGGGGGCAACGGCGGCGCGACACCCGCGTTTTGGCAGTGCAGGACGGGCGCTGGGGACGGCAAAAACGCTCTTCTTGATGAAACAAAAACGGCATGGACATGTCGCAAAACGGCGTTGTGAAAAATTGCGACAAACAACTTCTTCCGAACAGAATTTCCTACTCCGGAGCGACCGTCAACCCGTCGTTTTTCCCGTCTTATTCCATAGTTTTCCCCACCAAGCGCCAATGAACGTCTATCAACGCCGTTTTTACTCCTCGCGGAATTACAACTACTTGTCTGACAGGATTTTATTTCAAACTGACAGAATTTAATATCTTTCCCTGTTAACATATTTCAAGATTCGGAAATAATTCATAACTTTGTACGCATTTCGTTGACAAAGTAGCGCAAAAACCGCGCGCAACGCTTACAATCCGAAGAAAATCAGCCGACAAAAGTTACAGATTAACAGCAAAGGCGGACCGCGGAGAAAGCAGCGAACAAGAGAGTCATCAGCAACCTAAGAAACAATAATAAAAAGAAATCATAACAAATTAAGAATACGATTATGGAAAAAAGAATTTTCTCAACATTCAGCAGTTGGATCATCACACTCATCCTCCTGCTCGCAGGCTCCACCAATGGGTGGGCGCAGAATGTGACCATCGGTCCGAACAACGGTAGTATCATTACCGGTCAGGCTGGTGGTAATATGGGAGACTCGGGAATCAAAAGAGGCATGGGATCCATGTGGCGTCATCAACAGTTGCCACTGACCATGACTACTTCCGACATGGCTAACCTTACCGCTGCTGGAGAATTGGCAGACCCCGCTTGTGCCATTGACAAGTACACTGTTGATGGTGAAACGCGTTTGCTCCTCGGTGCCGGTTACACTAACGAATACATTGTTGTGTCCTTGCCGAAAGGTTTCCGAATCACTGGCTATAGACTTGTTTTACAACCCAATGTTTATGGAGATGGAATTCAGCTACATCCAGGAAAAGATGCTTGGAATATAGGAATAAATGATAGAATGTGTTTCTATGAGACACCAGAATGGAATTCTGTTAATCCTTATGGCTCAGGAACGAACATTACCCAGGATAATGACTTGACGATTAATAATGCAAAAGCCACTGCCAAAGCCGAAAATGGAGATACTGAAATGAAGAATGACACAGAGGAGCATAGGGCTCAAGAGTTTGTCATTGAACGTACTGGCAATGACATAACCAACCAACTCTATTTCTACTTTGCAAGTGCAAATAATAATTATGCTGTGACTATCAAGTCGTTTGAAATTCGTTTTACCGCTCAAGGTACTTTCGAGGCTGAAGTAACTCCTGTTTCTTCTGGTAGTGCTCAAAGTGTAGTGGAGTCTCCTTTTACCACCAGTAAGATGGATATTGGAGATCTTACAATTATTAATAACTTATATACTTACGAGTACACTGGGGTGCGCGATCTCATAGCATACAATTGGTTGTATCAAGATGATGCGGTAAGCAACGGAATGCCTGATAAGAATAAAAATGTGACCAAGAAAATCCACCCTGTGGTTGTTAACGGAGGAGCCGCGTATGCTTTCGATAATGGTACCTATTTTATTGAACCTCCTACTGAGATAACCACATCAGGAGGAACAGCTCCTATTAGCTATAGAGTAGTCGGTGCCAAGTTTGACTGTGATTGGTCCGATGATGTTACGGGAGGAACACTTTCTAATCAACCTAAAGAATGCCAAATTAGGTATGGTAGTAATAATAATAATAGACGCTATTTAAATAGTAATCTTATTTTCACTCGGACTGGTTTTACGTGGCAAATTGATGAATATGGGAACTTATATTGTACAGTCGGTGATTCAAGAAAATACTTGGCATGTCGTGGATCGCAAAATAACCGTATTGTCTGCCTTAGCTCAAGTCCCACTGGTAAAGAATCTACCTGGAATTTGCGTTTAAAGACTATAAATGGCAATAATAGGATTTGTTATACTGATGAAAACGGTAATAATTATATTCTATATCATATTGACATACAAGAAGGTAGTGAGAACCATACGAGGCCTTATGTTGAATTGGATCATAATAACGATTTGGCCGAATACAATATTACGAGCAGACAAAATATAACAGTGCAACCCTTCTACCAAGGTTCGACTTATACATTGGACGTATATGGTACAGATAAGACAAATGTAGTAGAAACTCGTACAGTGACTAGTAGTAGTACTTCTGAGTATCGTAGTTTCACAGTTTCGGGTCTGAACAACGATGCCGTGATGTTCACGATCTCAGGACTTCCTGACAAAACGGTGAACAATCAGACAGTAAAAACTCAGGCTCTGGTGAAAGTTACGTTGCTCTTAGAGGCTTTGAATCCATATATTGACAAGATGGATATTGTTTGTCACGATGCTCCAAACCCATCTACAGGAAAACCAAATTTGGAGTTGACGCAAACGTTCACTGCAAACGACTTCTCTGTAAGTGGTGGTAAGTTTATCTTCTACGTTCCTTCTGATTATTCGGAGGTTCCCCTAACATTTACATTCTCCGAGTTGTATAGTAAATACGGAGATAACACCTATTACAGGGGTACGCCAGATCAGAAAAACAGTACAGCACGTTATAGTTTCGTGACCTCTGATTATTTCAAGAAGGTTAGTGGAAACCAAGTGGCTGGTATTACAGGATTCCCTAAAAATGATGGATTGTACGACCAAACATATTATCAACAAAACGGAATTGGTTCAAATGGACCAGAAGCTGGAGAAGGTAATTTTTATCCTTATACAATGAAGGTTTTCACCTCTACTGCTGGAAATGTCCGTTTCAAATTCAACAATGCAGAAGAATTAGAAGCAGGCAACTCTACTGAAACTCAGCATTTGGTGGAGTATCCTTTCTCTGTGACCACTTATCTTGACGAGTATAAAGATCCAGATTGGAAGCCAAACTCGGGTACTGCTCAAGAAGAGGGTGCCTTCGTTTCTTGTGTATTGATAGCAGACCCATCTGCTAGTCCTGAAGGAACAGACTATGTAGATTCCGATATCTTCTATGTGTTCACTGCTGACGAAACACGCTATAATATAGCTCCCACAACGGCTTTGCAGCACCGCGCTTATGCTTTCTACACTATGGATATTGAGCTGGAAGCAAGAACTTTTGAGCCTGAGTTCACATGGAAGCCGATATATGACAAGACTTTCTATACACATGAGATTAAAGATGGACAAGGAAATGTCACAGAATCTATTGATGTAGAGGACAGCATGTGGGGTCTTGAACTGAAAACCAAGGATGAAGTGGATCCTGCTACCGGTAAAAAAATTGTTGGATACCTTACTTATCAGGAAATCATAGACAACATC
>ODAI014362377.1_pt1 | contig 15331 bp, 14 predicted proteins | sample 1539321 | NCBI WGS metagenome assembly ODAI01 (sample SAMN02144231, study PRJEB22623) | gut metagenome | biome: sheep rumen | host: Ovis aries | place: New Zealand
CCCTTCTCGTAGCTGACCGGGTATCCGTCAGAAGCGGCTATTACGCAGCATGCGCTGCCAGCCTTCCACTTAACGTCTATGTCCGCAAGCCTCTCCTCTGTAACGGCCTGCATTACGGTCAGGAGGTCGGTATCAAGAAGCGGAAGCACGACCTGCGCCTCAGGGTCTCCGAACCTGCAGTTATATTCTATGACCTTTGGTCCTTTTTCAGTAAGCATGAGGCCGAAATACAGGCAGCCCTTAAATGTGCGCCCCTCTGCGTTCATAGCGTGCATAGTCGGCACGAATATCTCCTCCATGCAGCGTGCCGCCGCCTCATCCGTATAGTACGGATTCGGTGCGATGGTGCCCATGCCGCCAGTGTTCAGCCCTGTGTCACCGTCGCCGGCGCGCTTGTGATCCATGGAGCTTATCATTGGCACTATAGTCTTGCCATCGGTGAATGCCAGAACCGACACTTCCGGGCCCTCGAGGAATTCCTCAATAACGATGCGGTCACCGCTCTGCCCGAATTTGTGATCTTCCATCATCGACTTAACAGCATCTACCGCTTCTTCGCGAGTCATCGCGATCACAACGCCCTTACCCAGAGCCAGTCCGTCAGCCTTTATGACAGTCGGAACAGGAGCGCTCTCAAGATAGTAAAGCGCGTCGCCTATGTTGTCGAAAGTCTGGTAACGGGCAGTCGGAATGCCGTATTTCTTCATGAGATTTTTAGAGAACACCTTGCTCCCCTCGATTACAGCTGCTGCAGCCTTCGGGCCAAAGCACGGGATACCGAGGTTTGTGAGTTCATCCACACATCCCATAACGAGAGGATCATCCGGAGCAACAACTGCATAGTCAGGTCTGTGCTCCTTCGCAAAAGCTTTTATTCCCTCAATGTCTGTTGCCTTTACCGGGAAGCACTCGGCATCCATTGCGATGCCGCCGTTGCCAGGCAAAGCGTAGATCTTTTCTACGGAGGAGTTCTCTCTTAACTTCTTAATAATGGCGTGCTCACGGCCGCCTCCGCCGATTACAAGAATATTCATAACTAGTCTCCTGTGTCTTCAAAACATCCTTAGTGATGGAACAGACGCATGCCGGTGAACGCCATTGCAATTCCGAGCTCGTTGCAGCACGCGATCACATCATCGTCGCGTATTGAGCCTCCCGGCTGCGCAATATAGCTTACGCCCGACGCAGCTGCTCTCTGCACGTTGTCGAAGAACGGGAAGAAGGCATCTGATCCGCAGGATACTCCGCTGATCGTATCGAGGTACGCCCTCTGCTCCTCGTCTGTGAAGCGCTCCGGCTGCTCGGTGAAATACTTCTGCCATACGCCATCGGCGCAGCAGTCCTCTTCATTCTTGTTTATGTAAGCGTCAATGACATTATCTCTGTCAGGACGTTTAATCTCAGCTTTGAATGGCAGCCCCAGCACTTTATCGTGCATGCGCAGGAACCAGGTATCGGCCTTGCCTCCCGCGAGCCTTGTGCAGTGAACTCTCGACTGCTGGCCGGCTCCGACGCCTATCGCCTGGCCATCGTGAGCGTAGCAGACTGAATTCGACTGTGTGTACTTGAGTGTGATGAGCGCCACAATGAGGTCGCGGACCGCCTCTTCTGGAAGATCCTTCTTCTCTGTTACAACGTTCGAGAGGAGCTCGCGGTCTATCCTGAAGAAGTTGTGGCCCTGCTCGAATGTGACGCCAAACACCTGCTTCGTCTCTTTCTCCGGAGGCAGGTAGTCAGCATCTATCTTAACAATATTGTAACCGCCCTTTTTCTTCTGCTTAAGGAGCTCGAGAGCTTCGTCTGTATAACCAGGTGCTACTACTCCGTCAGATACCTCTCTTTTGATAATGCGCGCTGTGGTCTCATCGCACACATCGGAAAGAGCGATCCAGTCTCCAAACGAGCACATTCTGTCAGTTCCTCTTGCTCTTGCATATGCACAGGCGAGCGGCGAGTCATCAAGGCCGGCAATGTCATCAACAAAGCACGCTTTCTTCATCTTATCTGTAAGAGGAAGACCAACGGCGGCGCCTGCCGGGCTGACGTGCTTGAAAGAAGCCGCAGCCGGCAGTCCGAGAGCTTCCTTAAGCTCTCGGACGAGCTGCCACGAGTTCAGCGCGTCAAGGAAATTGATATAACCAGGTCTGCCGTTAAGCACTTCGAGTGGCAGCTCAGCGCCGCCCTCCATAAAGATCCTTGCAGGCTTCTGATTAGGGTTGCATCCGTATTTGAGTTCGAATTCTTTCATGCTAATCTCCTAAATCTAGTCTCTTATATAATTCCGTTCAAGCTTCGGCCGGGATCGGATATGCTTTCCGTCCGCTTGCGCAGGAATGTCAGCGACTGTGTTTATTCACCAGTCTTGATTCACTTTCTCCGCTTGCAAGGTCTGTATACCTTACATACAGCGAGATCTTGTTTTCTGCATCCAGCGCATTCCATATTTCGCCGGTGAATGCATCGATGTCGTCTGGAATCACTACGCGCTCCGGCTCTCCCTGGAATGTAGGGAGCGGATTTCCGTCGTGTTCATATGTATGGATGAAGTGGCCGAGTCCTGCTGCCGGCGCGTAATCATAGCCGAAGCGGTTGCAGGCATTTCCTTCTGCATCAGCGCTCTTGAGTATGCTCATCCTGTACGAGAATGAGCCCTCGCCGTCAAACACGGCTTCTGCGCTGATGCGCGGCGTAAAGTTAGGAGCATCCGGCTCGAAGCATCTGGACTCCAGTGCTTCGTAGAACGATTTGCCATCAGCCAGCCCGTCGTAAATGGTATCTGTCTGGTCTCCGTTGGTAACAATGAGGTGGTTTTTGTATTCTCTGACCGCTGCGTAGATTATAAGGCTCGGATCCTCGAGCTTTGAAACGTCGAACGGTTCAGTGTATATAGCTCCGTCTCTCTCAACGAATACGCGGTTTCTGGAGTTGTCAGACCGTCCCATAATAAAATATGCGATGACAGCTTTGGTGCCATCGCAGGACTTTCCGACCACGATGCCGCGGCCAGGATATCTGTTACCTTCTACCGCATCCCCGAATTTGCTGATCTTATAAATGTCCATGTCTCTCCTTTACAATCTTGCGGCAGATCTTTGCCACCGCTACCGGCAGAATAAGCCACTCGGCCTGTTCCATTACACGCCTCTGGAGTATCTCAGGCGTATCGCCGTCCTCAACGTTGACCGCTTTCTGGGCGATGATCTCACCGCCGTCTGCGATCTCATTAACATAATGGACCGTAGCGCCTGTCACCTTTACGCCCCTCTCGAGCGCTGCGATGTGCGGCTTGAGTCCGTAGAATCCGTCTCCGCAGAAAGCCGGGATGAGTGACGGATGTATGTTGATGATCTTGTGATCGTAGCGCGTAACAAAGTCCTCGCTGAGAATCATCAGGAATCCTGCAAGCACTACAAGATCTATCTTCTTTGAATCGATGAGTTCACTGCAGGCCTCTTCAAAACCAGCCTGTCCGCCGCTTGCCTTGCGCGTAATAACATAAGTTTCGATTCCTGCCTTGCGGGCACGCTCAATCGCGTACGCGTCCTCTCTGTTTGAGATGACGAGTACGATCTCTCCCTTCTCGATAAGTCCCGATTTCTGAGCATCAATAAGGGCCTGAAGATTAGTGCCTCCGCCGCTGACCATAACGGCGATTCTTGCTTTATCTGTCATGACGTGACCTCCATATTCCTGATTGAATTATAATACAGTTATGGAGTGAATATCTATACGCAACCGCAACAGTTGCTTACTCTTTACTCAATAACGATCTTCTCTGACCCTCTGGTCACAACGCCTATTACATAAGCGTCCTCTCCGTTTTCGCGGAGAACATTAAGTGCGGCAGGAGCGTCCTCGCGCGACACTATTACAGTCATTCCCACGCCCATGTTGAACGTGTTGTACATATCGTCATCACTTATCACTCCGACCTTCTGGATGAGCTCAAATATAGGGAGCACTTTTATGGTTTTGCGGGATATCCTTGCGCAGAGCCCTGCAGGGATGGAGCGAGGAATGTTTTCATAGAACCCGCCTCCCGTAATGTGGGAGATTCCCTTGATGTTTTCTGCTCCGAGCTTATCAATAAGTGCCAGAATAGCTTTTACGTAAATCTTTGTTGGCGCCAGCAGTACGTCTCCGAGCGACTTTCCGCCAAGCTCAACGTTCCCGGCCTTCATCGCCATAATGTCAGGTTTGTCCAGAGCAAACACTCTGCGCACCAGCGAGAATCCGTTGGAGTGAACACCGCTCGACGGCAGAGCTATGATGATATCTCCTTCTGCCATGCGGTTGTTGTTGATGATTTTGTCTTTATCTACGATTCCGGTGCAGTAGCCGGCAAGGTCGTACTCGTTTACCGGATAGAAACCCGGCATCTCTGCCGTTTCACCACCTATCAGCGCGGCTCCTGCCTGAACGCATCCCTCGCATACGCCTGCCACGATCTGTTCTATCTTTTCAGGATAGTTTTTTCCGCAAGCGATATAGTCAAGGAAATACAATGGCTTTGCCCCGAGGCATACGACGTCGTTTACACACATGGCAACACAGTCTATGCCGATAGTATCGTGTTTGTCGAGCATGAATGCGAGTTTGAGCTTTGTGCCGACTCCGTCAGTTCCGCTGACCAGCACAGGCTTGCTGATTCCTTCGAGATCGAGCTCGAACAGGCCTCCGAAGCCTCCTACCTGTCCCATTACTCCCGGTACTGCGGTCTTTGCAATGTGCTTCTTCATGAGCTCCACTGCTTTGTAACCCGCTGTTACATCGACTCCCGCTGCTTTGTAACTGTTTGATGATGAATTTGTAATCATTTAATACCTTCTGTTCTGTCTGCTTTGATGTTTTAATCGTCCCGTCCAGTCCAGCAATACTTGCATAATTTGCACGATGGCAGTCCAATCGCCTCTACTACGCCTTCTAAAGTCTGAAACTCCAGCGTTTCGAATCCCATTTTCTCAGCAATGACTTCGCGCATCCTCTTTCCGCGCTCTGTGTTTGCGTCTGCATACTCATCGAGATGCTCAAGTCCTTCCTCGCCCTCAAGTTCAACAATGACTCTGCGGGACAGAAGGTCCATGTCGCTCCTGTTTCTTGAGAAGTTGAGATACTTGCATGCGTACATGATTGGCGGGCATGCCGATCTCATGTGCACAGCCTCTGCTCCGTTGTCATAAAGGAACTCGACTGTTTCACGAAGCTGCGTGCCGCGTACGATGGAATCATCAACGAACAGCAGGTTCTTCCCCTTGATGAGCTCTGTAACCGGGATCTGTTTCATTTTTGCTACCTTATTGCGCTCCGCCTGTGTAGTAGGCATAAAGCTGCGCGCCCAGGTAGGCGTATATTTTATGAACGCTCTCGCAAACGGCAGATGCGTTTCATTTGAATATCCGATGGCATGTGGTGTGCCGCTGTCAGGAACACCGCCAACATAGTCTACTCTGGAGGTGTCAAATCCGTTCGCCATGTCGTTGCGCGCCATGATGCGGCCGTTTCTGTAACGCATCACCTCAACATTCACGCCCTCATATGTTGTGGTAGGGTAGCCGTAATAGCTCCAGAGAAAGGCGCAGATCTTCATCTCTTCGCCCGGAGCTACGAGCTGCCTGCAGCCTCCAGGTGTGAGCTCTACTATCTCTCCCGGTCCGAGATCTCTGACTTCATCAAAGCCCGCCTTCAGGAGCGCGAACGACTCAAAGCTCACTGCTGATGCGTTTTCTCCTACCGCTATGCTCATAGGGAGTCTGCCCTTGAGATCGCGGGCAGCTATGATGCTTCCGCCCTCTTTAAGCACGAGTATCGAAGCTGTACCATCAATAAGCTTCTGAGCATATCTGATGCCTTCGATGAGATCGTCCTTTTCGGAGATCAGTGCTGCAGCAAGCTCAGTCTGATTGATCCTTCCGCCGGTCATGGCCTCAAGGTGCCCGTGGGATCCCTTGAGTACTATGTCTGTGATCTCATCTACATTGTTGATGATTCCTACGGTGCAGATAGCGTATGTGCCTCCGACGGAGCGGAAAAGAAGCGGCTGCGGGTCCATGTCGCTTATGCAGCCGATGGCCGCATTGCCCTTCATTTTATTCACCACGCCCTCGAACTTTGTGCGGAAAGGTGCGTTCTCAATATTGTGGATCTCACGCTGAAAGCCCCGTTCAGCATCGTATGAGGCCAAACCGCCCCGGCGGGTGCCGAGGTGGGAGTGGTAGTCTACGCCGAAGTAGACGTCAAGTATACAGTTCTCTTTAGATGTTATGCCGAAAAATCCGCCCATATAAGCCCTTTCATTGTTTGCAGTCCGAAGACAGGCAGCGCAGAGCACGGCTGTCGCAGCGTCTCTGCTTTACCTGTTACCGGATCATTCAGTAATCTTTATGCAAAGAACAGCTCGTTGAGCTTTAATGGCTCGATGTATTCTCCATCTTTGTAAACGCGCATGTTGCCGGATGCGATCTCGTCGATCAGCATTACCTTGCCTTCTGCGTCATATCCGAACTCAAACTTGATGTCGTAAAGGTCGAGGCCTTTTTCTTTCATGTCGTCTGCTACGATCTTTGTGATCTTCTGGGTCATGTCTCTGAGGTCGTCATACTGCTCTTCTGTCATTACTCCGAGTACTACGAGACCGTCTTTTGTTACAAGCGGATCGCCAAGCGCGTCGTTCTTGAATGTAGTTTCAACATAGTAAGGGAGGTCTGTGCCTGCCTCTATGTATTCACCGTATCTCTTGATGAAGCTGCCTACAGCCTTGAGTCTGCAGATAACCTCGAGTCCGTGTCCGAAAACCTTTGCCGGCTTTACTTCCATTGTTGTATCTTCAAAGTTGGCCTGAACGTAATGAGTTCTGATTCCTGCCTCGTTGATCTTCCTGAAGTAGTAGTCGGTCATCTGAAGATTGATGTCGCCAACGCCTTCAATGGTAAGTCCGATCTGGTTTTCGCCCGGGTCAAATTTGCCGTCTTTGCCTGTGACGTCATCCTTGAACTTCAGCAGGTAGTTGCCATTGTCGAGTTCAAATACGTTTTTGGTTTTGCCTGTGTAGACCAGTTTCATCTTTAGTCCTCCTTGAAATGTTTGATAATACCTGTTATCAGCTGTGATCCATGCGCCGGTCAGCAGCTGTTTTTAACATTATGTTAAAGGCGATCCTCTATACCCCTGTCTTTCGCAAGCACCGCCTCAGACTCTGCTCTGCGGCGATCTGTAAGCTTCTGTGAAAGATCCTCGTCACCAAGTGCCAGTATCTCTGCGGCAAGAAGTGCTGCATTTTTGCCTCCGTCGATCGCTACTGTTGCGACCGGGATTCCGCTTGGCATCATTACTGTTGATAAAAGCGCATCCATGCCATCGAGCGCTGCGCTCCTGCAAGGCACCCCTATTACCGGGAGTGTGGTATTTGCTGCGATTGCGCCTGCCAGATGGGCTGCCATGCCGGCAAATGCTATGATAGCGCCAAATCCTTCGTCTTTTGCCGCGAGAGTCCAGTCCCTCGCCTCGGCAGGAGTGCGGTGTGCTGAATAAACATGAGCCTCATAAGGTATGCCCAGCTCCTTAAGTACGGAGGCCGCTTTCTGCACAACAGGCAGATCGCTGTCACTTCCCATGATAAGTCCTACTTTTTTCATTTATACCGCCTTTCGTATTTCTCAAGATCTTCACGCGAATACGTAATAGTCTTTCTCTTATCTTTGTATACCATGGCCTTTATTCCGTGGTAGAGCCCCCGCAGTATGGCAAAAATAAGGAACATCACAAGAAAGCCGGTAACACCATACGCGATATCCTGGCTCTCCATGACGCCGGTCCCTGTGTACCATTGGCCGATTTCAATCGCAAAGGCAAGCACCATAATCAGAGTAAACACATAAAGCCATGTGATCACCATGGTGTGGTCGTGCTTTGCGAGAAGCTTGAACAGCGGATAAAGTGCAAATATCAGCAGCATTCCAAACGCACCAAACACGATAAAGTGGAGCTGTTTATCATCAAAATACCAGCCGCCTGCGTCATTTATGCGAAGGAGTCGGTCGTGTATACCCGCGACCCATGTTGTAAATGTATAAATAATTTCCCACATACTCATAATGGAATTATTATAATACGAAGAAGGCCTTAGTTTGTGTTCTAATTGCGAAACCTCAAGGCTTTCAGACATAGACTTTTTGTATATTTCCGGAATTGGCAGAGCCCTTTTGTATCAAAAGATCTGAAAAAGCTTTTAAGTATAGAAAAGGCAGTGTGGTATCTGTTATGCTTATGCAAGATACCAGATAATAAAACAGAGAGGTACCGCAAATGATAAAGACAGTAGGCATCCTTGGCGCCGGCTCCGTCGGCAGCTCACTGATGTATGAAATGTATAACAGAGATCCGGAGAATGTTTATCTTCTTGCAACAGGAGACCGCGCTGAGCGCCTGTCCACCAAGGGCATTTCCGTTAATAACCAGGTCTTCTTTCCTAAGGTCTATTCCGACCCTTCGCAGGGCATACATATCGACCTGCTCATACTGGCAGCTAAAACCTACAGCATGGATTCAGTCATAGAAGACATCCGTTCACTGATAGATCCGGATACCATCCTGCTCCCGATCGAAAACGGCATTACCACAACAACTCTGCTCGAGAGCCACTTCCCGGAGAACAGAGTGTTCTACGGTGTAGTTCTCAGAACTGACGCGCACCGCATGAGCCGCAAGGTTTTCTTCACTACGCTTGGAGAGATGCAGATCGGCTACGCAGATAACACTAATCCTAAGCCTGAGGTAACAGAAGCGTATGAAAGGCTCAGGGAGCTCGGCATAAACGTTAAGGTCTATGAGGACATGCGGCGCACAAAATGGCGTAAATGGATGCTCAACACCGGAGCAAGCCAGACAGCAGTAGAAGTTCAGGCAGAATGCGGGTTCTTCGGACAGGTCGAAGAGGTAAGAACGCTGATGAAGATGCTTATGGACGAGATCCTGCAGATCGCAAAGGCAGAGGGAGTAAACCTCACAGAAGCAGACCGCGACGAGATAATCGAGATGCTCGTCAACTTCCCGCCAGACAAGAAGATGTCCATGCTCCAGGACTACGAAGCCGGAAGACCTATAGAGATAGACGAATACGCAGGCGAGGTAGTAAGGCTCGGCAAAAAGCACGGAATACCGACACCTGCAAACGAGATCCTCTACCTGACTATCATAGCAAGGCAGAAGATAGCAGAGCTGAGGAAAGGCTAAATACAGCAATTTAAGAGGGCGCCGCGAAGGCGCCCTCTTAAATTGCTTCTCTAAACCGCTTTGTAATACGAAATCAGTATCCACATACAGATCAGCCAGCCTCCTATGAACTGAAGCGCATGCTTTTTCTCTGTATGAACCGCTATGAATTCACGGATAAGCGCGCTTGGCCAGAAGTACATTGCCACGCGGCTTCCAATGCCCTTGCACCTGAGTCCAACCTTGCGGCAGTATCTGAGGGCTCTGTACACATGGTAATTGCTGGTAACCAGCGCGGTATACTTCCGGCCCTCGAAGCTGTTGATAAGATTCCTCGAGAACTTCAGGTTCTCCATCGTGGTCATCGACTGATCTTCCAGTATTATGTCGCTCTCAGGTATGCCTTTCTCCAGCAGGTAGCGCTTCATAGCCTCAGCTTCTGAGATCGTCTCATCGGAGCCCTTGCCTCCTGAAGGTATGAGTTTCGTTGGCGTCGGGTCACTCCTGTAAACGTCTATAGCCTTATCCAGTCTGTCCTGGAGCAGTTTGGATATGCGGTCTCCCTGCAGCAGGCCGGCCCCGTGGATAATGACGTAGTCAAAATCCTTTTTCCTCGGGATTATCATAAGGAACACCGAGTAGATCATGAAGATCACGAACGCCATTGACCCGTATACCACAGTGACGATGATTATAGAAGAAACCAGAAACGGCACTGAGTGGGCGTATGCTTCGGCAGCTTCTATCCCGAATGTTGCGGAGTAATATATTACGTTAATAGCTGTAAGCAGCTCTCCTATCAGCACCGCAATCCCCAGTCCAAGAGACAGCAGATGGGCTGCGCACCTTCCCTCCTTTTTGATCATTACAATACCGTTGTGGATAAGAGAAAACGGTACTATAAGAAGTGCGGTCATGGTAGCGAGGAATGCCACCAGCAGCACCTGTATCACATGATCGCCCGAGATGCTGACCACAAAGGGTACCAGCGAAAGAATAGCAAAAAACAGCAGATAGCAGTTGCGGTATCTGCTTCTGTCCTTGCTGAAGGAGTATATGAAAAGGCCCCACCAGATCAGCGCGAATAAAGCAGTTATAACAATATCATTCATTTAAAAGATTCTCCGGTTGGTATATTATTCGAATTTCTGAGCCACAGTCTTAAGAAGTTCTCTTATCTCAAGATGCTGAGGGCATACAGCCTCGCACATTCCGCATTCTATGCAGTCGCCAGGCTTTCCGCTTCCGTGTTCGATTATGGACTCATACGTCTCCCAAGGATTGTTCATGCCAAAGAGAACCTTGCTGTTATAGCAGGAGAAGAACGAAGGTATTTTTATCTCCATCGGGCAGTGGTTCTCTTCGATGCAGTATCTGCACTTGGTGCAAGGAATGGCTCCGAGTGATCCGAACACGTCTGCCACATCATCGACAGCCCTGCGTTCCCTGTCGCTCAGAGGAGCAAAGTCCCCTTCATTGCAGCTGAAGGTCTTTATGTTGTCCTGAATCTGTTCCATGCTGCTCATTCCGGAAAGCACCATCTCTATGCCATCGAAACCAGCTGCAAACCTCAGGGCGTAGCCGGCGTTGCTGCAGACCGATCCTGTCTCTGCTCTGAGGTCATCGAACACATTCTGAGCAGCTTCCGGCAGCTTAACGAGATTACCTCCTTTGACCGGCTCCATGATGAGCACAGGCTTGCCGTGTTTGCGGCATACCTCGTACACCTTGCGGCTCTCTACAGATACGCTCTCGTAGTCGAGATAGTTGAACTGTATCTGCACGATCTCGATCTCCGGATATTCTGAAAGTATGCGGTCGAGAACCTCTGCCTTATCGTGGAAGGAAATACCAACATGGCGGACCTTTCCCTCAGCCTTGAGCGCAAAAGCAGTCTCATAGGCACGGCATTTTTTGAAGAATTCAAAATTCTGCGCATTCTGCGCATGCATCAGCAGAAAGTCGAAGTAGTCAACTCCGCAGGTCTCAAGCTGCAGGTCGATCAGCGGCCGTATATCCTCTTCGCTCTTGAAGTACTCGTCTGTCAGCTTATCTGTAAGTATATATTCGCTGCGCTCATGCCTCGATGTAAGGCACTCTCTCACAGCGATCTCGCTCAGTCCGTCGTGGTAGCCATGCGCTGTATCAAAATAGTTGAACCCGCTATCAATGAACAGATCGACCATCTTGCAGACCTGCTCATTATCTATCTTGCCGTCAGTCATCGGAAGTCTCATCATTCCGAGTCCGAGATGCTTTTTTATTTCTCCGAATGCTCTGTTATACATGTTTCCTCTCCTTATACCTTCAGTCCCTTCGCAATAGTACTAGTAAATTCCGAGCGGAGCTCATGGCATGCTCGCACGTCGATGACGTAGCGAGAGAATTATAATCCCCTTACCTCGATCCAACAAGCAACAGGGAGATACCCAGCTATCCCCTTGCAGCCATTTCAGAGTCGAACAGTCCGTCGCTGATGATGCGCCAGCGTTCCAGTAAAAAGGCAAGTGCCAGCATATCTGCACTTCCCCCCGGAGACAGATTTCTTCTTATCAATTCCCCGTCCAGCTTGCGCAGTGCCTCAATGCGGTCATCTGGCTCCATCTTCTCTATTCCGCAGGCTTCCTGTCTTACATATTCGAGGCCTTCTTTTCCTCCCCTATGCAACAGATTTGTGTCTTCGAGCACAGCCATGCTGTCACAAAGCGCTAGCGCGGCCGGGTTTTCACAGCCGCATTCCCTGTAATAGTTTAGTCTTTCAAGGCAGTAGACCGCATCAGGAAATCCGTCGGCAGCTTCACCTGTAGCGCCTTTGGCACCGTACTTTTTATACACAGCCCCACCGTTGGTATCGGGAGCATCTATCATTCTGCTGAGCTGATCCGCGGAATCCTCACGGGCAAGTTCAGCAGCATGTGCAACGCACGAGTCGCCTTCAACAAGGCATCTGCCCATGCCCGCGAGCAGCAGCCCCATGGAATAAATCATCCCCTTATGAGTGTTCACGTCACCCGTAGCCTCAAACATTTCTTTCTCGGCTCTTATGCCGCGCTGCCGCAGCTGACCAATATGGCAGCGCTCCATTCCAAGCCTGGCCGCATCTTCGAAATACGGCACAAGAGATTCAGCACTTTTCTCTAGCGCAGGCAGATCCATGTCTGCATGCGCGCCGCTGTTGTTCATATCCACAAGCCCCGGCTTAGGGGTCGTATAAAGCTCATCCAGCAGCGAATCATATGCAAACCTCGCAAGTTTTTTTGCGCAGAAGTCTTTGAGGAGACCGGCCGTCGCCTTCTTTACCTGCTCGAGCCCGTGGCTTCTGCTCCTTGCGCATTCCGCCGCCGGCCTGTCGCATATGAGACAGCTTCTGCCGACAGCACGCGAAAGTTTCTTGCCGTTCGGCTCCAGCACGTCAAAATCAAAAAGCCTTGCAGCAGGGAAGGCTTCCTCTAGCTTTTCAAGAAGAGGCTTCACCTTTGCTCCCTCTTCATCGACCAGCCAGAAGCCCTCGCTCCCGGTCGGCTCATCAATTAAATTGCTGTCTTCAACCGCAAACCCGAGCGCCTCAAACTCCTTAGCGCCCTCATCGAAGAGCATGCGCGTCATGGGAGTGCGCTTCACCTCGCCCGCGATGTTGAGAGTAAGGCAAACAAGGCACTGCCCTGTTCCGGCACCAGCCAGCATTTTATTCTGTATCGAAGCCCGCCTCTCACGGGCCTCTAACATCTGATCAAGATCTACGCTGCATGACTTCATAAGTACTGTCCGGTACCATTTCCTTTATTCTGTCAAATTCGCCGGAGGCAATGAGGCTCCGGACTTTTCCCGCGCTTATCTCCGCCAGGCGAGGTATTTCAACAAACTCTATCCCGTGCTCAGGCAGCAGTTCCCTCATGCGCTCATTGTATGAACGGGTCACAGGCGAAAATGGCTCCTCACCTGCAAAGCGCACAGTGATTCCGAGCGCCGGAGCTATGCGCCTGCAGAACAGGTCTATATCCAGGTCCGATTTTACCAGATCCGCGCGGGACTCATCCCGCACAAAATACGCCGGGAATGTTGCCCTTGAGATCAGGTACATGTCGCTCTCGAACACATGACAGTTCGGTATATCTGCCGTACCTTTGCGTATCATGCTGAGTCGCTCCTGGGGGCTGAACATTGAGCCTTTTTCCGAAACGGCAAATACGTACAGGTTATCGCAGTGCTCAGCGGCATATTCTATAAGATGACGGTGTCCAAACGTGAATGGATCGCAGTTGCACACAACAGCTCCGCGTTTTCCCTCGTACTTAGGGATCGTCTCCAGAAAACGGTCGATACCGCCTCTCCGGTTCTCCAGAAGCGCAGCGTCATCAGTCTGAGCTATCACGTGGAAGCCCATGGATCCGAACATCTTCAGATTAACTGGCTTTGTACACAGGAACAGCCTGTGCACGCCTCTTGCTGATGCCTCACTTATGAGAGTTGAAAGCACTTCCGCCATAAGGCCCTGCCCCTCATAGTCCGGGTCAACAGCGAGCTGCTTTATCGTATGTCCGGCGAGCGCACCACAAGCAGCAAGCCTCTCATCATCATGCATGAGAGCTACAACATCCGCATCCCCCTCATCGCGAAGGCCGCACAACTCTAGGAGCTGCAAGTATTCATTTAGCTGCCTTTCCGGCAAAGGCGAATTACAGATCGAAATTACCATCTAGAATTTCTTTTCCAGACGCTCGCGGATGGCTGCAATGAAGTCTTTTGTAAGAACCGCATGTGCCTCCATGCCTTCTACGAGTCCGATCAGGTCCTTTGTCATGATGCCGTCGTTGAGAGTCTCAATGCATGCTTCCTCGAGCTTGTCTCCGAATGCCTGGAGGTCTTCGAGTCCATCCATCTCTCCGCGCTTTCTGAGCGCGCCGCTCCATGCGAAGATGGTAGCCATTGGGTTTGTCGATGTTTCCTCGCCGTTGAGATACTTGTAGTAGTGGCGGGTAACAGTGCCGTGCGCTGCCTCGTACTCAAACTTGCCGTCAGGGCTGCAGAGAACCGAGGTCATCATGGCCAGCGAACCGAATGCTGTTGATACCATGTCGCTCATTACATCTCCGTCATAGTTTTTGAGAGCCCAGATGAATCCGCCCTCGCTTCGGATCACGCGCGCGATTGCATCGTCGATAAGCGTGTAGAAATATGTGAGACCAAGCTCTTCGAACTTCTCCTTATAGCACTCGTCATATACCTTCTGGAAAACGTTGCGGAAGTGCATGTCGTACTTCTTTGAGATCGTGTCCTTCGCGGAGAACCAGAGATCCTGCTTTGTTTCTACAGCATACTTGAAACACGAGTGGGCGAAGGACTCAATAGATGTGTCCTTGTTGTATATGCTCTGCAGAATGCCCGGGCATTCGAAGTCATATACTGTTTCGCGGTACTCTGCTCCGTCCTCACCGGTAAATACGAGCTCTGCCTTGCCCTTCTCAGGAACACGGAATTCCGTTCCCTTGTAGAGGTCCCCGTAAGCATGACGAGCTACAGTGATAGGCTTTTTCCAGTTTTTTACAACAGGCTTGATGCCGTCGATGGTGATCGGCGCGCGGAAAACAGTTCCGTCGAGTATGGCACGGATGGTGCCGTTAGGACTCTTCCACATCTCGTGGAGATTGTATTCAGTCATTCGCTGAGCGTTAGGCGTGATAGTTGCACACTTTACGCCAACACCGTACTTCTTGATCGCCTCACCTGCATCCCTGGTTATCTGATCGCGTGTCTCATCACGAACAGGGAGTCCGAGGTCGTAATATTCTGTCTTGAGGTCGACGAAAGGAAGGATGAGTTCGTCCTTAATCATCTTCCAGAGAATTCTAGTCATTTCATCCCCGTCCATCTCGACGAGAGGTGTGGTCATTCTGATCTTTCCCATTTCTACTCCTTTTTTTATCTTTTTTAAATCGGGTTTAAATTCCGAGCGGAGCTCATGGCGTGCTCGCACGTCGATGACGCAGCGAGAGAATTCAACAGACGCCAGGAGCTTCAGCTCGTCAGGGTTTAAGTGGGGGATTTCGGCCCGGCCACTGAAAGTCTGACATAGAACCCGCCGCCTTCACTCCGCTTAGAGGCGGGGGATATCTGGCGTCTGTTA
>ODAI012060394.1_pt1 | contig 15330 bp, 18 predicted proteins | sample 1539321 | NCBI WGS metagenome assembly ODAI01 (sample SAMN02144231, study PRJEB22623) | gut metagenome | biome: sheep rumen | host: Ovis aries | place: New Zealand
CTTCCACCAAATGACCCAAATGCTGCTATTGCAGCTATTAGTATAATGACTGCTGCAATAATTCCTATAATTTTTTTATCCATTATTACAGCTCCTATAATTTTTATATTAGCTTTTATTATATAATTATAAATAGATTTCACTAATTATTATAATTTTGCTATTGTAAAAAGTAATTAATCCCATTGCATTTTTGAAAGATTTTCATATTTTTACTTAGAATCCCTTAAAAAATTATATTAACATTGTTATATTTATAGTTTGTTACCCTTAACATAAAATAATATAAAAATTTTTTATTTGGCAAATCAAAAAAAGAGTACATTTAAATACTACTTCAAAAAAATATAACATTGTGATATAACAGTGTTATAAAAAAATTTGTAAAAAAAAATAATAGAATAATTAAAGAATAAAAAAATGAATCAGAGGAAAGAAAATGTCATCAAAATTAATATATATGGATAACTCAGCAACAAGTCCGGTAGACCAGAGAGTACTGGATGAAATGATACCATACTTCAACCAAAACTATGGAAACGCATCAACATTATACACATTAGGAGTAGAAGCAAAAAAAGCGGTAGATAAAGCAAGACAACAAGTAGCAGACCTGATAAATGCTGATGCAGACGAAATAACATTTACCAGTGGAGGTTCAGAATCAGACAACATGGTAATCAAGGGAGTAGCACTCAAGGAAATACAAAAGGCTACCGAAGACAATCCAAGAAACCACATCATCACCTCCTCAATAGAACATCCCGCCGTACTGGAAAGCTGTAGATTCCTGGAAAAATTCGGATTTGAAGTAACCTACCTGCCCGTGGATGAAGATGGACTAATCAGTCTTGAACAACTGGAATCAGAGATAAAAGACAGCACCATCCTAATTTCAATAATGCACTCAAACAATGAGATAGGTACCATACAGCCGACGAAGGAAATAGGCGCAATAGCAAGAAAACACAACATAATATTCCACTCTGATGCAGTACAGAGTGCAGGAAAAATACCTGTTGACGTCAAAGAACAAAACATCGACGTATTAAGTTTATCCGCACATAAAATCAATGGCCCCAAAGGAGTGGGAGCAATCTACATCAAAAAAGGCGTGAGATTCGAGGTACTTATCCATGGAGGCGGACAGGAAAAGGGATTAAGATCAGGTACTGAAAACGTAGCCGGAATAGTGGGTTTAGGAAAGGCTGCAGAAATAGCCAAAGACGAACTGGAAGAACATATGAAACATAACCAGGAGATAAGAGACCTGCTGATAGAAAGAGTAACGACAGAAATAAAGGATTCCTACGTTAACGGAAGTCTGGATAAAAGACTGCCAAACAATGTACACTTCAGATTCTCAGGTATTGAAGGAGAATCATTGATTCTAAGATTAGATGCCAAAGGAATCAACGGAGCAACAGGCTCTGCATGTTCAACCCATGACTTGAAAGGTTCCCACGTTCTAGCAGCAATAGGAATAAAACCTGCATTAAGCCACGGCTCCCTACGTCTATCCATAGGCCCTGAAAATAATATTGAAGATGTGGATTACATAGTCGAATCACTAAAAGAGGTGGTTAGTTATCTAAGAAACCTATCACCACTATGGGACAACAAAAAAGACATATATATCGGAGATAAATTTGAAAAAGAAGTGGATGAAGAAGATTTGGACAGATATTAAATAATAAAAGGTGATAATATGGAAGAATACAGTCAAAAGGTTAAAGATCATTATACAAATCCAAGAAATACTGGAGTTATAGAAAATCCAAGCGGTGAAGGAACCGTTGGAAATCCAGTCTGCGGAGACATAATGACCATATACATCGATGTTGATGAAAATGAGATATTGAAGGAAGTGAAATTCAGTACATTTGGTTGTGGAGCAGCAATTGCAACAAGCAGTATGATAACAGAAATGGCAACTGGGATGAACGTGGATGAAGCATATAAAATCACAAGAAACGACGTCGCCGATGAACTGGACGGACTGCCACCAATCAAATTACACTGTTCCAACCTGGCAGCCGATGCACTTCAGGCAGCAATAGAAGACTATAAACAAAAAAAGAATAAAGAATAAAATTATTAAGAATTATTCTATCAAGTGGTAGAATAACTCTTACTCCTATTTTTAATTGAATAAATATTTTCCTAAAAATCCGAATCAATAATATTAAAGCATTTTTCTTAATTGGAATATTGACTTTGGTGATGCCTTAAGGATAATCTTCAACAGAAGCTTTACTGATATTTCATCAAGATTGGTTTTTGACAGCTCATCAACTATATTGTTCAAGGCTTCATCATCAAGCGTAACTAAAAAATCCTTTATTTTATTGAATTTTGAATAGGTTTTATTTAACCTTTCTTCTGTCAAGTCATAATATTCCTTTAATGATTTCTTAGAGTAATCATTTGATTTGACTGCATCTGCAGCTACTCTTCCGGCATATAATCCTGAAAGCAATGCGCCCCGTATACCGTCACCAGTCAATGGATCCACAAATCCCGCAGCATCTCCAACGACCATTATGTTATCATCGTAACGTTCTTCGACAATACCGCCCAGTGGATCTCCACCAACATTCATCTCAACGGCCTGTGCATTTATTGTTTCCTTATGTGTTTTGATGAATCCATTCAGTATATCAATAGATGTTTTATCCGTATACTGTTTCAATACGCCTAATCCTACATTTGCAACATCACTTGCCTTAGGAAATATCCATACGTAACCTGCCGGTGCAATGCTTCCAGTGAATATGTCTATCTGCCGGGAATTGTCTTTTTCTATGCCGACCATTTCATATTGAACACATGATGCCATATTTTTCATATCTGTGTTTGACTTTAATCCCAACTGTCTGCCGATTAGAGATTCCGGACCATCTGCGGCGATTATGATTTTTGAGTGAATTTCGATTGTTCCATTCATGGATTTTGCCGTTACTATAACTTGACCATCTTTTCTTCTGGCCGTTTTTGCCTGTGTCCTTAACATTACTCTTGTACCGTTACGGATAGCATCCATTGCCATATGCTTATCGAATATTTTCCTTTCAAGTATATAACCTGTATCCGGCAATTTATGTATGTTGTTGTCCAAGATTAATTCCTTTGAATTTGGTGCAATTATTCGTATAGCATCTATTTCTCGAGCTATCCACCGGGAATCCAATTCAATATCGGCTTCTTTTAATGTTCTTGTTATTATTCCCTCTGCACATCGTTTAGGTGTCCCTATTTCTGCTTTCTTATCAATTAATAAAACATCGACACCATTTTTTGATGCTTCTCTAGCTGCAAGTGACCCTGCAGGACCTGCTCCTACTACGAGAACATCTGTTTCAATAATTGTCATATTATCACTAAAATATTTTATTTTATTCCTATATTTTAATTAATTCTTTATAACATATAAATCTTTGATATGTTTTTTTTTAGAAAAAATAGCATAATTACATAAAATAGAAAAAAGGGGAGGTTATGATGCTGATTATGTGATGGATGAATTTAATGCAATATTCGTTTTTGTTTGTAGAGTATTGCCTCAACGATTATTAGGATAATTCCAATAACTCCTATTATCTTATCGGAGCCACTTCCCATTATTAAGAGATATAATGCAGCAAGTAGTATTATTATATCCGTTATTAACCATAGTATTTTGAATATGTTCATTTTTTGTTTTTCATCCATCTTCATCACTTTTCTAGTATGTTTTTGAAATCAGTACCTTATACTGTGCCTTTTGTTGACAGTTTATACATTCTCCTTCTACTTCGGATTCTTGTGTTCCCAGTATATCTATGTCGAATTTCTCTTCCATATCCTTACCACAGTCAGTATCACCACACCAGTTACAGGTTATTATTCCACCCTTCTTGTTTATGGTCTTCTTGACTTGTTCCAATTTATCGACGGAGTATGTTTTTTCTTCCTGGAACTTGTTTGATTTTTCCTTCATCTGTTCGGTTATGTCATCAAGAATATTATTTACGGTCTCGACGATTGTGTTTTCATCATAATCTATGAACTCTTTATCACCGGTGTCACGTCTGTTTACGACAATGGAATTGTTTTCAATATCTCTTGGTCCTACCTCTATTCTTAGTGGCACTCCACGTTTTTCCCAGTAGTAATATTTGTTTCCAGGTCTTAAGTCACGTTTGTCCTGTTTTGTTCTTATGCCGTTATCCCTAAGTAACTGTTCGAGTTTGTCTGTGAAATTCAGTACAATTTCTTCTTTTTCCTTGAAGATTATAGGAATAATTATAACCTGTTCCGGTGCAACTATAGGAGGTAGTTGTAATCCTTTCTCATCCCCATGTGCTGCTATGAGTGCTGCTATTACACGGTCAGATAATCCATAGCATGTCTGATGAGCGTATTCATGTTCTGATTCGTCATTTTCGAAGGTTATGTCAAATGTTTTTGCAAATGTCGTTCCCAGATTATGTACCGTTGCTATTTGCAATGTCTTTCCATCCGGCATAATCATGTCGAATGCCATCGTATACTTTGATCCGGGGAACTTGTCCCATTCAGGTCTTTTGCTTATTGAGTATGGAACTCCTAATTCGTCGAAGAATTGCTTGTAGATTTTTATTCCTTCCTGTACTTCCTCTTCTGCTTCCTGTTCTGTTGCATGTACTGTGTGAGTTTCATTGAATGTTGTTATTTCACGTACTCTTATTAGTGGACGTGTATGTTTTGTTTCGTATCTGAATGTATTTACTGTTTGATAAACCTTGATTGGCAAGTCCATATGTGATCGTACCCATAGGGAAAACATTGGATACATGGATGTTTCACTTGTTGGTCTTAATGCCAGTTGTTCATTCAGTTCACGTAAACCTCCTTTCGTTACCCAGTATACTTCTTCTTCAAAACCTTTTACGTGTATTGCTTCCTTGGCAAGTTCACTTTCAGGTATTAACATTGGAAATAGTACTTCTTCATGATCCTTATCCAACAATTCCTGTAATGCATTTAAGGTATATTTTCTTATTTGAAAACCTCTTGGTAACCACACGCTCATACCCTTGATTGGGTATCGTGCATCCATTAATTCTGCTTCTTCTAATATGTCATGAAACCATTGACTGAAATTCTTCATATATTCACCTAAAAAATTATTTGTTTATTATAAATTATTAAAATTAGTTATTCATCCTGATTAGTAATATATTATTTATCTTTGTTTTTTAGAAATAATAAATTTTATCATGGATTCATATTTTTAAAACTCGAAGACGTGAAAAAAACATATTTATATACTACGGGTACAAAGTATAATTATTAAATGAGGTGGAAAAATGTTAATTACAACAACAGAGAATATACCTGGAAAAGACTATGAGGTAATCGGATTAGTTAACGGAAACAACATTCAATCAACAAATGCATTTCGTGACTTTACACAAAGTTTAAGAAACATTACTGGTGGAGAACTAAAGGCATATACCGATATGATGATAGAATCACGTAATATCGCCACCCAACGTATGATTGAACAGGCAAAACAACTGGGTGCTAACGCCATCATCATGGTCAGATATAATACAAGTTCCATTGTCGAAAACTCATCTGAAGTTCATTGTTATGGAACTGCAGTGAAATTCATCTAATTCCATACAGTCAAACGATATTCTATTTTTTATCCTATTTTTTTTCTATTTTTTCATCATGGACCTTTATTTAATTGAGGATTTTTAGTACTTCTTTTTATATCTTAATCAACATACTAGTATTATGAAAGATTTAATATGTATCATACCCATCTGTTGTTTCGATAAATCCAAAAGCAGGCTTTCGAATTTCTTATCTGATGATGAACGTGTAGAACTGATGAAGTCCATGCTGAAGGATATAGTTACTGCCATCAGGGATAATGTCGAGGAGATTATACTGGTTAGCGGGGATGATGAGGTTTATGAGTACGCACAGGAATTGGGTATTAGCTTTGTCAGGGAATCGGAACATGAGAATAATAAGTTAAACCGTGCCATTATGGATGCTGTTGTTAGCGTTAAGGAAAATTATGGGAATGTCGATATTCTAGTTCTTCCGGGTGATATTCCAATGATTAAAAAGGAACATATCATTAGCGTTAAATCGGCCGCTTCCGATTTGGTCATCAGCCCGTCACATGGTGGTGGCACAAATCTGTTATGCTTCAACAGTGATTTTGACTATGAGACATTCTTTGGGGATATGAGTTACTTCAGACATATCCAGGAAGCATATGCCAAGGATATGACTGTCAATGTAATCGAATCATTTTATCTGTCGATAGACGTGAATACGCCCCAGGATTTGGGTGAAATATTGCTTCATGCAATCGGCACGAACACTTATGATTATTTGACCGGTTTAAATATTACAGTCAAAAGCAAACATGGCCAGGAGAGATTGGATGTTAAAAGAATTGATGAATGAAGGATGTTCAATGAGCATAGCAGGAGTTGACCCTTCAGGGGGAGCGGGTATCATAGCGGATATCAAGACATTCCATGCACATTCTATTTACGCAACGGGAGTAGTCACGGCAATTACCGCCCAGAATCCATTTGAGGTCAATGCCATTCAAAAAATTGATGTTGACGTAATAGCCAGCCAGATTGATACTGTTCTTGACATTTATCCTATCGAATATATCAAGACGGGAATGCTGTATGATAGGAGTATAGTCCGAATGGTATCCGATAAAATCAGGGAGTACCAGTTGAAGGCCGTTGTGGACCCCGTGATGATAAGTGAGTCAGGAAAGAACTTGACTATGGATGACTTTGCAATGTACATGAACAGGTATTTGGTTAAAAAATCATTTTTAATAACACCAAATATACATGAAGCGGAACAATTATCAAATATGAAAATAGAAGATGAAGAAGATATGATTAAGGTTGCAGAAAAACTACGTTATGATAACAATGTTGTAATTACAGGAGGCCATCTTAACGGAAATGACATCCTTGTTGAAGATGGAAATGTTCATATCATAAAGGGTAACCTAATCGACAGCGACAATACACATGGAACCGGATGTACATACTCAAGTGCCATAACTTCAAACCTGATTAAACAAGAGACATTGAAGGATTCCTGCATTAAAGCCAACAAATTCATCCAGGAAGCCATAAGACATGGATTCAATAAGGCCCCATACCAATTCTACGAGAAATATTAAATCACTTCCCCATTACTTTTTTTAAAATGTTATCAAATCAACTTCCTTCGATTAGACATATATAATTATGGAAAAAAACCAGATTTATTAGAAAAAATTGTCTGATAAAATATAAAGATTACTAAAAGCAACACAGAAAAAATAGTTATACATAAATTAAAATAAAAAAAAAGAGTTTGAAGAAAATACCTAAATGGTATATGCTTCATCATCAATTATGGAAAAGTTATTTTCTTCAAGAATACTTAATGCCAATTCATTATTATCTGTTCTAAGTACAACCAATGCCTTTGATGTTTTCTTTTCAACGAATGCATAGATATATTCGACGTTTATGTTTTCATCATTAAGTAAACCAAGAGCTTTTTCCAATCCACCAGGCTGGTCATCCACCTCAATGGCAAGTACCTGTGCAAAGCTAACTGCGAACTGTTCAGCCTCCAATGCCTGCTTTGCCTTATCAGGATCTGATACTATCATCCTTAATATTCCAAATTCGGATGTGTCTGCAATGGATAATGCCCTGATATCTATATTCTCATTTTTTAGGATATTTAATGATTTCCATAATCTGCCTTGTTTATTTTCTAAAAAGATTGATACTTGTTTTAAAGTCATATAAACCACCTTTTAATCAAAATTACGTTTATCAATTACTCTTACTGCTTTTCCTTCACTTCTAGGTATTGAGTATGGTTCTGCCAGAGTTACCTTTACGCCTATACCAATTGCTTCCCTTACCTTCTTGGCGATAACAGACTTGAATGCCTCCAGGTTAGGTATTGAATCCTGGAAGTTGCTTTGATCTATTTCCACCTGAACTTCTATAAGGTCCATCGTTCCTGGACGTGAAACAACAATCTGATATGCAGGTGATAATTCATCCATCTTCATGAGAACTTCTTCAATCTGTTTAGGGAATACGATTACTCCTTTTACCTTAAGCATGTCATCGCTTCTTCCTTTGATTCTGCTCATACGAACGTTTGTCCTTCCACATTCACATTTATCATAGCATAGTGAGGTCAGATCTTTTGTTCTGTAACGTATTACAGGCATACCTGTTTTTGTAAGTGATGTGAATACAATTTCCCCTTCACTTCCTTCCGGCAGTACCTCCAATGTATCAGGATCTATAATTTCAGGATAGAAATGATCTTCGGCTATGTGCATTCCATCCTTGATGTGACATTCCGTTGCCACACCAGGACCTATTACCTCGGTCAGTCCATAGATGTTCTGTGCTGATATGCCGAATTTACTTTCTAGCTTTTGTCTGATTTCTTCGGTCCACATTTCAGCACCATATAATCCTCCACGTAATGGTATGCTTTTTGGGTCTATTCCTTCCTTTTCAAAGGACTCTGCCAAGTATAATGCATATGATGGTGTGCAGCATAGGAAATCTGCTGGAAAATCCTTTAGGAAATTCATCTGTTTTTGAGTGTTACCTGATGACATTGGAACTGCAAGTGCACCGATTTTCTGTGCCCCGTATTGTGCTCCATGTCCACCTGTGAAGAGTCCGAATCCATATGCAACGTTTACTATATCGTTCTTATGAACACCGACACTTGCCAGTCCACGAGCGGTACATTCAGACCATATGTCCAAATCGTTTTGTGTATAAGCCGCTACTGTAGGTATACCTGTTGTTCCACTTGTTGAATGCACTTCAACCCAATCCTCTTTGGGTGCTGCCTGCAAGTCAAATGGGTATGTGTTTCTCAAGTCATCCTTTGTTATAAATGGTAACTTCTGAATGTCATCCAGAGTTTTAATGTCCTCCGGTTTTACGCCGGCTTCATCATATAATTTCTTGTAGAAGTCAACGTTGTCATATGCATATTTGACAACTTTTTTCAATCGTTCCAATTGCAGTTTCTTTAATTCTTCACGATCCATACATTCTCTTTCTGGATTGAAAATGTAGACATCATCTAGTTTGAATTTATTCATATTATTCGCCTATTGTTATTAGTTCTATATTATTGATTATTTTATTGTCGATATCATCCTGCGACAGTTCAATTATGCATGCATGTCCTGTTGCTGCATCACCTGGATTAATGATTATGGTGTCGCCTATCTTATCTTGTCCTATTGATTCATGAACATGACCACAGATATTTAATGTTGGCTGACATTCCTCTATTATTTTTCTTACTGCACAGCTTCCAACATGAGCCCCTGATTCAATCTTATCAGCGTTTGTATCCAATGGAGGTGCATGGGTAACCAATATTGAAAAGTCATCTGATTTTAGCTGGTCAGAGTACTTGTTTAAATTTTCATATAGTTGCTCATCAGTGTACTCGTTAGGAGTGTCAAATGGTGTAGGATTAGAACCTCCAAATCCCACTAATTTGATGTTGCCAATACTTGAAACGTTGTCATGTATACTTGTTATATCAGATTGTTCTAATAATTCTGGTGCATTTTTCGGGTCGCAGTTACCGTGTAATGCATGTACATTAGCATATTGTGAAAATTTATTTAATGTATCTATAAATAATTCTTCTGGACCGAATTCCGTTACGTCACCTGTTATTATTATTTCATCTACTGGATTTTCATCTAGATAAGAGTAGATTTTATCCGGGTTACTATGAATATCTGTAATTACTAAAAATTTCATTATCAATAACTCCCATTATTAAAGTATAATTATACATATCTTTTTTAATATTAATAAGAATTGTTATTTTTCTAAAAAATATAGAAAAAAATAAAAAATATAAAAAATTATTATTAAAAATAATTTGAAAAATGAAAATAATTCAAAAATAAAAAGTGAAAAAAGAAAGTTAATCTAATTTATGCATTAACCTGTTCTTGGAAAAATGAAGCCATTTCCTTAAGTGCATTGGTTATGTTAGGCTTTTCACCGAATATGAATACTGAAGTATCATTATCGTCAAATTCGATTATGACATTTTCATATTCACATACCTCATAGAAACGTTCCACCTGTATTTCTTCCTTGAAATTGAATCTTACAAAGTCAAAGTTGGCAGGCATTCCTGGAATGAATTTTGATTGTATCTTGTGATCTTTATATACTTCTTTGGCTTGACTTGCATCCACTAATTTTTGTGTCCACTCATCGACAAATTCAGGGCCTTCATCCTCTGCCATAATCATCAATTTCTGTTCTACATCATTTAACAGTGCATCGATTTTAGGCAATTCCTTCATTCTTTCAGGAGCTGTAGGATCATCATTATAATAATTTGTCAAGGCTCTGGAATGTTGTAAATTTTGAATTACATCATGAGGTATTTCATGATTGTGAAATAATTCCCTTAATAAATGATCTAAAACCAACCATCGTTGATCCAAAGGATTTACTTCATCCTTATTCTGCATTTATATGACCTTCTAATATTTTTCTAGTGTTGAAGTTGTATATTTTACCGTCTAATGATTCTTCTATTTCCTTATCGATTTCATCCATTGAAGAGTAACTGTCCAGGAATAAGATATGATAGGATGTTGTGTTTTTAATTCTTAATACTGCTATTTTGTCCTTATCAGTTAATTCCTTATTTTCAATGTTTACTCTGAAGTCTAAAAATTGTTGGTAATCTTCAGGCAAATCCTTTTTTGTAAATACTCCTATTAACTCTACTATAAACTTTTCCATTTGAAACACTCCTTTATGATATGTAATGATAATAATTTTTTTATGTATATCAATCAATTTCTGTTATACATATTTTAAACTTTGAATTTAATAAAAGTATTGATTTTTTGTGAAAATGATTTATGGAAATAAAAAGAAATTTGCACGACGTGAAAGAAAATTTAAATGATTATGATAAAAAAGGTGATTAAACTTAAAATTAAAAGGTGGTTAAAAGAAGAATATGAAGAATCATATTCTTATAAAAAGCTTAGAACTTATTCTGCAGCTTCTTCTTTAGGTGTGTTCATTTTTTCAATTAACTCGGTAGGGTCAACGACTTGTTTGTCTAAAGTTAATTCTTCAGGACTTAATCCCATAGCTAATCCGTATAATTGAGCTAAGTGTAATACAGGTATAGCGTAGTCTGTACCGTATTGTTCGTTAACTTCTTTTTGACCTACATCAAATTGCATGTGACAGAATGGACATACGTCCACAATAGCGTCTACACCAGCAGCGGTCATGTTGTCGAGTTTTTCTTTGGTGAAACTTGTGGTTACAGCTTTATCTCTTGCTCTTAAACCTCCACCTGCTCCACAACACATCATTTTATCTGTGTAGTCTACACTTTTAGCTCCTGTAAGTTCTACAAGTTCATCTAAAATTTTAGGTCTTTTTGGGTTGTCTATTTGTAATTCATCACTAGGTTTTAAGAAGTGACATCCGTAGTGTACAGCAATGTTTAAGTTTAAGTCTTTTTCTAATACTTCAGAAATTTTTTCTAAACCTACTTCGTTGTATAATACTTCAGCGAAGTGTCTTACATTACTTGAACCTTTAAATTCACGGTTTACTTCAGATAATGATCCGTTTACTTTGGATTTGAATTCATCATCTTCTTTTAATAAAAGGTTTGCTTCATGGAGTGAACCAAAACATCCGTTACATTCGGTTAATATATCTGCACCCATATCTTCAGCAATGGTTATGTTTCTTGCTGCAATGGTTGCCCAGGTTTCTTTATCGAAAGATCCGAATACACCTGGTGCAGGACAACAGGAAGCTCCTTCCATTTCTGCTAATTCAACGCCTAATTTATCCATGAGTACTCTTGTAGATTTTTCTACTCCTGGGTATCTGTTATTCATTATACATCCTAAGAAATAAGCATATGCCATATTATATCCTCCCTAATAAAATATTTATTCTTTAAGGTCACCACTAGCCCAGTCGTAACCGATAAGTTCATCAAATCCAGTTGCTTTAATTAAAGTTTGTACTTCTTCTAATGCTTCTGGGTGACTGTGTGTTGTTGCTGGTACTTCATCAAGACCAATTTCTTTTCTTAATGCTTTTACACTATCGTTAATAGGTACTGCGTGACCTGTTTTTGCAACGTATACACCGGTCATTTTGTGTGCTTTTGCCATGTAACCTTCTTTAGCTGCAACATTTCTTATAGCTTTTACGATTTCAACAATTTTTATGTCACGAGGACATCTTTCTTGACATTCATAACAAGTTGTACACATCCATATTGCATCATCAGTAATTAGGTCTTCTTTTAAGCCCATTAATGCTTTTCTGACTAATCTTCTGATCATGTAAGGAGTTCTTCTTCCTGAAGGACATGCTCCTGAACATGTACCACATTGATAACATACTGCTAAACTTTCAGATCCGTTAGCCATTATAACGTCTTTAAAAGTTGGATCTACATTTTCTTCTGTAATTAAATAATCACTTTCATTTAATAATGTCATTTTTTCACTCCATTGATAAAAATACACAATATAAATTAAAACTTTATAATTGTTAAAAAACCTATAATTTCGTTATTCCTAGGAATAACACATAAGATGATTGATGTTGACACATCAATTTTTGTTAAACTTTTAAACTAATTAACTTGTAGAAATTTAAAGTAATACCGTAATAAATTTCTATTAATAGTTCTTTTGAAATTAGTATATAAAGGTATCAAAAAAATAAGCTTGTGTAATCAAAAAGGTAACACAAGATTATAGTCAAATATAAGAAAAATAAAAACAAGAAATAATAACAACAGATAGTTGGAGAAAAATCAATGATTAAAATAAAATCCCATGACGGACCGGCAAGGCTCGGTCAACTAGACGACACTATAACACCAACAGTTATAGATTACAAAAGTGTCGAAAAGGTAAGAAATATCAAAACACCATTCAAGATACAGGAAGAGATAGCAGAAGAATACACAGAAGAAAGCATATCACTTGCAACACAAGAAGAGGATAAAAGCAAATATGCCGTAATCCAGGGAGCCCAATATACAAATCTCAGAGTAGAATGTGCAAAACAACTCGAAAAGGAGGGCTTCACAAAATTAATCTTCGCCAACCCAGATGAACTACTGAGAAATCCAAAAGATCTACTTGACATAATAATCACATGCAGACAAAATTTAAATACAACCACAGCATTATACTTCCCATTTGCACCAACACAACTACTGGCTATATTAACCTACATAGGAATTGACATATTCGACAATAGCCGAGCTATATATGAATCAAGAAATAACAATCTGATGACAACCACGAATATATATCCACAGGAAAAATACAACATAGTAGATGACATCTACAAAGAAAACATCAATCAACTAAACTTTGCAATAAAAGAGATACAGGAAAACATAAAAAACAAGACACTTAGAAACCTCACCGAACAAAAGGCAACTACAAGTCCAGAAGCCATGACACTACACAGACTACTTGATAAAAACTACGGCGAATACCTGTTGAAATACACTCAGTTATACTAAAAAAAATAACTAAACCCCCACCTTTTTTTAAAAAAAATAGAAGTCAGTAGTAAAATTACATAATTAAAATAAGAATTCTATCTAAAAATAAAAATGAAAAAAATTAAAAATATAAACATTTATAATTCGGTGTCCTCAGCAGCCGCTATAATACGATTATAGGTACGACGTGCATCAGCACCATTATACCCAACATACAAATGACACTGAGTATTATCATGTTTAGTACATATCACTTCATAAAAAGATGTTCTACTATCACGAATAAATTGAATATCCTTATACATTTCATGTTTTATGTGTGTACCCTTAATAAAATCTATATAATCTTTATCTACATAATTCAATTTTAACACTTCACAAATTATTTATGATAAAATATAATGTATTACCTCACTATTTATTAAAGTATATATAATAATATAATACAGCTTATTTATATATTTTTATAAAAACTGTTCAAGTAATTCTTCAGGAATATCTGCTAATGTAATTAATGCTTCAGCCTCGACAAAATGCAAATTACCAGGTACAATCATACAATGAAGTGGACTGCCAAAGTCATAATCAATGATGTCACAAACACGGCCCCCCTTGACAATAGGCTTGTCACTACCTGCCTGAGCAATACCAATAACAATAGTATCATCATCAAATATTCCTTCCTGTCTGTCTGATTCAACCTTCGAAAGATAACTAACGGCCTCATTTACCGTCATGTACCTATCCCTATGAGCCTGAATATCCAACAGTACCAATGTATGAAGACCCATCTCCAGGTTGGATTTAATCGCATCATATGGAGAATGTGGGAAAAAGTTCTCATCAGGAAACGGAACGGTAGTAGTCTTACCGAACTTATATGCCTGAAGTCCACTTAAACCTGGAGCGGCAGAAAAGATACTGCTTCCATGAATAATACGAGTTTCAATACCCTTATTCTTAGCCTCAACATATAATTCAGTATGAGTAGTTGCCATCAACGGATCACCTGCAGCAACAAACGCTACATCCTTGGTCATAGCCTCCTCCAGGACAATATTCTTATCCTCAACATCTTCACGTTTTAGCCTGATAAAAGGAACATCAATCTTTTCAATCAAATTGTCAATGTTACCACCCATCAATTTGGCAGTATAAAATTCAGCATAGATTACATCCACATTACTTAAAGCCTTGAAACCCTTATAGGAGATATCATCTTCACTAAAAAGTCCAAGTCCAACAAAATATAACAAAAAGTATCACCTCTATATGAAATTTTGAACTATGATAAAATATATGAAAATAATAATAAAAAAAAGTATTGTTAAAGATAGTTGAATAAAATCAAGTAAAAATAATAGAAGTTGATAATAAATATCAACCTCACAAATAAAATAAGAATCACGAATCTACTACAAAAAAAAGTCAAAAACTACATAATAAACTCTAAATTACAACTTGCCACAAAAAAAGCACAAAAATAAAACTTGGTACAGAATATATAAAAGGCCGGCAACTTTCCGAAATTCCCATAGACTTACCACCTATAGTACAAGACAGAACGTAGATAGACTTTATTACTGAGATCGAGACGAGATCAGATGTGACCCTATCGCTTTGGTCGCCGTACCAGAAATCATTTAAACGTATACCCAGAAAGCAAAAAACTAGTATTAAACCAAATACTGAATACACCTAACTAGAATA
>ODAI014782026.1_pt1 | contig 15330 bp, 8 predicted proteins | sample 1539321 | NCBI WGS metagenome assembly ODAI01 (sample SAMN02144231, study PRJEB22623) | gut metagenome | biome: sheep rumen | host: Ovis aries | place: New Zealand
AGTATTGCCACAGTTGCATGTTACGGTTGCCTGATAATACTTAGGATGAATATTCTGCTTCATGTTTCCTCCTTATTGAGCGTTTCGTTACATTAGGCTGTGACGGGGTCTGTATATCATCACATTGGGTTTACGCTCTGTAAAATTTACTAAATCTTGTAAAAATACACTGTCCCTAACAGACAGCGAACGTATTATAGCATGGTCTCAAGAGAAAATGCAAGCATATTTTCCTACTTTTTCAGCAAAATGAGAAGCAGAAACGCAGTGCCGATTTCAATAACCTGAAATTCCAGGGCTATTACGAACAGCGTGGTGTTGATTTCATCATGCTTGTCACAGGGATCATGCACGAGAAACTTAATGATGCTGTTAAGCTGATCAATAAATCCAGTGTATCAGTCTTTGATGTACTCATAAAAGCAGGGCACATGAGGATGGTGAAACGGGAAAATGCCTGGCAACTTCACAACACACGAACCAAAGATCTGGCCCTGCTGGAAGCAATGGATTTTGTACCGGATGAATCTTACCCTCTATGAGCTAATTCATTGCTCATATGTACAGAAACATCAATGATTGTGACTAACTCGACAAAGCCCGGTTTTCTCCTGCCCTGCTGCAGATTTCAGCCGTATAAGCACATTTCTTTGATCCATCACCGTATTTCCTGCATGCCGTCCGGTCCCCCGGTCTTATATGCAGATGAAATGATACGCTGTTTTCTTATCCCAGGCTGCATATGTCTCTGTAACAGGATCTGAGTAAATCGAAGCTGAGTAAAGTATATTTTTAATGCCATGTCGATGTCCACGTTTTTTCTGTTATTCCTGTCCTTTTCAGTACTTTTTTCACCCGGAGCGGAAAGCAGAAAAAAGATTCCCTCTTTCCTTCTGCCTCTCCGTTCAGGATGAGAAAAAGGGAAAGAGGGAAGCAAGGCACCGGATCTATGACTTTTCCCGAGTGGAGTAAAGACCGGGAAGCCGGGTGCAGGGATATTTCTGAAGAGTCCCCGGATAACTTCCGGAAAGCAGATCAGAAGCAGGATATCCGCCGGCCCCGGGAGCCTCCATGGTGCCTTGAAATTCAGTAACAGCCCCGAAGGCCGGCGGAATACGATGCCTATACAGATATGCTGCATGCTCTCTGCACAACACCGTCGGTGTAACAAACGTTTTAAAAAGTGTCAGAGCCCCGTCCGGAGGGGGAGACCGAAAGACCTGATCAGCCCACCGCCATGGTCCTGATCCTGCCCAGAGCCTTCTTCACGGCAGGAATGTTGATGACGATCAGGGTAATGATGCCCTCTGCCAGAATGAAGGAATAGTTGTATACGATGGGATAAACCGCTGTCAGAGATCTGGGGAAGTTCTCGGGCATATATTCCATCCAGTAAAGATAGCCTGCCAGAGCGTTGAAAGCGCCCCGTCCCAGAATACCGACAATATAGCCGATCGTCAGACCGTTCTTCTGTTTTGAGAAGAAGCCGGCCAGTCCCAGAGCCGCAAAGGCCAGCAGATAGTCGCATAAGACCTGAAGCACTGTCAGGAAATAAGGCTCCTGGATGAACTGCAGGACGCCGTATACAAAGCCAACCAGGATACCCGTCCCGGCGCCGTACCAGTTGGCGATCAGAACGATAAAAAACATGGACAGCAGGGTAACGGAACCGCCGTAGGGAAGCTTGAAGACCTTGATATAGCTTGTCACCTGGGCCAGGGCAATGCCCATGGCGCAGAAGGCCAGGACTCTGGCCGTGATCTTTTTTCCCGAAGCTTTGCCGGCGATGGCCGCAGCCCCGATCAGGGCAGCCAGAGCCAGAATAACAAAGAGTGCATAACCGGCAGTTGTCAGCCCGCCGTCGGCTGTAACGAAGATAGACATAAAAAATCCTCCTTGTCCAGAAAGGAGGGGGCGTCTTTTGACAGTAAACAGGCAGAATCTTCTGTCCGGGACATATCCGGACATGTCCCGTCAAAAGCATCTGTTTCCCACTGTCAGGCTTCCCTTCGCCGGTATTATCCGGATCAGGTAATAAGGGTCACCGGCAAAGACCGGTTTCTCAGCGTACGCTCCCCCAGCAATATAATTAACAACCATACAGTAATGCAAAGAAGTCTTTCTGTCAAGAAGTTAATATTGAAAAGGCCGGAAAAGCGCACTCCCGGAGAGCGGGAAGGGCAGGCGGCGCCCCGGCCTCCGGCCTTTTCCTGAATCCTCAGATAAAAACCCCATCCGCAGCCCCGTTTTCTGTAATAATGCACAATTTTTTTCTTATTATTTTCTGCTTTTCGACCATATTGACGCAAAAAATGAACGGAATCATGGATTTGGACTACTTATACGGACCGTGAAATGATATAATGAACACTGAATTGAACAAGCTGTAAATCCGGCTGCACCTTATGCGGCGGATTCAAGAAAAGGAGGAAAACTGTATGAATTTCATACTGGCCCTGGTGCCGATCGTATGGCTGATCGTAGCCATGAGTGTCATAAAGCTTCCCGGTTATAAGGCCTGCCTGATCGCTCTGGCGGTCGCAGCTCTCGAAGGATGCTTTATCTTCGGCCTGACCCCTGTTGAAACAATTACCGCCGCCCTGGAAGGCATTCTGAATGCCCTCTGGCCCATTATTCTGGTCATCATTGCCGCTCTCTTCACCTACAACATGACTCTGGAGACCGGCGCCATGGAAGACATCAAGCGCATGCTGGGATCTCTTTCCAACGATAACCGCATCCTGATGCTGATCATCGCCTGGGGCTTCGGCAACTTCATGGAAGGCATGGCCGGCTTCGGAACGGCCGTGGCCATTCCCGCAGGCATGCTGGTAGGCGTAGGCTTCGATCCCATCCTGGCCGTTGTGGCCTGCCTGGTCATCAATTCCACTCCTACCGTATTCGGCAGCGTGGGCGTTCCCGCCACCACCCTGGCAGGCATCGCCGGCCTGGATATCCTGACCCTGACCAGATATGCCGCCACCATCCAGTTCGTCCTGACCTTCCTGTCTCCTTTCCTGGCGGTCATCATCATCGGCGGCGGTCTCAAGGCCATGAAGGGCATGTTCCCCTTTACCCTCATCGCCTCCCTGTCCTTTGTCATTCCCCAGTTCCTGACTGCCGCCTTTATCGGCGCCGAGCTGCCCAACATCCTGGGCTCCATCATCAGCATGGTCATCATGGTGGCGGCCGCAAAGCTCCTGCCCCATCAGGTGGAACCGGAATACCTGATCAAGGCCTCGGGGAAAAAGGAACAGCCCATGACCCTGCAGAAGGGACTGACCGCCTGGGCACCCTTTATCTTTACCTTCCTTTTCCTTCTTCTGACCTCCAACCTGGTCCCTGTGATCCATGATCCCCTGGCAGCCATTAAATCCTCTGTCCAGGTCTATGCAGGTGAAAATCCCGGCACCCTCAACTTCTTCTGGGTCAATACACCGGGTATCATCATATTTATTGCTTCCTTCTGCGGCAGCCTGATCCAGAAGGCCTCCCCGGCCACCATGTGGAAGGTCCTCTGCCGTACCGTAAAGACCAATGTCAAGACCATCCTGACCGTCTGCAGCGTTCTGGCTGTTGCCAAGATCATGGGCTACAGCGGCATGATCAGCGCCATTGCGGCAGTCCTGGTCAGAGTCACCGGCTCCTTCTTCCCGCTTTTCTCCCCTCTGATCGGCGTTATCGGCGGCTTCGTAACAGGCTCCGGCACCTCCACGGCGGTTCTCTTCGGGTCCCTGCAGGCCCAGACGGCCCAGCAGATCGGAGCGGATCCCGCCTGGCTCTGCGCGGCCAACGAAATGGGCGGCGGCGTAGGAAAGATGCTCTGTCCCCAGAGTATCGCCATCGGCTGCGCCGCGGTCGGCATCGTGGGAAGCGAAAGCAAAATCCTGGGCAAGGCCTTTATCTACTGCCTCTTCTACGCAGTCCTGGGCGGCCTGATCTGCTTCTTCTTCCCCATCCTGGGTCTGGTCTGACCCGGGGCCTTCCTCTTCTCTGGCCCGACCCTGCAGCAGGCAGGCCGTATCAGAAGAAAGATCCGAAAAAGAATATAGCCCCTATTTTAAGCCAAAAAAGGATCCGGCCGGCGCCGGATCCTTTTTCGTCGTTTCCTTTATGATTTCTTATGCCGTTCCAGATCCTGCCTGAGCCTTACGCTCAGTCTTTGATCTTCAGGGTCTCCGTAGCCTTGTCGGAGTTCTTTATATAGGGATCTCCGATGGCATAGACCGTAACGGAATTCTTTCCTTCTTTCCCCTTGAAGACCAGGGATCTTTCTCCCGGAAGGAGGGTCCTGGTATAAAGGGTATTGCTGCCGCCCTTCTTATAGACCACCTTATAGCCGGTGGCTCCTCTGACCATCCGCCATTTTGCCTTGACATAGCCCTTGCTGGTCTCCCGGATGGTCAGTTCGGGATCCTCCAGGGAAGGAGCCTTTTTATGCTGGCCGGTCACGGCATAGGGATTTTTCAGAGCGTCCGCGACACACTGTTTCATCAGGTTCATATTCAGAGTCGATGCGGCGCCCTCCATATGGGGCTTTGTGATCCCGTCAATGGGGATGCCCAGACTGGCCGCCGTGCAAAGCCCTGCGATATACCTTCCGTAGGTCAGGGAAAGATGTTTCATGTCCCTGTTCATGGTGTCGCCCATGTAGCTGCTTCTGGCATTCTGTATGGCCGTGCCGGTGGGGATCATGAAATCGATCAGATCCGCTCCCTTTGCAGCCGCCTTGATGTTGGCTTTCTGGGATCCGTATACCGGCAGGTCGTCGCTCAGTTCCAGCCCGTCCAGAAGGACCTTGGTGGTATCGCAGATCATTCTGAACATCTGTTTCTGGCTTCCGCCGTAGATGGCGTCAAAGTTGGAGATGGTGGAATATTTGGGGAAGGCCCAGGTCATGTTGTAGCCCAGGGCCGCATTCGGACACCTCTTATGGATATACTTGGTGACCATGCTCAGGAAGTTTTCTCCCCTGACGGAGCCGTTGGTATAGAAGGAACCTATATTTCCGGTATCGGCACTGTACTGATTGAGGATGATCACATCCCATTTGGCCTTTTTCAGTACGTCCGTCAGCCGCCACAGGGTCGAGCCCCCCGATTTCATGGTGGTCCATGTTCCCTTATGGTTCTCCAGATAGGTGAACTTTCTCAGGTTGCAGGACAGGTAGGTATACATTTCACTCAGGTGCAGGCCGCTGATCCAGGCATCTCCGATCTTCAGTCTGTATCCGGCGTCCTCCGCGATCTGATACAGATATCTGCTTGTGTCAACGCTGAAGCTGTTGCCTACAAACAGGACTTTCAGAGTCTTTGTGCTCTCGGGCTGGTCCGGACAGACGGAAGGCACCGAAGCGGCAGAAACAGGACTGTATATCATAAACACCAGGATCAGGACCAGGGCAAGGGCCCGGACGGTTTTTCCTCGTGACGGTCTCATAGGGCAGAATACTCCTTGGGGAATTTTTTTATTATTATACCCTTTTCTGCTGTCAGCGCCATGACTATTTTAAAATATTTGTACCAAATTACGAACACTGAAAAAAGCACCCGCCGGCTCTGCCGGGGGTGCTGCATCTGTTCTGTCTGCTCTGATCAGAGCTCCTGCATGTTTTCGACGGGCCTTCCGCAGGAAATCTCCAGATTTCCGTTCCTCTGACGGATTTCGTCCATCAGGGCCCTGGTGGACATCTGCGGCTTTAATACGATCTCGTAGGTCAGACGGTAAAGGCTGCCCATGGAGGCGGTACGGACCTCGATCAGGTCTGCCTTCTTTGTATAGCGGCCCAGAAGATCGTCAAAGGCGCCCTCGTAGTCCAGAGTCTCGGGCACGGTGATCTTGAGAAGTCTTTCCTGGCTTCCCGTGAAGACCGGGCAGGCGGCCCCCAAGACCATGCTGACAGCCGCAATCAGAAGGCTGTAGGCCAGCGCCACCGTAATATAGCCCATACCGGTCGCCAGGCCGGCTGTCATGACCAGGAAGATGTATGTGATCTCCTGTCCTCTGCCCGCTGCCGACCGGAAACGGACCAGGCTGAAGGCGCCGGCCACCGCCACGCCGGCTCCGATATTGCCGTTGACCAGCATGATGACCATCTGCACAATGGCAGGCAGAAGGACCAGGGTCATGAAAAAGCTTCTGGTGCAGGGATTCTGCCTTGTATAGGCCCAGCCGATAAAAAGACCGATCAGCAGAGAGCATGCGGTGCAGATGAAAAAGCTGCTGCCGGTCAGACTGCCGGCTGTAATAATGGATGCGAACAGTGTATCTGTCATTTCTGATTTCCTCCCGGGATATGATCCCTCAATTTATGATAAGGGGCAGGCCTGCTGCCCTTAAAGTGTCTTCTGTATTTTTGTCATGCGGTCCGGCCGCGGGGGACCGTCATTCTGAAAAGGTCTCTGAGACTCCGGCGGGCTCTTTCCGCTGCGGGAGCGGCCTGGCAGGCCGGCGCAGGAAGAGGCGAAGGGGCAGGCAGAAGAACCCGGGGATCCTCCCTGCAGAGCACCGTAAAGCCCTGTCCGTACTTGGAAAAGGAGGTCTGATAGATCTTAAGCTCCGAAAAGATCCTGGAAAGCTCCAGAGGGACCGATCCCGCGATCTTGAGTTCCATCAGCACCTGTCCGGGCTCCAGCAGCTTCCTTCCCTGTCCGCCCAGGGTCAGATCCATGTCCTTTGTCCGCCAGCGGATGTTGGTATCGAAGGTGATCCTCAGCTCCGGATCTTCTATGCCCGCCATGGCGATCCTGTCGTAGGAGATGACCATGGCCGGAGCAAGGCCCCGGTAGTGGGTCCTGAAGAATTCGATCTCGGATCCGATCTGGCCCAGGGGCTTTGCCGCGTCCCTGCCGTCCAGATAGTTCTTTGCTATCCTGTAGGGCATGTCGGTCCTTCTTTTATAGACCACGCCCTTATATTTCTTTTTGATCTCTATAAAGGAAAGGCTGTCCTCTCCCGGTCTGTTGTAGCAGCGGAGCCTGAGTTTTTCCTTATAGACCGGTTTTTCCAGGGAAGACCGGACCAGGCTGTAATCCTCCGTATCATAATAAATGTTGAGGATGTTGGTGAGTCCGTACTGGTCCACCTCCGCATAGCCCTCAAGGCGCTTTCTGAGTTCCAGGTACTGTTCCCTGCTTAAGAGATATTTGACTTCGATCCTTTCGAATACATCCTGAAATCCGCTCATGTCCTGCTCCTTTCCCGCAGGCGGCCCTTTCTTTCGGTCTCCTGCGTCTTTCCTTTTCTCTCTGTTTTCCTCTTGCTGATCACATAATAGGCCGCCAAACTTAGCCGAAACTTAAAAAACAGGCGGAATCTGTGAAGAGTCTGTGAAATGAAAGAAAGATTCCGTAAGAAGGACAGCAAAAAAAAAGGAAGCCGCGGGCCAAGGCGCGCAGCTTCCTGTATACAGTGCCTGTCTTTCATGCATGCCGTAAGGCATCCCGCCTTATACGTGCACTTCGCATTTCAGGCGGAAGGAGTAAAGGATCCTTTCCGATACCTTTCTGTGGGTCATCCGCTCTATGGCGGTGCTGTAGTATTCCATCTGTACTTTATAGCGGTCCGAGAGCTCTTCTCCCTTTTCCACCCGGTCCGTCTTATAGTCCACCAGGACGATCTGCCCCTCCTCTTCGAAGAAGGCGTCGATGATTCCCTGGATCAGGACCGTTTCCGTCTGGGGATAGCGCGGATCCATGGCAGATGCGGGAAGGCCCAGAACAAAGGGCTGTTCCCGGAAAAGGAGGCCTTTTTCCGCCGCCCGGGCCATTCTCCGTCCCAGAGGGGACTGCAGAAAGCCAAGGATCAGACGGGGGCTTACAAGGGCAGCGTCCTCCAGCGCGATCATGCCGGCCGCGGCCCTGTCCTGCCTCCAGGCAAGGACCGCTTCCTCTGTCAGGGCATCCGGATCCGGGAAGCCTTTGTAATCCCAGAGCTCCATGAGCCTGTGCACGGCGGTGCCGTAACCCGTTCCGGAACTCTTCTCCTCTTCCGGGTCTCCGGTCTTTGCAAAGGAGGGAACCGCTGTGCGGGGCGGATCCGGGAACAGGACCTTTTCTCCTTCTCCGGCTTCCTCTTCCCCGGCTCCTGCATGGGCCCCGTGGATGGCAGCCATTTTCAGCTCCGAAACGCTGACCTTGGTATAGAGTCCTTCCAGCTCCGGATGGGGATAGGCCGCGGAAAGCCGCCTTCCGATCTCTTCCCGGACGGGGTCTTTTTCTCCCCGCTCTTCCCGGGCCGCCATCTCCAGGGCCAGCTCTCTTTCCGCCAGCCTGGTCTGTTCTCCCAGTCCGGACAGCCGCATGGAAGAAGTCCCGATCCGGCGTACCTGAGCCAGAGAGCTCCCCCTTTCCAGCAGATCCCAGCCGGAGTCTTCTATGGCCATCATGGCTTCCAGGATCAGATCCAGGAAGCTTCCGGAATCCATGATCACCGAATCGGGCAGATGGAAGGACCTCTCCAGGCCCTGGATCTTCTGTCCGCATTTATCCACCGCCCTGGCCATATCTTTGCTGTGGGCCGTCAGGATCAGCTTCTCCTTTGCCCTGGTCATGGCCACGTACAGGACACGGAGCTCTTCGCCCAGGCTGTCCCTTCTGATCTTATCCGCGATCATGTCCTTGCGCAGGGTGGAGGCTTTCAGTCTGCCCTCCGGATCCACGTAGTCGATGCCGATGCCCCAGTCCGTATCACAGACCAGGCTGCCGGAGGCGTCGTGGCGTTTGAAGCTGTAGCCCTTGGAAAGGCCGGCCACAAAGCAGATGGGGAATTCCAGGCCCTTGCTCTTGTGGATGGTCATGATCCGCACCACGTCCGCATGCTCGTCCAGGATATTGGCTTCCCCGTAGTCCACCTCGTAGCGGTGCATCTGGTCTATGTAGCGGATGAACTGGAAAAGGCCCGTAAAGGCAGTCTGCTCGAAATTCGAAGCCTGGGTCTCCAGCATGCGGAGATTGGCCACCCTCTGCCGGCCTCCGGGCAGGGCCCTGCAGTAGTCCGCATAGCCCGTCTGGTCCAGAAGGCCTGAAAGCAGCTCGTGTACCGGCATGTAAAGGCTCTTTTTCCGCCAGATCTCCAGGAAGGTCATAAATTTCCCAAGCCGCACAGACAGTTCATCCTTCTCTTCTCTGCCCATGTATTCCAGAAGGCTCTCGTAAAGGAGCCTGTCCTGCCTTTCCAGACGGATCCTGGCCAGGTCCTCCTCCGTAAAGCCGCCGAAGTAGCTGTGCATGACCCCGTACAGGGGAATGTCCTGTCTGGGATTGTCCAGGACCCGGAGCAGCTGAAGGATGGTCCGGATCTCCCGGGCGGAAAAGTAGCCTGCCCTGGAGTCCACGTAGGAGGGGATGCCCTCCTTTTCGAACACGTCCCGGAATTCCTCGTTCCAGCCGGCGCTGGACCGCAGCAGGACCACCATGTCTCCGTAGGAAGCGGGTCGCAGGGCCCCGGTCTCCTCGTCTTTCAGGGGGAATTTTCCCACCATTTCCCGGATCCTGGCGGCTATGGCAAGCGCCTCCCGCCTTCTGGAGGAGAGCTCCTCTTCCTCTTCCGTAAGATCCGAAGCAGCATCCTCCTGCCCTTCTTCCTCTTCCGGTTCATAGGCGTCGTCCACCAGCAGAAGCTCTGCCGCATAGGTCCCCTCTCCGGCCTCCGGATAGGGCATGCCGGGCTTTAAGGACACCTCTTCGTCATATTCCACGCCGCCGATCTCCCGGCGCATGATCTTATAAAAGATCTGGTTGACAAAATCCAGTACTTCGACACGGGAGCGGAAGTTCTGGTCCAGATCGATCCTCTCCGTCCGGGGGTCCTTATGGCGGTAGGCATCGAACTTTTCCATGAAGATCTCGGGCCTTGCCAGACGGAACTTATAGATGCTCTGCTTGACGTCACCCACCATGAAGCGGTTGTAGCGCCCCTGGGCCTCCCTTGAGATCACGGACAGCAGCAGCTCCTGCACGTCGTTGGAGTCCTGGTATTCGTCGATCAGGATCTCGTCGAAATGCTGCCTGTACTCCACGGCGCAGGGACGGGCGCTGTAGGTCCCGTCCTCGTGGGGTTCCACCAGGATCTGCAGGGCATAGTGCTCCAGGTCCGAAAAGTCTATGGCGTTCTTTTCCTTCTTGGCCTGGGCAAAGGCCTGGGTAAATTCCAGGGTCACCTCTGCCAGGGTCTTCAGGAAGGGGGAGACCCGCTCCATCATGGCCACGATGACCTGGGGCGTATTGTGGGAATAATGCCTGTTCAGCTTCTGGATCAGGTCCTTCTGGGCATCCCGCATGTCTTTGACGGCCACCCGGACCTCCTCGTCCACAAGAGGGTAATTCTTTTTGCTGCATGTGGGGATCCTGGCAAAGTTATGGACGCAGGTCCTGCAGACAGCGTCCCAGAGGATCTCCGCGTCCTCCGCGGAAAGGGTGCCCGCGTAGGGCATAAGAGACCCGGTTCCGTCCGCCATGGAGCGAAGCAGCTCTCCCGCCCTGCCCTTTGACAGGGGCTCGAAGATCTGGCTCTGCTCCGTCTCCAGAAAGTCCGCGTAGGGCGTGGGGCCGTCCGGCTGCAGGCTCATGCGGATCATGGCATCGTACTGCTTCTCCGATTCCAGAAGCCTCTGCAGGGCCTGCAGGAGGCCCGCCTGCATCCAGATCTGGCCAAAGAGAGTATCTGTATCGTGGATCTCATAGTCCAGGGCCCTCTCCTTCAGCCATTTCTCCGGCTGGGGATGGCTGGTGGACCTGGTATACAGGGCGTGGATCAGGTCCTCCAGCCCCTGATCGGATCCTCTGGGGCAGAAATACTCGGCGCAGTCCAGGAAATCCTGGTCCTTTTCCCCGTACTTCTTCTCCAGAAAGTCCTGCATGACTTCTCCCTCCAGCAGGGCCCTTTCCGTTTCGTCCATCTGCCGGAAGCCCGGGTCCAGGTCGATCTCGGAAAAGTTGTTCCTGAGCAGGAAGGTGCAGAAGCTGTCTATGGTGGTGATCTGGGCATTGTGAAGCAGCATCTCCTGCCTCTGCAGATGGCCGTTCTGAGGATCTTCCTTAAGTCTGTCGGAAATGGCCTTTCCGATCCTCTCCCGCATCTGGGCGGCCGCGGCTCTGGTAAAGGTCACCACCAGCAGCCTGTCAATGTCCAGGGGATGGTCTCCCTCACTGATCATGCGCACGATCCTTTCCACCAGGACCGCCGTCTTGCCGCTGCCGGCCGCTGCCGACACAAGAATGTTATGATTTCTGGCATCCAGGACTTCTTTCTGCCTGTCGGTAAAATTGATCGCCATTTGTCTCTCCTAAGGGGTATGAACAGATATGGGTTTCTCAGCTTCTGTAGTCATAGCCCGGGATCCGGATATCGAAGCCGCATACGTTCTTATAGTCACAGTAGTCGCAGGCCGTTCTGGTCTTGTCCAGGCGGACGGGAGAAGCGGCGGTGGAGCCGTCCAGGATATCCTCCGCCACTTTGCAGACGGATTTTCTGGCGGCTTCCGTGATCTCCTCGAAGTCCTGCCCCGAATAGACCCTGGACCTGGCATCCGGTTTCCGGTCCCTCTTGAGCTGGACCGGAATGACCTCGGAGCTTCCGGAAAGGTTTTTATCCAGGTGCAGCATGCTGTCCTCTTCGGACAGGACCATGCCGGTGGGCCGGAGCTTTTTGCGGAGCTTCTTTCTGTCCTCATCGCTGACCACGAAGCCGCCGTCCTCGAAATCCGCATTTTCGGGATCCGCGTCAGTCATGGGATTGTCCAGCCGATAGTAGAGCATGGCGGAAGGAACGATCTCGTACCCCGCATTGTCCCTGCGCAGCTGGTCCATGACAGCGTTCATATAGACCAAGAGCTGGAGCTGATAGCCCTTTTCCATCTGTTCCCGGTCCAGATCCCTGCTGCCGGACTTATAGTCCAGGATCTTGACATAGATCCTGTCTCCGTCCCTGCACAGGTCCACCCTGTCGATAATGCCTGTCATTTCCAGGTTTCTTCCGCCCTCCAGCTCAAAGCGGATGGGTTCGCTGTCATCCCCCATGCCGAAGGCCTTTTCATAGTCCCAGGGGGTGAAGCTGCCCTGGCGCAGATGGTACTGCAAAGTCTCTACGGTCCTGTCCAGGATCTTCCAGAGCCTTCCCAGCTCCGCCCTGGACCGCTCGGAGGAATAGAGCAGCTGGTCATGATAGGAGGCCGCCGTTTCCGTAAGGGCCTGGGTCATCAGCTCCTGCCCCTGCTCTCTGGTAAAGGTGTCCCATTCCAGGCCGCTCTTTCTGAGCTTGCGTCCGAAGAGTTTTAAGCTGTCATGGAGAATGGTCCCCGTATCATTGGCTTTATAGGTATATTCCTTCCTCTCGGAAAGTCCCAGTCCGTATTTGAGGAACTGGAACATAAGGCACTGGGCACTTCTTTCCATGCGGGAGATGCTGCCCCTGACGGTATCGGAATAAAGGGCCCTGGCGGTCTCTCTGGAGAGCCATACAGGGTCGTAGTGACTGAAGGCGGACGCCTTCAGCTGGGAGAGCTTTTCTTCCGCCTCCGGTATGCGTTCAAAGCTCCTGTACAGGTCCAGAAAGTCCTCTTCTTCGCTTCCCTCTTCCAGGCTTCCCTCCGCGTAGAGGCGGAGTCCCTCCGAAAGCATGGTCAGACCGTCCTCAATGCCGGTCAGCTGGTCCATGGGAGGATCCAGGGAAGGGTCTTCCGGTACAAGGGCCGGGAAAAGGGAGCGGATCTCACTGATCAGATAAGAAGGCCTCAGGCTCTTGCCGTCCCTGGAGATCCTGGAAAAGGACAGGATCAGCATGTCTGCCGGTCTTGTCAGGTTCAGATAGAGATAGAATCTCTGGATATTGATCTGCTCTCTGGGTGCGGGAGCCAGGGCAATGTCCTGCTCCGTCAGAAGCTCCCTGTCCAGGTCGGACAGAATGCCTCCGTGGGATGCGCTGCGGGGGATGATGCCGTCGTTGACTCCCAGGAAAAAGAGGACGCGGATGCGGCCAGGTCTGGTCCTTTCCATGTCTCCGCAAAGGACCCGGTCCACCCTCTGGGGAAGAGTCCCCAGACGGATCTCGGAAATGCCGGCTTCCAGCAGCTCCAGGTAGTCGGATGCGGAAATGGGCTCTTCGGAAAGAAGCTGATAGAGCTGGTCCAGAAGCTCAATGAAGCTCCCGTACAGCTGGCTGTATTCCTTCTCCCGGACCACGTCTCCTGCGGCATCAAATTCCTCCGCCATCTGATCCATCTTTTCGGCGGCCTTGGCCTCTGTCAGATAGGCATAAAGCTGCCTGGTCCTTTCTCCCACGGTAAGGGTATGCCTCTTCTTTTCTTCCGGGGCTTCCCCGCTGCCTTCCGGAATCTGCGTGTCATCCCTTCCTTCCTCTTCGCCTTCCTCTTCCTGCTCGTTCTCCAGAAGGATCATTTCCATGGGAGCGATCTCCTCCAGAAAGCGCAGACGCAGGGGCTCCGTTTCCGCATCAAAGGGCATGCGCCACTTCCTGCGGCCCCGGATCCCGTGCTCCAGGCAGTAGTTCTCCAGAAGGTCTGTCTCCTCCCTGGTCAGGGAGCTGATGCCGCTGCGCAGATAACGGAAGACTGTCTCATAGTCAAATCCCCGGATCCCGATCTGCAGAAGGCTGCGGATGGCTTCCGTCAGGGGATTGTGGATGACCCTGCGGGTCTGGTCCACGTAGACGGGAATGCCATAGACCTGGGCAGACCGGGTGATCAGGTCCCCGTAGGTATCCAGGTCCCCGCAGATCAGGGCAAAGTCCCTGTAGCTGTAGCCCTTTTCCGCTATGAGTTTTTTCATCTGAATGCAGGTCTGGCGGACCTCCTCTTCGGGACTGGCCGCTTCCAGGATCCGGATCCGGCCCTGTATGTCTCCCTCAAAGGCCCTTCTGGGATGGCGGGAAAGACTCTTTTCCAGGTGGTCCAGGGGCGGATTATCCAGATACCTTCTGGGAGAATCCTCCCTTTCCGGCAGGTAAAGGTCTTCCAGCCTGGAGATGCCGGCAGCCGCTCCCCTCCTTGTCAGTTCCATGACCGTCTTCCTGGTCAGATAGAAAAGGTCCTGGTCGCTGAAGGAAGGCCCGCCAAGGCCCAGCTGGGAAGGATGGGGGCCTCCGTCCGGCCCTATGGTCAGAACAAAGACGCACTCCCTGGCCTGCTTCATCAGAGCTTCGATGACTTTATACTGAATAGGCGTAAAGCCGGTAAAGCCGTCGAAGATAAGAACGCTGTCCTTCAGGCTCTCCGAGAGGGGGATGACCCTGGCGAGCAGGTCCATGGATTCCTCGCTGGTATAGAATACATTCTTCTTTTCCTCCTGGAAGCCCCTGTAAAGGGTCTTTAAGTCCTCCAGGCGAAGGCGCAGAGCCTTCTGGCCCCTGCTGTCCGCAAAGGCGATCAGACCGTCGATCTCCGCCTCTCCCACGCCGTACTGCATGAATTCGGACAGAACGGACTTGACCTCCGAGATCATGCCCAGACGCCCTATATTCCTGCCCAGGATCTTCAGATCCTTTCTGCAGGCAGTGGCGGCCCGCCGGATCAGAAGGCTCTTGCCGATCTCTCCCAGGACCTTTCCCTGGGAGGCCCCGGTCTCTTCAAAGATCCGGTAGGACAGGCGGCCGAAGCTCAGGATATCAATGTTCATGATGCCCAGGTCCGGGCTTTCCGTGACCAGCTCCATCTGGGTCCGCATGCTGTACTGCTCGGGGATAATGACCAGGTAGCGGGTCCGGTCCCTGAGATCCTTCATGGAGGCTGCGGCCTCTTCTATGATCCTCTTATGAATGGCTGTGCTCTTGCCGGAGCCGGAGGCTCCGAATACAAATCTGTAACCCATAAATACTTCTCCAAAAAACACACTGCCTGCTGAGAAAGCCCCTGGGGCTTTCTCATCCGGTCAGACCGGTCTCCACCAGTATACCACCGGACGGGGAGGAAATAAACATCCGTTCTGTTTTTATCAAAAATCCCGCAGGCGGGCGCAGGCGGGCAGGGGTAAAGGGCCAGGGGACAGAAAGGGGAAAGGCTGGCCGGAAGTAAGGCAGGAAAGGCCCGGGACCGAAATCAGAAAGACAAAAAGTGCCTGAAAAAGAGATCGGAAAAAAATGATCGAAATAAAAAGAGACTGAAATAAAAAAGGAATGCTGCCAGCGCTGACAGCATTCCTTTTATTCCTGCCTGTATGCAGGTTCCTTATTTACTTTTTCTTCTTGGAGAGCTGCTCTGCCAGAGTCTCGCCGTTGATCATCTCGAAGTTGACGCCTGTCTTGGAAGGCTCTTCTTCGTCGAATTCAAAGTCCTTGCCGGGCAGGATGGCGTTCATGACGATACCTACCAGGGAACCG
>ODAI014728966.1_pt1 | contig 15329 bp, 17 predicted proteins | sample 1539321 | NCBI WGS metagenome assembly ODAI01 (sample SAMN02144231, study PRJEB22623) | gut metagenome | biome: sheep rumen | host: Ovis aries | place: New Zealand
TAATATTATCAAAAAGAGTCTGACATCATTATGACAATGTCAGACTCCTATACTGTAAGATACTTTCTAAAGGACTGCACTCTGCGACTGCAACTTTGCGATCTGTTTCTTTAGCTTTTCTATCTGTTCATTTTTCTTAGATAATTGAGCATCTTTCTTGGACAATTGAGCATCCTTCTTGGATATCTGCGCGTCTTTCTCGGATATTATAGCATCCTTCTCTGCTAATTCCTGTCTATGTTCTTCTGCAAATAAAATATCTACCGCTTTACACATATCTTCACTTACTCCTCTCAATGCTCGACATGTCGAGTATCGCTCGAATGTACAGTTCTTTTCATTTATTCTACCTTGATACCCATGCGTAAAATCTCCGGTATCTCTTGGAGGATAATAGATCTGTTTCTCTCGGAGAGATAGTATGCATTCAGTTTCTTCTTATTATACTGGCTAGGCATATCCCTTGTTTCTTTGATGATCAGTTCGGTGTAGAACTGCTCCCAACTCATATACTCTTTTGAGTCCGCATATTCTTCTGTGTACTTACATTTTCTATCTATATCGCTTGAATTGAAAAGCTTACTTGTCAGTAACAGATATTCGAATGATTCCGGAGCATACAATTCAACATTGCTGTTAGTATATCTGATATATTGGATCATCTCCTCCATCTCAGGACCATATGCAGCACCGTCAACAATCGTCAAAAATCTTTGACCGCTTTGTGATAGCTCTTTTAGTCTGGCTATAACATTGGATTTTCCTCTTGCCGATTCACATTTGGCATTTTTGCAGATTTCGCACCAGAAATCATAACCCGCACCCGAATCTTCCGTAATGATCACATCCGGCACAAATTCAACAGACGGGCGTTCCGAATATATCCTGTAAAACTCATTTTGTGTATACTCTCCTATTAAGTGCGCATACTCTCCGCCGCATCTTATACCATATATCTCAGTAATGCTGTATGGTAATTCCGAGAGCTTCTCTCTTGTAATCAGTACAAAATAATTATCCGATCCTTTGATTGCATCTGCGAATTCCTTCGATTTAATAAAGCGGCTTTGTTCATCTATAAAGATGATGGAATTGGCTATCTCATCAAGCTGCTTTTTCCAATTTCTTCCATATACCGTCTCTATAGGAACATCGCTTTGTACAGAAATCCCCACATCTTCCTGTTCATTGTATGTACGTATCATGTTCACAAGAGTTGTTTTTCCTGTAGCACTGTCTCCACGTATGATCGTGATATTCCTATATATAGTGAAATCGTACTTGATATATGCATTTTTAATAATGATTCTATGCTTTCCCGTCATATTAATCTCCATTCCAAAGCGTTAGCGACGGGTAGAGGCATTTGTGGTGCCCGGTACAAATCGCTGTTTGCCGCTTATATATACTCCGTGGCTGTACTTACAAGCTCTGACATATTATGGACAACCTCGCCATTATTCTGTATGTATATCTCAAATGTACCATCAAACTCCATTATATGATTAAGATTAATCGTAAGATCCTTTTCAGCACCCAACTTAAGTATCCACTTGGCACAGTTATTGCCGCAATTAGATGCATTAATTATTCTGTCAGGCAGGTATTTCATAAGTATTACCGCCTTTGTTCCTCCTGACAGCTTTGTCGGCGGGATTTGCCGAAGTATTGGGCTCATAATGCATTCCGGCGATAAGACCGTAGATTTGTCCACATCTTTAACTACATCTTTGACAAATTCATCATTTAGCCATGAATACTGATACTGATTATCAAAATATGCATCAACATTATGCAGAACATTATTCATATCCCCAAAAAATATATTAAGCATTGATCATAATCCTCTTAATTCATGCCTACACACCTTGGTGTGCAAAGGCCGGCATCATGTTTCATCCTATTATTCATTTTACAACAATTGCTAATAAAAAAATAGTGGAATTAAGCACGCTTTGTATAAGTTAATATTGCGTACAAGGTATCTTCGGCGTATAATGTGACGGGTTAGCAAGGACATACATTATGATATATGCATCGCGGCAGATGTGTATATTACAATATCAGGCATCAGGGTATACTGACATGAATAAAGATCTGACATCCGGCAGACCGGAGACAGTGCTGTGGCAATTCTGCCTCCCTCTGTTCGCAAGCATCATATTCCAGCAATTATACAATATAGCCGACAGCCTCATAGCCGGCAAATACATCGGAGAATCTGCGCTGGCTGCAGTAGGCAACAGCTATGAGATCACGCTGATCTTCATCGCTTTCGCATTCGGATGCAATATCGGCTGCTCGGTCATTGTAGCAGGTTACTTCGGAGCAAAGGATAATGCAAGCCTTAAGACAACTGTATACACTGCACTAATAGCAAGCGGAGCACTCTGTCTCATGCTGATGGTCATGGGAGCTATAGGCTGTGATGCGCTGCTTTCTCTGATCAATACACCGTTGGAGGTGTTCGCTGATTCGAGACTCTACCTTAATATATATATTCTGGGACTTCCCTTTGTATTCTATTATAATATAGCAACCGGCATATTCTCGGCGATGGGTGATTCCAAGACACCGTTCGTATTCCTTGCGGCTTCGTCAAGCGCCAACATCGCCATGGATATATGGTTCGTTACAGGCTTTCATATGGGAGTTGCCGGCGTCGCATGGGCCACCTTCATATGTCAGGGTATAAGCTGTGTATTGGCTCTGTTCGTGGTGTTAAGGCGGCTTGCCGGTATTCCGGTAACAGGGAAAACAACTGTTTTCTCCGTTCATATACTGCGCAAGCTGGCTGTCATTGCCGTGCCGAGCATCCTTCAGCAGAGCTTCATCTCTATCGGCAATATCATCATACAGGGTGTGATCAACAGCTTCGGTCCCGGTGTAATGGCAGGCTATTCGGCGGCGATCAAGCTTAATAATCTGGTGATCACATCTTTTACCACACTGGGCAACGGAATATCGAATTATGCGGCGCAGAATATCGGTGCAGGCAGATTATCGCGGATAAGACCGGGCTTCAAAGCCGGTATCAAGATGGTGTGGATGCTTGGTATACCGCTTGCAGCGGCATATTTCTTCCTGTGGAGGATATTCCTTGGCTTCTTCATGAGCGATCCGTCCGATATAGCGCTGGATACCGGTAAGATGCTGTTACGGATACTGTCTCCCTTCTATATAGTAGTATCATCAAAGCTGGTGGCGGACGGTATTCTGCGCGGAGCAGGGATGATGGGACGATTCATGGTCGCTACCTTCACCGATCTGATCTTAAGAGTAATACTTGCGATTGTGCTGTCAGGAACAACTCTTGGCGTAACCGGTATATGGTGTGCATGGCCTATCGGTTGGACGATCGCCACGATCATATCGCTGCTTGCCTACCGTTCGGGAGAATGGTATAAGACGCGAGCTTAGAATAAGGGGCTGTCGCATTAATTAGTGCGGCAGCCCTGTTTTAATGAATACTCATTTGTTAAGTGCTATGCACATCATCCGTAAGACGATGCAGATAGTCGTTGCATGTTTCCACTATGTCGGCAGGAGCTTTCTCTATAAACTTTGCTCCTCCTCCCGCCAAATCCACTGTGCGAACCTGATTACTTTTATATCTTTCATATAACCCTCGCCTCAAATCATAACCCTGTGATTGTTCATTATAAGCCTTATATCATATGTATATTTGGGATGAGGAGAAGTACCCTCTTATAAGAAGAGATGATTTGTCAGATGATCCTGTCATATACATTCCATCATCCATACCTACCGACAATACTTCATATGGTTTGCCGGATTCATCCAATATACCTATTCCATTCCTGAATAATTCTCTCGAACCCTCTACAACAACCGCTGTATTATCATCAACGGCCATAGTCTTCAGAACACTACATATTGTCATATCTTATCATCTCCTTTCTTTACCCTTATTCTATCTTGATACCATTGAAGAGCTTTTTGAGTCTGTAAGACCTCCACCTGCGTCAATTTCAAAATCTCTGCATTTTTTAATAAATACTCCTGTGCTTCTATCTCACACTCATAGGCATTGATCACAGTTCCATCTATCTTTCCGCTCCTGAATTGTTGTATGTGATACAATTCTTCATATACAGCAGATCTGGATGGTTTTCTCTCCATCGCTTCTCCTTTCATTTTACAACAATTGTTAATAAAAAAATAGTGGAATTAAGCACGCTTTGTATAAGAATTGGCTTAGATGCGCCGATTATTAATACTTCCCTTTTGTGCTTGAAATGAATATAGCATATACCCGATGCGTACGCAAGGAAAACGTGGATTTTTATTCAGACCGGTACAGGTGTAATAATACCACCTTGAAAAAGGCATGATCCGGTGTGTAAGATTGATTTTTTTCCTGCCGTATGCTACAGTAGACAGGCTGATCATACCACTTTTAAGGATGAACATATGAGATTACGACACATTAAAGGCGCAGAAGAACTGATAGCCTGCAACAGATTCGTAGTGCAGGACCCTAAGGCAATGCGCGGAAGCTGGCACGATGCATTCCCCGGCAGAACCGCCGGACAGACTGAAGAGCATACACCCGGACAGACTGAGGATAAAGCCGCCACACAAAATGCAGATAAGGCTTCTCACCCACTGTATATAGAAGTCGGCACAGGCAAGGGGCGCTTCATCACGGAGCTTGCCGCTGCCAATCCCGATATAGATTATATAGGTATAGAGAATCATTCAAGCGTGCTGCTTAAGGCAGTTAAGAAATTAGAGGATAGAGAGCTTCCCAACTTAAGATTCATCCTTATGGATGCAATCACTATAGAGGAAGTATTCGCTCCGGGAGAGGTGGACAGGATATACCTTAATTTCTCTGACCCATGGCCCAAGGACAGACATGCCAAGAGACGCCTGCCGTCCAGACAGTTCTTGGCAAGGTTTCATGAGATACTGTGTGATGAAGGTACCATTGAATTCAAGACCGATAACAGGGTACTCTTCGATTTTGCCTTAGAAGAGCTTAAGTTCAGTGACTTCGAGCTGATAGATAAGACCTATGATCTGCATAATGATGAGAAGATGAATGCAGGTAATATAATGACAGAATACGAGGAGCGCTTCTCTTCTATCGGGAATCCTATATGTAAGTATGTGATAAAAAGAAGGTAGATAAAAAGCCGGCGATCAACGCCGGCTTTAATATATACATACTGTCATCTCTATCCCAGAAGCTGTGCGAATTCCTCCTCAGGAAGGGGCTTATAGAAGTAATACCCCTGTATGTAATCACATCCGCAATCACGAAGGAAATCAAGCTGTTCCTTGGTCTCCACTCCCTCTGCTATAACCGTGGCACCTAAGGCATGTGATAATTCTATGGTTGATTTGATTATTATCTCAGCTTTATTCTGAATACCTATCTTGCGTATGAATCCCATGTCAAGCTTCACTATATCGAATGAGAAATTCTCAAGTGTAGACAGGGATGACATACCGCTGCCGTAATCGTCCAGGAGTATCTTAACGCCCAGATCCTTGAACCTGTTAAGGTAGTCGCTGGCATTTTTCTCAAGGTCTGCATAAGCAGACTCAGTGACCTCTATCCTGACATAATCCGTAGCAAAAGAGGTATTGCTATATACATCCACCAGATGATCCATAAGAGATGTATTGTAGAAGTCTATACGCGAGAGATTGACCGCACAGGGAACAATCAGCTTACAGTCCCTCGCTCTGGTCTGATTAAACTCAAGTATCCTGTCCACCATGAACCTGTCAAGAACGGATATCTGCCCGCCACTCTCAAAAGCCGGTATGAACTCACCGGGTGATATCATACCCAGCTTACCATGCTTCCATCTGACAAGTGCCTCGACGCTTGCTATCTGTCCTGTCTTCGCACTGACTATTCCCTGATAGTACGCCTTGAATTCACCAAGCTCCAGCGCTTTATTCATATCGGATATGAGCACTCTCTGCTTGACATAGTTGACACGAACGTCATCATTATATACCACATGCGAGCGTCCCGCATTGTCAAGTCCGGACTTCTCCGCAAGCTTGGCTCTGTCCACCATCTTGCCCACAGAGACATCCCTTCCGTTAATGCGGTATATTCCGCATCTTATAGTGAAATCATATTGCTTGAAGCCCTCATTATATGTCTGATTGGTCAGGCTTAAGAGGGCATGCTCACTCAGGAATTCATCTTTGGTTATAAGGACAAAATGGTCATTCTCCAGCCTGCCCATTATGACAGGCTTAAGCAACGTCCTTAAAATATCTCTTGTCTGGAATATCACCATATCTCCGCTCTGCTCGCCGAACAGGTCGTTAATGGCTTTGAAGCCCTTGATATTGGTATATACCAGAGAGTAGTGTTCTTTATCAATAGGAAGCTCTTCCAGTATCCTCTCGGCATTCTCTATGAATCCGAGCCTTGCATACTCATCCGTCATCCAGTCGTGGTCAACGGCAGAGGATATATCATAGACGAATCCAATAAGCACATTCTCCTTGTCAGGATGGGCAAAAAACTTATAGCACTTGGACTTTCTCTCTCCTACGAAGGTCATATGAACAGTGCGGACAAAGCTTCCCCTCTCCTTGATCTCCGCCAGGATATTATCAAGTCTTAATTGCTCCCTGTAAGGCTCCTGCTCCTCACTTACCACAAAATCATACAGAAGATCCCTAAACTTTGATAAGGTCTTGGGCGGCAGCTCCTCCGACGGTATGCTTTCATATACGGAGCCGGCCCTCTTCTTCTCATATACGTGATAAAACCATATGGAGTCATCATCTACATTGACTCCGAAGACACAATCGTAGCCATTGGCCATCACCATATCCCATACATAACCGTCAACAGGCTTGGTCTCTTCGATATTATTATCTCCCAATGCATTTCCCTCCGCTTCCCTGCGTCTGCTATAGTAACCCCTGTTCCAACTTTAACACACAGATTGACATCACACAATGCCTATTGCCTTAAGCAACAGTGCTATAAGCATCACAGGTGCCACATACTTGATCATGATCACATACAGGCCTCTCCTGCCGAATTTTTCACCGTTTCTGGTGATCTCTGCCGTGATGTATTCAGGCTTAAGTATCCATCCAACCAGTATACATGTACCGATGGCTACAACCGGCATGAGCAGGTTATTGCTCACATAATCCATAATGTCAAGAACCTGTGCTATGGCACCGTTCGGAAGTGTTATCTCGAAGTAGAACTTGTTATATCCAAGACATACCACTATACCAAGTACTAAAGCGATGAAGCCCTCCACTAAAGTAGCATGCTTCCTCTCCATATGGAAGCCGTCCATGAAGCTTGATACTATTGCTTCCAGAATCGACACGGCACTTGTGGTAGCTGCGAAGAGCACCATTGCGAAGAACAGACATCCTATCACATTACCCATCCTACCCATCTGAAGGAATACCTTGGGAAGAGATACGAACATAAGTCCGGGACCGGATGCCTGCATTCCTTCCCTGCCCATGAAGACATATACGGCAGGTATGATCATGACACCTGCAAGGAAAGCGATACCCGTGTCGAACACCTCTATCTGACCTACAGACTTGGACAGATTGATATCATCCTTCATATAAGAGCCGTAAGCTATCATGATACCCATAGCCACACTTAAGCTGTAGAACAACTGTCCCATGGCATCCATCGTGGTAGAGAATACATTCTGGAATGTCACAGTCCCCGCTTCGGGTATGAAGAGTATCTTAAGTCCCTCCATTCCGCTTCTTGTAACTCCCGCATCATCCGTGTGTGATATGGTAAGCGAATAGATCGATATGAACAGTATGAGTACCACCAGTAAAGGCATGATGATCTTAGAGAATTTCTCTATGCCCTTGTCTACACCGCCCAGTACGACCACCATGGTAAGGAACAAGAACACTATCATCATACCTATGGGTGTGGAAGTATCAGTAATGAATTCGGTAAAAAATCCGTCCTCGGCAGCCTGCGCACCGGCACCTGTTAAGAATGCGAGGAAGTACTTGACTACCCATCCGCCGATGACACAATAGTACGGCATTATCATCATGGGCACTATGCAGGCCAGTATACCGAGAGGCTTCCATTTTCTGTTAAGAACTCCGTATGCGGTAAGAGGACTCTGCTTACTCTTCCTTCCTATTGCAACCTCTGTGATAAGCAGCGTAAAGCCGAAAGTCAGTGCAAGGATCAGATAGATCATTAGGAACAGACCTCCGCCGTCTCTGGCCGCTAAGTATGGGAACCTCCATATATTGCCAAGTCCAACAGCACTGCCCGCAGCAGCAAGAACAAATCCGATAGAACCTGTAAATAAATTTCTTTCTTTCTTATTCATAAGATAACCCCCTCAGTTGTTAGAATACTCCGTCCACTCACATATCATCACATAGTACAGTGTATCTGCGTTCCCTATAGCCGACTCACACAGGGCACATGGTATGGCAGATAGAATGTAAGTATATCTATCATACTAGAAAACCTCAACAAATACAACCTTGAAACACCTCTGAAGAATAACAAAAGACTTGAAAAAAGTCTTTTCCTCGACTATTATGTGTTGTGGAAAAATATCGCTTCGCACGGGTGCCTGACACCCGCTTCGGATGTATAAGACCATATGTGTCATCAAGACATAAGGAAAAAATGGACAGAAACTATCATACACACACACCCAGATGCAAGCATGCATCCGGTTTGGAAAGAGAATATATAGAAGCTGCTATAGCCAAGGGCTTCACGGAGCTTGGCTTCTCGGATCATGTACCGCAGCCATATCCCGATGGCTTCACATCGGGCATAAGAATGGATATGGATGAGCTTTTCGACTACACAGAGACACTTATATCTCTGCGAGAGGAATATAAGGACAGGATCAAGCTCCTCATAGGCTATGAGGTTGAGTATTCCCTTGCTTATTTTGACAAGCTGTTAAAGGAACTAAGAAGATATCCTCTCGATTACATCATTCAGGGTCAGCATTTTGCACCGGACGAAGTCAATGGCTTCTATGTGGGCTATCCCACGGATGAAGAGGAGAAGCTTAAAGCCTATGTGGATGTCACGATAAAGGGCATGAAGACCGGAATGTTCTCATATCTGGCCCATCCCGACCTGATCAATTACACCGGTGATGATGATACATATAGGCGACACATGTGTCAGCTTATTGCCACATCCATAGATCTTAAGATTCCGCTTGAGGTTAATTTTCTTGGCTTTACCGATGGACGCAACTATCCGTGCGACAGATTCTTCTCACTGGCATCGGAGATGGGTGCAAGCTTCATACTCGGCTGCGATGCCCACAACCCCGGACAGTTGCAGGTCCCTTCCGATATAGCAGGTCTGCCGGAGTTCCTTGAGCGCCATCACATATGCTATGATCAGACACTTAAGCTTGGTCTGCTTTAGATCAGGCAATATTATAATATAGAGGTACTACAATGAATAAAGACAGATTAAAACCGATGCTTTTCAGCACAATCAAGCACTACAATATGCAGCAGTTCGGCACTGATGTCATATCCGGCATAATAGTCGCCATAATCGCACTTCCCCTTTCAATCGCACTTGCCCTTGCATCAGGTGTCGGTCCGGAAGAGGGTCTGTATACTGCTATAGTTGCAGGCTTTATCATATCCTTTTTGGGTGGAAGCCGTGTACAGATAGCAGGTCCCACCGCTGCATTCGCAACCATCGTTGCCGGAATAGTGGCCAAGAACGGTATGGAAGGAATGATGCTTGCCACGATCATAGCAGGTATCATACTCATACTTATGGGACTGTTCAGATTAGGCGGTCTGATCAAGTTCATCCCATATACTATAACCACGGGCTTTACTGCCGGAATCGCAGTCACCATTGTCATCGGTCAGATCAAGGATTTCTTGGGGCTTATATATCCTGACGGAACTGTCACGATAGAGACTGTGGATAAATGTAAAGCAATTATTAATAATATCTCCACTGTCAATCCCTATGCTGTCCTTGTCGGTATGATCAGTCTGGTGATCCTGATAGTATGGCCGAAGGTAAGTGCCAAGATACCCGGTTCGCTTGTAGCCGTTATAGCCGGAATACTTCTTGTCAAATTGACCGGTCTTAATGTCAATACCATAGGTGATCTCTATACCATCAGAAGCGGACTGCCCACTTTACATGTACCGCATATATCAATGTCTGCTATAAGCACTGCCCTTCCCGATGGGTTCACCATAGCCATTCTTGCAGCGATAGAATCACTTCTCTCCTGTGTCGTGGCTGACAGTATGATCAATTCACATCATCGTTCCAATATGGAGCTTATTGCGCAGGGCTGCGGTAATATAGGCTCGGCTCTTTTCGGCGGTATACCCGCGACAGGTGCCATAGCCAGAACCGCGGCTAATATCAAAAACGGCGGCCGTACTCCCGTAGCAGGTCTCATACACTCTGTCACTCTGATACTTGTGCTTGTGATACTCATGCCCTATGCCGCTCTTATTCCGATGCCTACTATAGCTGCCATACTTTTCATTGTGGCTTATAACATGTGCCAGTGGAGAACCTTCGTACATCTGTGCAGGACAGCGCCGAAAAGCGATATATTAGTGCTTGTGCTAACCTTCATACTGACTGTAGTATTCGATCTGGTGATCGCCATAGAGATCGGAATGCTCTTCGCGGTACTTCTGTTCATGAAGCGTATGAGCGACGAGTCCGGTGTGGTCGGCTGGAAATACTATGATCCCGAAGAGGACCCCGACGGAATGAACTTAAAGCCCCTTCCTCCGCAGGTAAGGGTATATGAGATATTCGGGCCCATGTTCTTCGGAAGCTCAGGTCAGATAGATACCATGAATTTCCGTGATGAGACCAAGGTCATCATCATCCGTATGAGAGGCGTACCGGCTCTTGACGCGACAGCAATGCACTCTCTTGAGAACTTCCAAGAACGCTGCAAGGAGCGTGGCATCACTCTGGTATTCTCACATGTGAATGAGCAGCCTATGAACACAATGCGCAAAAGCGGCTTCATACAAAAGGTCGGAGAGCTTAACTTCCGACCTCATATCGATGATGCAATTGAGTGGGCTAAGAGACTGATTGAGTAGAGTTACTATAATTTCTCTATCCACGAAAAGAATTTATCCAGCCCTTTATTCTCTTCTCTGCTCTCAAGAAACATTCCCGCCGTATACCATGAATGCGTATTCTTCCTGTCCGTCACGCTGTACAGCTCGCAGGTGTTCCCCACCTCCGCAGCCCTTTTTGCAAAGTCCTCTGCACAGGCGTATCCGATCAGGCCGTCATGCTTACTCTGGATAAGAAGCATAGGTATATGGTTCTTCGACATAAGTTTAAGCGGTTCACCATTTTGTCTGTCATAATTCTTCTTAAACAGCTGATTCAGGAGAATCCTAATAGTCTTCGTATCATCTGTTCTGAAGCTGTAGGGACCGCCTGAACCTATAAATCCGACTATATTTGATATATCCACATTAAAACTTTGCTGCACTTTCTCCGAGTAGCACATAATCGAGGTTAGATGTGCTCCGGCTGAAGGGCCTGCAACTATGACCTTTGAAGTATCAATTTCTTTATCGCTTAAGTATTTTAACGCTGCATTATAACAGTCACAAACATCCTTTATCTGACATGGGTATTTATGCTTTGGAGACAACCTGTATCCAGCCGAGATCACCCGGTATCCCTCCTTTGCCATACACTGTCCCACATAATCAAAAAACTTAGGACTTCCTGCATTCCAGCCTCCACCATGTACCCAGAATATCATCTTATCACTTATGAGGTTCTGTGGTTCGTAGTACAGAAAATACTGTTCTTTATCATTTCCATAGGATACAAACTCCGGCTTCACTATTTTCTTTTGCCGGAACATTTTCTTATATAGTCCGAAATAACTAAGACTCTCTCTTAAATAATCATTCATATAAGCCCCCTTACTTCCTCCACCCATTTTTCCGATTCAAAGCAGGCAAGCTTGGCATGTGCATAACCCTTATAAACTTTGATCATCGTATGGGGATTAACTTCTTTCATTTTTATCGCAACTTTTCGGGATACTGATTCGTTCCCTTTTGTTCCATGCAGGAAGAATATCTTTTCCACATTTTTTAGTTCTTTAATGTCGCTGTAGAGCGATATTTTTAGAATATCCAAAAAGTCGGAAAATAAAAAAAACAAAAGCACGAAAATATAAGAGCCCGAAAAAGGATAATGGTACCAAAGAATTAACCTATCGTGCAGAGTTTGCCCCTAAGGACATACCCTATCTTCTCGTAACATGCATTTGATGCATCATAATCCGCATCGGTATAAAGCATCGGTACATATCCTGCTTCCTTCGCTTTCATCGTAACCTGATAAACAAGATTTTCCGCATAATGCTTTCTGCGAGATTCAGGCCGGGTAAATACAAGATTTATCGATGCCATATCTCCGGAAGGAGCATATTTACAGCTTGCCACACTTCTCCCCTGTCCGTCTTTCCAAAGATACATATTGCCTTTGCGGATAAAAGCCTCCGCATCTTTCCTGTAACCCTGAATATCCTTTTGGTCAATTCCTATCTCATTGTGGAATGCATCCAGAAAAGCAACCAATTCTTCCATATCCTTCATCTCACAACGGTAAATCCCACCATCCGCATCCGTTTTCGGCCTGACAGGATTAAGACAATCATAGGCATACATATTTGTGGATATTTTCATCTTTAACCCGTCTTCTGCCGCCTGCTTTATGAAATACTCCGCAAGAGCATACCTGACATTAAAACGGAATTCTCCCGTAAGCAGCTTATTCTCTTTGGCAAACCGGTATGCGTTCTCCATTTCCTCATCCGAAGCATCATCCGGCGTCCATATCCAAACCGGAAACGGTTGACCCGTAAAGCATATTATCAGCCTCTCGTGGTCAGTCAGCAATAACTTACATTCTCCGCCCATAATCCGTTTAAGAACAAAGAATGTATATTTATCCGCTTTCAAAAGCTTGTAGTCTCTTTCATCAACAAAATTATCCATAATAACTCACACACCATGATATATTCTTCAGCATTTTCATCAACTGTCTTAAACCCGACATTCTGATACATCCTTACGGCATAGTTGGCCTTCTGTACCGCCGGTGAAGCACGTTTATATCCTAGTTCCTGTCTTTTTTCTCCAGTTTCATAACATCGTAGCAGAGACAGTCCCCATTATCCGTTTCAATGATATTATACTCTATTTCTTTATAGCCTCGTTTCTTATATATCCGTTTTGCAGGAAATGAAGCATCTATCTTAACACATTCGTAGGATTCCAGTATCTTCTTCTCCGAAAAATCAAGGAGAGCCTTACCGTACCCTTTATGTCATTATATGCTCATCCGAGTGATGTGCCAGAAAAAATTGCACCGCTCCTGCCGGATAATACTTAGGGTATATTGTATTTATCGTGGTCTGCGTGATGTCACGAATGATTTGCAGATCATCCTTTTGTGCTGCAGCTAATCTCAATTATCCTTCTCCTCATTCAGCGTTATTCTATACTGTTATTTTATACTGTTATTTCAATCTGATTTCCTTCAATCACCACAATACAGGATTCGTAGTATCCATCTCCGGTAGTACGGGGACCGCTTATCACTTCGTATCCATTCATTCTGAGCCGATCTGTCAGTTCGTCCACCTTTTCCCTGCTCACCACAGAGAAAGCTATATGTGCATATCCGGTTCTGTTTAAAGGCTTATCCTGATCCTTAAGCTCAGGCTTTGTCATGAGTTCCAATCGTGCGCCTTCATCAAAGCTGATGAAATAAGAGCGAAAATCCGTATTACTGTTATGATATCCTCCATTAGAGTGACCGCCCATGTACTTCACAAAGAAGTCCCTTGCCGCTTCAAGATCATTCACATACATTGCAATATGTTCTATTATCACTTACCATACCTCTTTTTCCGGTTATTTTATTGATTCCGCCATGATCTCCCTAATCACCTTCCATGCAGCAACCAGTTTTTCCAACGTCCATACCGCATTTGCCGGACTTGTTGACGGAAGGCATACGGCCTCACGTCTGATCACATTTTTCGTATATTTATTATAATACTTCTCTGCCGTCTTTCCATTTACAAATATCTTTTTGATATCTGCCGTATCCAGAATTTGCGAAAGGTCGTTAGGCGTCACCTCTTTGATCGTCGAATCCGCTGATCCTTCGATCTCGCATGCTCCTATGACATCCCAGAGAGCTATATTATTTTGTTTCAAAAACTCTTTCTTCTGAACTATACTCTGCGGCACTTCCTGATCAAATACCGCTGCCATCACTTTCCAAAACCGGTTCTGCTGATGCCCATAGAAAAACATCTGCTCCCGTGACTTTACCGACGGAAAGCTTCCCAGAATAAGTATCTTTGAATTCTTATCAAAAAATGGTGGTATCGGATGATAGATCATATTCTTCTCCGGAATTGTTATTTATATCCTTAAAGCGCAATTTACGCTTTAAATTGCGCCAAAAGCTTCCAACAGATTTAATTCTATTGAAAGCCTTTTGATGACGTTTTAGGCTATTTATTAGCCAGCGAGTATTATTCGTATTCAATTCAAGGTTGTTTTCACCCTATTGTCTTTGTTGATTTTACGGCATTTCTGATTTGCATTTTGTCCATATTTGCCTGTTTTTGTTTGACTCGCAAAAATATTGTACTCATTTTGTACTCACTGATATGATTTTATACTATCGGAGGCTACACTTTTTTGTGGTAGTTTTTATGGTAGTTTTTGTGGTAGTGTTGTCTTTATCGCACCTCATATATCCGTTCTCAAACGATATGTTCTATTCCGGTTGCTTCCTAACGCTTCCACTTCATCCATATTTGCAAGAATATCTCTTGTCCTAGCCGGACTAAGGCCTATCTTTTCTGAAATGCTCGCAGTATTTGCCTCTCCCACATTTCTAAGATACTCAATAATCCGTTCTATATTCTCAAATGTTTTTGTCGCTTGTTTTTCCCTTTCAAACGATAAAACAAGCTTCGTTCTATCCGGATTAAATTCCTCAATGATTTCCAGTGACTCGAACCCCTCATCATTCCATACTTTGAAGATATCCGGCACACCACTTCCTGCCCTTTCGCCGATATCGATCAAATTAAACGTCTTCATCAAGCCTTATCTGCTTCTTTCCTACTCGGATATATCCAGGATTCTCAAGAGTAAGCTTATGATCCTCCAATTTGATCACGATCCCTCGCGGTTCATAATAGTCCGCATCACTCCTCCATTACTTGTTGGCAAGAGCAGAATACGAATCCCAAAGGCTA
>ODAI013595619.1_pt1 | contig 15328 bp, 5 predicted proteins | sample 1539321 | NCBI WGS metagenome assembly ODAI01 (sample SAMN02144231, study PRJEB22623) | gut metagenome | biome: sheep rumen | host: Ovis aries | place: New Zealand
GCGCGCCATCCTGGTAAAGCTTTTCCCCTTTCCAGGAATCGCACAAAGTTTGCAGACGGCTGATAGCAAGCTCGATATCTGCACGGTCAAAGGAATCTGCAATAGTTTCTTCATCCTCGGGATATTCAATTTCAACTTCTATGGCGGCAAGGGTATCTATAATCAGTTTTTTGATTGAGTCAATTTCTGTAAAAAGATTTCCTGCAAGACGACCAACTGCATGTGAGCGGGATGCGTCTGTATGGGAATCTATAATTTCTTTTACGGCTTCTGCCTTTGTAAGGTCAGTTTTGCCGTTTATAAAGGCACGGAAGGTGTACTCGCCACGGTTTGCCTGACGGAAGCCCGAACGCAGCATAAGATTTTGAATAGCGGTTACAACGGCTGGCCCGCCATGACAAAAGATTTCGACCATGTCTTCACCGGTAAAGGATTTGGGTGCGCGGTAAACGGCAAGCATTACTTCATCGAGGGGGGCGTTGCGGGTGGCGCAGGTAGTTTGTTTCCCGACTGCGCCAGACTCAGCGCGACCTGCGCCCGCAGTTTCGGCAGGCGAAACTGCGCATTCTCCGAGGCGGCGATCTACAATCCACCCGTACACCAGCGTGTTGCCGGCTGCCTCTAGCAGGGCCTTGGGGCGGGAAAAAATCTTACTTACAAGTTCAATGCAATTTTTGCCGCTGGCACGAACAATGCCCAGGGCGGCTGGAGCCAGTGCGGTTGCAATCGAAGAAATTGGCTCTTCCGGAGTATACTGATTTGGTGTCATGGCTGTACCTTCAGGAATGGCAGGAAACGTGACTGGCCGCGAGTCTGTGCCTCCGGTTCTTCCGGCTCAATTGTCGGGTTCAAAATGCTGTCCAAAATGGAAAGATCCGATTCGCTTGAAACGCTAAGAGGCTTCATGGCGTCTCCAATGGCAGGCTTACGGAACTCTGAACTTGCCTCGGCAGCGGTTCCAATAAAGCTGTCGGTAGGCGAAATATCCGGCGGAGTTACCTCGTAGTTTCCAACATTGTTCCAGCACATATAGCCGCGGTCAATGGCATCACGAACGCCAAAGAACTGCTTGCGTATGTAATCCGAATCATAATAAAGGCGGTCGTAGCTTACATTCAGGTAAAATGACTGAACCCAAGGACGGATAATTGCCCTGTTACGGCAAAGCACAGTGTTACGGAAGGAACCGTAGTAGTAAATGCGGTAGGTTCGGTCTGCAACCGGCGCATAATTTAAGAAGGTCTGCTCAAAGTGGCTTGGATAGAACATTGGACCAATTACATCAACATATTCTGCAAGCATTTCTGCATCCTGACCGGTACGGGTGCCACTGCGGTACCAGCCGTTTGCCCCGTAAATATCAATTCCAATTGGAGCGTCTATGTTTGCCCGTGCGTAAGAAAGGAAGGAAATCAAAGCCGATTCCTTATCCATGCCCTTGTCCTGCCAGCGGTATTTTGCATTATAAAGGTTTAAGCCGTCGGTCGGGAAGCGGATATAGTCAAACTGAATTTCATCAAAGCCGCGGGCAATCAGCTCACGGGCAATGGCAACATTATATTCCCAAACCTCTTCTGAATAAGGGTCAACCCAGTTTTCGTCATAATAAGTTGTTTCCTTACCCAATGAATTTCCTTCTTCATCAAGCTTGTCTTCGTAGCCTTTAATGCCAACCCAAGGCTTATTGTACTTTCCATCCCAAATTGCATATTTTCCGTTTGCATAGCGGGAAAGTGAACGGTCTTTGAAGGTTACAATTCGGGCAATAAGATAAATATTTTCTTTTTTAAAGCCGTCTATAAACTCATCCAGATTTTTTACGGCAAAGTTTGAGGTCGTAGCCTTTTCCAAAATATCCGGGTCGTGACTGTCATAGCGCAAAAGTCCATAATCATCCTTCATATCTACAACGATGCTGTTCAAATTGCGGTCTTTAATCACCTTTTTGAATTTTGCAACGCCTTCAGGGAAGGCGCACTGATAGGCCGAGGCATAAATACTCTTGCGGCCATTTGCCTTTTCGGCATAAGGTGTGTTCACAGTGCCCGGATAGAGCATCCACAGTTCGTTCAACAGAAGGCCATGGGCAAAACCACTGCGAGCCTGAGAAACCCAAGCGGTGTTTATCATGCCGGGAACCGAGGCAAAGGCTTCGTGCCAGTTATGCTCCTGCACCGGCGAGCCCGGACTTTGAAGTGAGTCTAAATCTAGTGAGCCAAAACCTTCGAGCTTTGTGTAAAGCAAAACATTGTCTATTGCGGTCAAGCCATCGACAGTATCTGTTGGCTCGCTTCCTGCATAAATCAGTTCTCCCTTTTTTTCCTGCCAGTTAAATTTGTATATACGCGGCATGTAGGTTTGCGAAATATATATCTCAGTATAGAGACTTCCGTCTGCATTTGTTCGAACTACCGGTAAAATATCAGAAATTTCATCTGGTGATGATAAAGAAGGCATTTTTTCAAAGCCAGCATCTACATCGTTCCAGCTAGGCTTTTCTTTATTTGGGAATATATAAGAAAGTCCAAAAATTGGATGTGCCATAAAAACTACAGTTTCCCCTTCTATAGTAGCTACTGCACAGGCCTTTACACCAGGAGTATTCCGGCTGGTTGAACCAATATTCCGCCATTTACGACCACCATCATTCGAATAATAAACATTATCTTTGGTGGCTGTTACCATTTCCAGATTATTTAGAGGATTTATGTTTATGTCCTTTAATTCCTGAATCTGTTTTTCAAGTATAGAGGTCTTGTTTTCATATTTTTTTATTGTCAAAAAAGGAAGTCCATTGTCTCTTTCTTCAAAAGTCTTTAAATCCCAGGAAAAAAAGAGACCTTTAGAGGTTCGCATTACCCAGCAAAGCCTTGTTTCACCAGTTTCCAAATCCACATCATCTGAAAAAGGAAGCTTTGCCTGCAAAAGCTGGTCTACGCGGCCTTCTGTCCAGATAGGGAATGCAGTATTTCGACTGGTTACCTTGTACAGACCTTCGTCTGAGCCTACCAGAAAAACATCGGTATCTGATTCCGTTTCGCTCACTGCAGGACTTACCTTCGAAGGCAACTGATACAAGGGTTTAATTTCCTGCGCATAAAGTGAGAGTACAGTTAAAAAAATAGAGAGCACGAAAATAGATTTTTTCATGCTCTCATTATCGGCATATTTATAAAGAATGATGAGGGTGCTGTACAATAATGTTTGCCGTGTCAAGCACAGCAATGACATTTACTTGTTAGACATCCCCTATTCACACTAGACGATTTTGTCCAAAGCTTCTACAACTTCAAGATCGTAAAGCTCAGGCTGTTCACGCAGCTTCTGTACTGCAGTTTCCTTATCCATAGCTTCGCGGAAAGCACGTTTACTAGAAAGAGAAACAAAGCTTTCTGCAACGTGAATTAAGCGGGCAACCTGAGGAATATCATCGCCATGAAGACCATTAGGATATCCGGAACCATCCATATTTTCGTGATGCTTCATAGCTGCATCTTCAAATACACTCCAGTACTTCTTTGGAACAAAATCCAGATGCTTTTCAGAAAGATTTACGTGATTCTTCAAAGCTGCACGCTCTTCGTCTGTAAGATTTGTCGAAGTAAGTAAATCTGGATCAATATCAAGGAAGCCGGCGTCGTAAATCATTGCGGCGCAGAAATTTAACATAGACATTCCCTGAGGAAGACCAAGCTGCATAGAAAGCTTATAAACCAATTCACTAACATTCTTAGAGTTATTTTTTCGACCGGTTACAGCATCTATCTGAGTACCAATTTCTTCGCACTTTACAGCAAGCTGCTTCAAGGCATCTTCATCGGCTTCTGAAATTTCAATATCCGGAAGAGCCATAGCAGGAGCCCAGGTAGAAGAGCCTGCAATTCTCATCTGAGGATTAGCTCCGTACAAATCTGTAATTCCACCAAGCATCAGCTGATTTGTCTGATTCTGGTTTGCTGCCAGCATCTTAAAGGCCTGAACGTACTGTTCCTGCTGGAACTGCTGCTGCTTAAAGCCTTTACGTACAACAACAATAATAAGCAGTACAATAATAAAGATGATAAAAGCAATACCAATTACAGCAAAGGCAATTACAGTAGTAGAACGCTTGCTTTCCTTTACATATTCAGACATTCTTTCCTGGCTCTGCTTAGAAGCCTCAGTCTGCTCTTTAATTGCTTCAGTAAGCTTTTCCTGACCAGCCTTAGAAGCTTCAGCCTGTTCTTTAATTGCTGCAGCCTGCTCCTTCATTGCGCGAGCCTGAGCATCCATTGACTCCTGTTGTGCTTCAAATCTTTCCTGCTCAACCTTGCGCTGCTGTTCTTTATCAGCTTTTTCGGCAGCCTTCTCTCTATTAGCCTGATCCTGTTCAATCTGCTTAATCAGCTTCTTAATCTTTGTATTTTCGATATTTGGATATTTTTCCAGATTCATCTGAATATCGATCAAAGCCATTTCATCATAATCTTTCTGAAGGATTGTAAGCTTTTGAGTGTAAACCGTTTGTGCAAAGAAGAGAACGTTGGCCTTTGAAGCTTCATCTTTTGCAACTGCCAATGCCTGATTTACATACTTGTAAGCATCCTCAACATTGTCATTTTCGAATGCTTCCTCTGCCTTATCCAAAAAGCGAACAGACAAGTCTGTAGTAGCAGCAAAAATCTGTGCAGAGAAAACAGCAATCAGTAAGACGAATAAAGTTTTTTTAATTTTATTTAACAACATTTTCAACTCCAATAGCTAAAATTACATTTGCACGGTTTTCAAGTCCCGAACTCTTTATAAGCAATCTTTCTCTTACACCTAAATTAAATGTAAGTTTAACTCTCTCTGTTTCAGCATATGGGAAAATCATATTTAACATAGCTCCCGCTGCAAAATTCAAATCTGGAGACCAAAGATGAGCTGCGTACCAGTCTACTCCGAAATCGAGTTGTGAAGCACCTATCTTTAGACTTTCCATTTTAATACCAATTGAAGGACTATACAAGGCTGGATAAGCAATATCCGTTCTTATATCATTCTCATTATTGTACTCTCCGGAGCCTGCCTTTAAGGCTGTAAGACCTGCCCTAAAGAATAAATTCTTTGCAGGAGGAAGCGCCAGCTTTCCAAAAACATCAAGAGAAAGCAAAACCCCAACTGCCTTTTGTTTTTCTTCATCAAATCCTAAGAAGTTGGCATCAAAAAATACATCCGTACCAATTATAAGAGTTGGCATTATGTAAGAATAGCGGTAATCCAAAGCAATTCCATAGGCAAAGGAAGAAAGATCATAATTCTGTTCAAAGAGATATGAAATATCTGCCATTCCAAGGCTTGCCTTCCACAAAGAGCTGGTCAGCTTTGTTTCTTTTCCGGAAACATAAACCGAACCACCCTGAGATTTAGCTGCGGCAACATATTCCTTGTCTACAGCCGTACGCTTCTTTTCTTTTTCAGCTTCTATACGGGCAATTTCCTGCTGTTTCTTAATTTCTTCCTGTCTTTCGTATTCCTGCTGAACAGCATAGGCTTCAGAAATAACAGAATACATTTCAACAGCCTGTTCGTTATCAAGATTGTTTTCAATCACAATTACAATTGCTTCCATTGCAAAATCGTAATCATTATTAACAATCAAACGGCGAATTTTCTTTTCCGTATAGTTTTCAATCAAATAATAATATTTGTCGTCAGAATTTTCGGAAAGCACCCTGTTCAAGTCTGTTCCCGATTTTGCAACAAATATTAAATCTATATTTTTATAAATCTTACTGACATATTCTTCTACAGCGAACAAAGAAGCAGTCGAAAACAGCAGCATGAAAGAAGCTGCCAGAACTTTTAATTTCTTTGGTAACATAAAAATCCTTCTCCTCCTTCTGCCTAGAATATATTGGTTCTAAGACCAATAGCAATTTGTGGTATAAAGCTATCAATATTGTTATTAGTACTAAGAACGTCAGTAGGTATAAACCATACAGAACCTTCTGTGTATAAAGAGAATGTACTAAACATTTTAACATTTTGCAACTTAATTCTAGGGAATTCCAGTTGAGCAAGAACAGCAGAAAGAATCTGAGGTCTTCCACTACCAGTATCACTAAAGAGGGAGAAGTCCGCACCCAGCGATACAGTTGCAGAAAGCCAATCCCAGTCATGACCAAGGAAGTAGCTGAATGGAATAGACGATACCGTTGCAAGAATCTTGAAGCTTCCTACATGTCCACCATAGCGTCCGTCTGTAAGGTCACGGCCAAGAATATTAGAAACAGCATTTCTCTGTTCCTGAGTAAACTGACCATAAGAAAGCTGAACCTTTACTACATCACTGAAGGCTGTAAGTCCTACACCAACAGAGAAGAGAGTTGCACCCCAGAAGCGGAAGTCTACATACATACCCTGCATAAAGGCTGGTAATTCATAAGATGATTTATCACCCTTTCTTAAGGCAATTGTCACATCGTTGAGCTTTACATCATCATTTGAAAGTCCAGAAACTGCCAGTGCCTGATTATAATGGCCACCATTATTTGGAGCAATAAGACGGATTGAAGGAGCAGTGTTATCAATCTGAATGATTGTTCTGGTAACCGCAGTTTCTCCATTCTGCATTGTTGCACGAATAAGGAAGAAGTGATAGCCTTCCGGCAAATCCTGGTTTTCTATTCGATACATCCACTTTTCATTCTTAGAAATCTGAGTGAAGGTTTTTCCGTTATCGAAGCTGATTTCAATTTTTGCAACTCGCTTTGCAGCTACAGCGGCCTTTAATTCTGGGCTTGCTTCCTTAGTTTTTGAAAGCAAAAGCTCATCTTCACTGATTGAATAGCCGGCCTGACCGCGTATGTATGGACGGTTAGTTGCAAAATCACCATAAGTGAAGTTATCAATTGTAACCCAAGGACCAACCGGAGAATAAGTAATTGTCTGTTCTTTTGAGGCAACCTTTACACCGCTTGCAAGCAGAGTGTCTACCCTGTAAGTATGAGTTCCTTCACTAATTTTTTCAGGTCCCATATCAAACTTAAAGAAGCCACAATCTGTAATTGTTGTTTCTGCAACTAAAAGTCCATCTACATAAAGATTCAGACTATTAATGTCGTACTCTGCAGAAGACTGTCCATAAATTGTAAAGACTCCCTGCTTGTGTTCTCCATTCATAGGATAAAGAATATCTACAGTTGCAGGAGCACGGTCCTTTTCCAGATGAACATTGCGGCTTACATTTGTAATGTTTCCAGCCTTATCTTTTGCACTTACTTCTACATTATAGAAGCCATCCTGAAGCTCTTTAATATCCAGAGTCTCTCCAATTACACGATCAATTTTAAGTGCGCGAACAACTTCTTTTCCCTGCTTTTCAAGATTTCTGATTATTACAGACAAGTCTGTTACTTCTACGTTATCGAAAGTATAACCAGAGAAGAAAAGTGTTCCAGAAGTACTTGAATCATCAAGAGGTAATTCCAGATTCAAAGCTGGAGAATCGTTATCAATATTAATCAAGCTTGAATACAAGCCCTGAATTCCATAGTTATCTGTTACCTTAAGGAAGACAACCTGGGTTCCGCCAGGAATTGCACGAGTATCTACTGTATAAGACCACTCTGTAGTTCCAATTGCATCATTATAACTGTTTCCGTTATCCAAAGAAATCTGAATATTTGCAATGCCGTTTTTATCGCTTGCCCAACCAGAAAGAGTTACAATTTCGCGAACTGTTGTATCGATTGTTGGCTTTTCTACGGCACCCTTTGGCTCTTCCAAAGAAATTCTATAAGTTCGAGTTACTTCAGGTCCCTTTACACCATTAATATCAACAGCATATACAGTTACAGTGTGTTCGTTATCTGTCATTGTTTCCAGAGGCACAGAAATTGCAAAGCTTGTATTGCGTGAATATTCTGCATTAGGATCTGGACTCTTGTAAATTTCATTTGGAGCAATCTGCTTAAATTCACCATTATCAATCTTGTAATATATAGAAGAATCTCCATCATCATCATAAACAACGCCGGAAATTACAAAGTCTCGGGTAATAACCTGCATTTCTTCTGGTACGTGAATTTCTGCTATTGGCAAGTCCTGTTCATTGTCAATGCTGAACATCCAGGCTTCAATTGGGAATGAGTTTCCGGCTTCATCCTTGAAAACAAAGGACATTGCATCGTCAATTGGAGCTTCTTCCGTTCCAACAAGTGTATAAACAAGAGGATTAAGAGGAAGCTCTGTTACATTTGATTTACCCTTTACAGGAGGTGAAACATAATCTGCTGAAGCAAAGGCTCCGTTATCTTTTACATCAAATACAATAAGGTTTGTACCGTTTACAACATCAATATCCTGAGGAAGAATAACATTTACTTCTGGAGGAGTTACATCCTTGTAAACTGCAGTATGAGAATAAGTATACTGTCCAGCACTATCGCAGGCACGAACATCAAGCTGAATAAGACCATCTGGATATGATGTTATATCAATATCCTTACTAAAGGTAATTCCCTGTGAACCACCCTTTCCGCGGGAGATTGAAAATTCCTGCCAGCTTTCGCCATTATCCAAAGAATACTCTACACTTCTAACTCCAATTTCATCTGCAACAGTTCCTGAAACCTTTACAAAGTTGCCCGCCCAGTCGTGCAGCGTCGGCGTAACCAGATGCAATTCCGGCGCCGTAGAATCAGAAACAAAGGAAGCTACAGCCGAAGAATGTATATCGCCAAAGTAATCCTTTACACGAATGGAAACATTAGAATAAATGCCATCCTTTTCGGCCGTAAGCACGACAAGCTTTCCGATTGTTTCAATTGTCAGCCCCGGAGTAGTTGAAACCAGCTCTACATCAATTGGACCATAATTGTTTACGTAGTAATAATATTTAGAGCCCTTAGAAAGAACGTAACGGTTATCTATCTCGTCATATTCAACGCCGGCTCCAGGAATGCTATAAATTGTATAATCATCGCAAATATCGTTTGGATTACCATCACGAAGAACAATGATTGAGCCGCAGATTGTTTTTTCCATACCGCCGGCTTTTACAGTTACATAAATTTTATTTACACGAACAGGCAGATTTGTCAAAGGAATTTCTGCAGTCCATCTTGTTGGCTCTTCTGGAAGTGGCTTATTAATTTTTGCATTTCCCTTCTGATTTACAAGTCCGCCTGGAGTGTCTACACCTGTAATATCATAAGTAACAGCAGTTACAGGGGCTCCAGTATCAATAGAAACCGTAACATACTGAGGTATATCTGTCTTTTGAGCAAGCTGTGGCAAAATTACCATTCCACCACTCAAATACATTCCATCGTTAATTGCTTCAAAATTAACAGAAAGTGTTGGCTCCTTGAAGGCTGTATATTTTGAAAGCACAGGTTTTCCTTCATCTGGAGTTACAGTAAATTCAAGAGGATTATTTCCCTCGTTTAATTCAGTACGCTTAAATACAGCAAAATCCTTATCTATATAGCCCTGATAAAGACCTACAGCATAAAAATCGAAGGCATTAATCCAGACAACAGAAGGAGCCTTTGGAACTGGCATTTTTCCTTTTTCATCTTCTTCTATTTCTGGTATTTTTTTGATTGCAAAAGCTATTGCAGTTTTGTTTCCACCTGCACTTTCGGCAATAACCTCTACAACATACATTCCGTATTCAAATTCTGAGGCATCTATTGCAAACTTAAAATTACCTTTTTTGTCTATTTCTTCTATTGCAGTAAGCTCTTCTGGAATTTCGGCAATTGCGGAAGAGGCAAACAAACCTTTTTGCATAGTTGGAATACAAGAAATAATTCTATAGCCCAGGCTGCCAATTCCTGTTTCGCAGCTTACATTTGCAGTAAATTCAATTGGACTTTCAGGATCTTCATTTGCTTCAAAGGCTGCAGACAAATCCATTTCGGTTTCAAAAACAGGGAATACATTATCTGCCTTAAAGCGAATTGGACGAGAAAGAAGGGTTTTTCCCTCTTCAGTTTTTACTCTTACCTGAACCTCTTCTGAGCTTCCTACGGCTTCCGGATTAGGAACAAGACGGAAGCTGTTTCCAATCAGCTCAATCTCTGCAAAGTTTGTTGCAGGAACCAGCTCTGCTGAACGGGCAAGAAGTCCTACTACATAACCAGAAACAGGATGGTCATAATCGCTGATAATTGAACCATCTTCTTCTATTGTGCTGTCATCTAAAATAATTGCTGGTTCTTCAGCCCTTAAAACTGTAGTGTTCTTTACATAATAAACTGCCTTAAATTCAGAAGAACGTTCCAGCACATCTGTAGCAACCACAGTCAATTTTACAAGTCCCTTTGGACCATCTGCAGTTACAGGATATAAAAGATTATAAGAAGTTGGATTTTTAAGCTCCACTTCATTTTCATCAACTTTATTATCACCGTACTCTAAGATTGTACGTATTTTGGCAATTCCCATTCCAGAAGTTGCAGTTACAGAAAATGACGCACCCATTTCCGGATGGATAACCATGCCATTTGTAAATTCCAGATTTTCCTTTCCAACAACAAGCTTATCATCAGAAAATTCTGGAGCAAGGCCTGTGGAAGTTACCGTAACAGAAACAGGATTTCCCTCCACTCCATTTACGTCTATTGCAGTTACCGTAATTTTGTGATTTCCAGCCGCAAGCTCTCCTGCAGGAACTAAGTCTAAATAGAAGCTTCCGCGTGTTTCCTGTTCAACCGGCTCTTCATCATCAAACTGAATTCTTACAGACTGAACTTTATCATCATCTACTGCTATACCACGAACAAAAAGTGCATCTAATTCACCAAAGCTTTGACCATTTACAGGCGAGGTAATTTGAGTTACAGGCCTATCTAATTCCTGATTAATAAGAATATCGCGGGTAATATCTGTAACGTTCTGTGCCTTATCCTCTGCATGGATTATAAATTTGCGAGACTTTTCTTTTACAGCCCCGGTAGTATCGAAGTTTACAGCCCAATAAGGGTTTCCAGGAATCAGCTCAATTTCTCCGGCTTCTGCACCAAAGGTCCAGGTAAGCTTTGTTAATCCTACTGTATCCTTTGCATAGCCTGCAATTGTAAATTTTCCATTTACAGTGTCTCCCTGGGCTGGATAAATAATATCAACTGAAGGCTTAGAATTATCTATAAAATAAAGGAAAGAATACATTCCAATAGAACCAGCTTTATCTTGAGCCTTAAACCAAAGAACTGCAGGTCCATCCTGAAATTTTCTAGTATCGACATTTAAGCTAAAGGAGCTTACATCATAAGTTTTTGTATTTGAAAGCTTGACCGGAATAAAATGCTTTCCATTATCAACAGAATATTCCAGAGATTTAATTCCGTTTCCATCAGAAACAAAACCATCAAAGTGAACATTACCAGAAACAAGGAAGCCCATTTCCTTATCACGAATTTCTGTTACAGGCTGCTTTCGGTCCAACTGCCAGGTAAGTTTGTAAGGCTTACTTTCTACCGGATTTTCGTTTATATCATAACCAATAACCTTGATTGTATGATTTCCTTCTTCCAAATCTGTAGTATCCAGATAGTATGACCAGAATTCTGCTCCTTCTGCGCGAACCTGCTGCTCTGTTTCCATTCCCTCATCAAGAATTAAGTCTACCCAGGCAACCCCATCATCATCTACACAGGTACCAACAATGTTCAGATTTCCAACTACCCTCATTCCAGGATAGGGGTTTGTTATACCACTGATTGGTAAATCTGAATTCGGATCAACAAAGAGGTTATGAGGACCTTCAATATGCATATTACCACCAAGGTCCCGCGCTGTAATCATAATGTTATATTTTCCAGCTTTTTTTGATTCCAAATCAAATGAATCCTGCCAACTGTTTAACTCATCAACCTGATGCTCTTCTATATCCCCTTTACCGTGTGCAAAAAAAAGGCTGCAGCACAAAACTGAAAACATGAGGATTGAAAAGTACTTTTTAATTCGATTCATCTATTACCTCTTAATATAGAAAAAATTTTGGACAGAGTTACCTTATTTACTTATCGGCAGATATGCTCTATTTTATTAGTAGAAGATTGTTATACACTTTTTTATAGGAGAAAACCACTATGGATAACTCACAAGTTTCTATTCTACAACAAATTATTGATAAAAGCAAAAGGATTGTCTTTTTTGGCGGAGCTGGAGTTTCTACTGAATCTGGAATTCCGGATTTTAGAAGCGTAGATGGGCTTTATAATCAGGAATGGTCCTATCCTCCTGAAGAGATTATAAGCAGAACTTTCTTCTATAAAAATACTCCAGAATTTTACAGGTTTTACCGGGCAAAGCTTTTACCTAAGGGAATTGAACCAAACGCTGCTCACTATAAGCTGGCAGAGCTGGAAAAGGCTGGCAAATTGCTTGCTGTTGTTACCCAGAACATTGACGGTCTGCATCAGAAGGCGGGCAGCAAGAATGTATTTGAACTGCACGGCAGCACCCTGCGGAATTACTGTCTGGACTGTGGAGCTTTTTACGATGAAAAAATAATAGAAGAAAGCGAAAATGCTCCGGATAAGTTGCCTCACTGCCCTAAATGCGGCGGTCTTATAAAACCGGATGTTGTTTTGTATGAAGAAGGTCTGGATCAGGCGGTTATTGAAGGAGCTGTTCGCGCTATAAGTCAGGCTGATACTTTAATTATAGGCGGCACTTCTCTTACGGTTTACCCCGCAGCAGGTCTGGTAAATTACTTCCATGGGGAAAACCTTGTGTTATTGAATAAATCTTCTACCCCTCAGGATTCTATGGCAAGTCTGGTAATTCATGAGCCGATTGGTCAAATCTTGGCGCAGATAAAGGCGCAGGTAAATTGTTAGCATTACGCGCCGGAGTTTTTCGCGACCTGCGCCCGCAGTTTTGGCAGGCAAAACTGCGCATTGGCCGAAGCTGACTGCTCGCTGAAAACAACTCGTAAGGCACGACCTGCGCATGGGGGGGGCTACCAGCTGGAGCCCAGCATAAGCACAAGACCAAAAGGATTCTTGGAAGCTTCCAGCTGGTGCAGAGAATATTTTACGCAGGCCGAAAGATTAACCTTAAAGCCAGAGTTTGCAGAAATTCCGATGTTAGGATTAATGTCCAGTGTACACTTAAGATAAAGCGAATCCTGATAGAGGGCTGAACCATCTTTTAATCCATCTAAATAATCTTTTAGATATAAAAGCTGGAAGCCTGTTTTGCTTGCAAGGTAAGACGAACAGGTTCCTGTATAGCCGGCCGTGATATAAAAATCATGTATAAAAAGCGGCGTAAAGAAAGGAATAGCCTTTTGAACATTTAAAGCAAATAAAAGAGATTCTACGCCTGCATCAAAAACGGGAATGCCAAAAGACTGTGTAGACACTGCTGCAAAAGCAAAGTTTGAAGAGGCTGGGAAAAGTGAAGCTTCCAGTTTTAAAGGTAAGTTGTAAGTATAACCATAGTCAGATTCAAAAGGTAAAAGATGAGGTAGATAAGCACTAAAGCTTGCAGCAAGAGACAGATAATCCTGATAAATAAGCGGATTCTTTTCTAATGATAAATCTTTTACAAAAACAAGACCAGTTCCAATAGAAAAACCAGAATATTCAAAACGGCCAGGTCCAGCTGGCCTTATATTGGAATAAGACAAGCTTGCTGCGTCTGCAATACGATAGTAAACTTTGTCATCAACTGGAGCATACATTCCAATATGGAAAGTTGGAATTTCATCCAGATTGATTGTGTCTGAAAAATAATCAATAGTTTTTGCAATCTGATTCTGTCGCCCTATTTTTCCGGAGCTTGTATTTTCTAAAGAAATGCGCGAGATGTGGCCAAAGGGAATAGAAGAAGATAAAGTAAGGTCGCCAGCAGCCTGTTTCCAGCCCTTTGCATCAAATTCTGTACCTGCACTTGCCTGATAATTAAACAAACCTGTCGTAGAACCACCGCCTGCAGTAAGACTTGTTCCAAAAGAATTGGTTTCAGGCCCCCAGCCGGCAGTAAGCTGGAAAATTCCTTCAGAGGCAGAGGTCCAGGGATTATTTGTCATAAAGGTGATTCCGTAAGGAAGAGCAAAAGAGGCGGCTGTAACGCCTGCATTTACGCCAAAGGCATCGGAAGTATAAGAAGAAAATGGCAGGATTACACCTCGGCTTAAATACCTGAGAGGATTATATTTTTTTGAAGCCAATTCAAGGTCTGGGTCTAAAGACATTTGGAACAAGGCAGAATCCTCTTTAACGTCAGGCTGGGCAGTTTGCAGCATTTGTGCAGTCTCTCTGGCTTCATTTTCAAAGGCTTTTTCAAAGGAAAGTCTAAGCAGTCTGTTTTGTCGGAAAAATTGTCCTACATATATAATCTGATTGTCCAGGGCAAGAGGATAGAAAATGCCACCCGAAAGCTCCAGCTTGCTGAATTCAAAAGTGCCACTTTCTAAGCTTAAACGGCCCAATTGAACCATACTTCCGGGACTTGTCCAGTTAAAGTAAATTGCATTTTTTTCATCATCATAAGAGATTTGACTAGCCTTCATATTTTCTGGCAGCTGGTAAGAAGCAAGCAGCTTTCCCTGCAGGTCAGAAATGCAGATTGAAAATTGTAAATCCTTATTCTGGATATAAGCAAAGGTGCCCTGACCACAAGAAGTAAAGCTTCCAGAAAAGCTATATAAATCCTCTTGTATAGAAGCAACTTTTTCTATAGCGCTAATTTTTCCAGAGTCTGAGTCGGATTGTACATTCAGCCTATAACTTTCTATATAATTATATGGACTTTCATAACGCTGACCTACAAGATAGTAGCTTCCATCTGCTTGAACTATAGCAGCGTCTTTTAATCCTTTTATGCCACTTTCAAAATAGCGGCCCTTTGCCATTTCATAAATTTTTACCCCGGCAGAAGGATTTGCTCCTGCATTAGAATAATAAGAAAGAGCCAGATAATTTCCGTCTGGAGAAAGCTTTGCATGGTCTACGCCCCGGACTGTTATAAGCTTTTTTGCTTTATCAGGCTGGTTGTATTTTTCTGCAGAAAGATAAAAAACAGAAGATGAAGAAAATTCCACCCAGGCCATGCCTTTTTCTGAAAGCGACAAATCAGAATATCTGGCCCCGTATCTGTTGCGCTCAGAATAGTTTTGTGATTGTGGCTTAAAGAAGTCTGAAACAAGCCCCGCTTCTACAGGATTTGCTGGAATTTGGGGAACCTGGTATTGGGCCTCAAAAGTCTTCCAGGCATCTTTAAGCTTTATGCCGTAGGCCTTCTTAAAGGAAGAGGCAACTCCAATACGCTGGAAATTTATAAGGGTATACCAGAATTGGGCATATTTTTCCATTCCGTATTTTTCCTGCAGCCAGAGGTGAAA
>ODAI013266317.1_pt1 | contig 15327 bp, 11 predicted proteins | sample 1539321 | NCBI WGS metagenome assembly ODAI01 (sample SAMN02144231, study PRJEB22623) | gut metagenome | biome: sheep rumen | host: Ovis aries | place: New Zealand
CCCACAGGTGAAGGCTACCCAAACAGAGGAGAACCTCTTCGAGGTACTGGGCAACATGCTGGCGGAGCTGAAGGATGGGCACGTGAACCTCTACACCACGCACAACATGGCGCGCTACTGGGACTGGTATGAGAGCTATCCGCGCAACTTCAGCGAGGAACTGGTGGAACGCTATCTGGGGCAGGGCTACTGCATCAGCGGCGGACTGGAATATACCATTCTCAGCGATAACATAGGCTATGTGTATTTCGGCTCCTTCTCCTCGGCAGCAGGAAACGGCAGCCTGTCGGAGATGCTGGACTACTTCTCCCTGTGCGACGGCCTCATCATCGATGTGCGTCAGAATGGTGGCGGCAACCTCACCACAGCCGACCGCATCGCAGCGCGCTTCACCAACGAGAAGACACTGGTGGGCTACATCTGCCACAAGACAGGCAAAGGGCACAGCGACTTCTCGGCCCCCGAGCCCATCTATCTGGAGCCTTCTGACCGCATACGCTGGCAAAAAACTGTGGTGGTGCTGACAAACAGACACTCTTATAGTGCCACCAACTACTTTGCCAACATCATGAGCCAACTACCATTGGTGACGCTGATGGGCGACCAAACGGGCGGCGGCTCTGGCATGCCGTTTACCTCAGAACTACCTAACGGCTGGGGTGTGCGCTTCTCGGCGTGCCCTATACTGAATGCAGAGAAGCAGCACACTGAGTTCGGCATAGAACCAGACATCCACGTAGATATGGAGGAAGACGACCAGCGTCAAGGCATAGACACCATGATAGAAGCTGCCCGCACATTCTTGAAAAGCAAGTAAAATGCAAAAACAATTTGTAGGTAAAGAAAATCTTCTTATCTTTGCGCTCGGTTTCAAATCCACACATGCGGGTGTGGCGTAATTGGCAGCCGCGCCAGACTTAGGATCTGGTGACGAAAGTCGTGTAGGTTCGAGTCCTATCACCCGCACTCTTCAAAAAAAATGCTTATCTTTGCAGAAAGAAATCATTAATCATAAAATAGAATGAAGAAACTACTCTCTACAATGGTTATGGGCATGGTGGCCCTAAGCAGTATGGCAGTCACTCCACTGTGGCTGCGAGATGTACAGATTTCTCCCGACGGACAGCAGATAGTCTTCTGCTACAAGGGTGACATATACAAAGTGAAAACCAGTGGCGGAACAGCCGTGCAACTGACGACGCAAGACTCTTATGAGTGCAACCCCGTATGGAGCCCCGATGGCAAGCAGATAGCATTTGCCAGCGACCGCGAGGGTAATTTCGACCTCTACGTGATGCCGGCAGAGGGTGGCGCAGCCAAGCAACTCACCAATAACTCTTCGGCAGAGACGCCATGGGCCTACAGTCCCGATGGCAAGTTCGTGTATTTCTCTGCTGCCATCCAAGACCCTGCAGAGAGCGCCATGTTCCCCAGCGCACGCCTCACGGAGCTTTACCGCGTGCCTGCTACGGGTGGCAAATCGACAATGGTGCTGGCCAGCCCTGCCGAGATGATTAGTTTCTCGCGCGACGGCAATACCATGATCTATCAAGACCAGAAGGGCATGGAGGATCAGTGGCGCAAGCATCACACCTCTTCGGTGACGCGCGACATCTGGCGCTATGACGTGAAGACGGGTAAGCATACCAACCTGACCAACATCGCAGGCGAAGACCGCAATCCTGTGCTGAGCAAGGACGGGCAGACAGTGTACATCCTTAGCGAGCGCAACGGTGGCAGTTCCAATGTTTATTCTTTCCCCTTGAATGCCCCACAACAGATTAAGGCTGTGACCAACTATAGCACACATCCCGTGCGCTTCCTTTCTCTGGCCGATGACGGCAACCTCTGCTTCACTTACGACGGTGAGATCTATACGCAGCAGGTAGGTGGCAAAGCGCAGAAAGTGAGCATTGATATCACCCGCGACGATGTGAACAAAATCCAAGATCTGAGTGTGACACGCGGTGCCTCTTCGGCTGCCGTATCTCCCGATGGCAAGCAGGTGGCATTCACCGTGCGCGGCGAGGTATTTGTGACTTCTGTGGAATATAATACCACCAAGCAGATTACCTTCACGCCTGAGAATGAGCGCAGTGTGACCTTCGGTGCCGACAATCGCACCTTGGTGTATGTAAGCGAGCGCGATGGGCACTGGAACCTCTATAAGGCTACCATCGCCCGCAAGGAGGACCCCAACTTTGCGAATGCTACACTTATCAATGAGGAGGCTCTCTTCAATGGGAAAGACGGCATCGAGCGTACTTATCCGCAATTCTCTCCAGATGGTAAGGAGCTGGCTTTCATCGAAGGTCGCCGCTCCCTGAAAGTGATGAATATGGACACCAAGAAAGTACGCACCATCACCAATGGCAATACGTGGTATGAGACTTCGGGCGGCTTCGACTATAGCTGGAGTCCCGATGGCAAATGGTTCACGCTGGAGATCATTGGCAACCGCCGCGATCCGTATAGCGATATTGGCATTGTGAGTGCACAGGGCGGACAGGTGACCAACATCACCGCCAGTGGTTATACCGACGTCAGTCCGATATGGGTGATGGACGGCAATGCCATTCTCTTTACCAGTGAGCGCTACGGCATGCGCAGCCACGCTTCATGGGGTTCACAAGACGATGCCCTGCTGGTCTTCATGAACCAAGACAGCTATGACAAGTACCGCATGAGCAAGGAGGACTATGAGCTGCAGAAGGAACTGGAGAAAGAACAAAAGAAGAGCGAGGCTGATAAGAAAGATGATAAGAAGGATGATAAGTCGGCCGATAAGAAGGAGACTACCAAGGATATCAATATCGAACTGGAAGGCATCGGCGACCGCATTGTGCGCTTGACACCAAACTCCTCAACAATGGGAGGTGCCATCCTCGACAAAGAAGGTGAGAACCTATTCTACTTTGCGCGCTTCGAAGGTGGCTACGACCTCTGGAAGATGGATCTGCGCAAACGTGAGACGAAGTTGGTATCGAAGAATGCCGGAGGTGGCAGCATGGAACTGAGTGGTGATGGCAAGAGCATCTTCGTGCTTTCTGGCGGCAGCCTCCAGAAGATGGAGCCAAGCAGCGGCAAACTCACACCTATATCTTTCAGTGCGCAGATGAAGCTCGACCCTGCTGCAGAGCGTGAATATATGTACAACCATGTGAAGCAGCAAGTGAAGCAGCGCCTCTTCGATCCTAAATACTTCGGTGTAGATTGGGAAGGCTACGTGAAGGCATACCGCAAGTTCTTGCCACACATCAGCAATAACTACGACTTCCAAGAGCTACTTAGTGAATTGTTGGGCGAACTCAACGTATCACACTCTGGCGGTCGTTACACGCCCAACCTCAGTGGCGATGCTACCGCAGCACTGGGACTGCTCTACGATTACAGCTATACAGACAAGGGCCTGAAGGTGTCTGAAGTGGTGGCAGGTGGTCCTTTCGATCATGCTAACTCTAAGGTGAAGGCTGGTGATGTGGTGGAGAAAATAGACGGCATCGAAATCACCGATGAGACCAATCTCTCAAACATCTTGAACGCCAAGGCACGCAAGAAGACACTCGTATCGCTCTACAATGCGCAGCGCAAGGAACGTTGGGAAGAGGTGATTCTACCTATCACGCAGAGTGCCATGAATACCCTGCTCTACGAACGCTGGGTGAAGCAGCGTGCTGCCGATGTGGAGCGTTGGTCAAATGGTCGTTTAGGCTACGTACACCTCCAGTCTATGAACGATGGCAGCTACCGCACCATCTACAGCGACATTCTGGGTAAGTACAACATGAAGGAGGGCATCGTGATAGATACCCGCTGGAATGGTGGCGGTCGCCTACATGAGGACATTGAGGTGCTCTTCAGCGGTGAGAAATATCTGGAACAGGTCATCCGCGACGTAGTGGCATGCGAGATGCCAAGCCGTCGTTGGAACCGCCCAAGCATCATGGTGACTTGCGAAGCCAACTATAGTAATGCGCATGGCACTCCTTGGGTATATAAGCACATGAATTTGGGCAAGATCGTTGGTGCGCCTGTACCTGGCACTATGAGTAGTGTGTCTTGGGAAACCTTGCAAGATCCTACGATGGTCTTCGGTATTCCTATCGTAGGCTTCCGCCAAGCGGATGGCACTTACTTGGAGAATACGCAGTTGGAACCCGACATTCTGGTGCTGAACAATCCTGAAACTGTGGTGAAGGGTGAAGACACCCAACTGAAGACCGCTGTGGAAGAACTGCTGAAGGAAATCGCAGCAAAAGGCAACCAGTGGTAAAATGCCGCGATAGCCATACGCCCAAAAGAAAGCCTCCCCTTCGGGGGAGGTTTTTTATGCTTCGGCGATTAAGAAATCAGATAGAAGATGCCCAGAAGAATCAAGTTCACGAAGATGACTGCTCCGAAGAACTTCAAAATCAGAGGCCGCATTTCGCGCTTGCCTCCAGAGAAGAAGAGTGCATAGCACATATTCACGGTAATGTTGCTCACTATGGCCTGCAGCGTACATGCCACAACCAGATGGATATTCATGCTGCTGCCTTGCAGCAAGTTGAGGATAAACGGTGTGATGTCGCTCAAACCCGATATGAAGGAGAGCACATTCAGACCGCCCTCGCCTGCATACACCAGCGTGTAGTGTGTCACGATGGTGAATACCACGAAGAGCGCAGCAAAAATCAGAGCCACCTTGAACTCCAGTGGATTACTGTTGTCTTCTTCTTCCTCTTCTGTGACTTTCTGAGCCGTTGCTTTAGCCTCCGCATGCAGATGCAGCCAGATACCGATGCTCCCCGACACTGTACTCATCAGCAACATGTAGGGATAGATGGATAAGAAAGCGGCACGGCTGAAGATGCCTATCAGTATCAGGAAGCGCAGGAAGGTCATGCTGATGGCCATCAGCATGGCTGCCACATATTCGGGGGCTTCCTCGGCCGTGGCACTCTTGCTTTTACGCGCCAAGACAGAGATGGTGGCGGTGCTGCTATACAAGCCTCCGATGATGCCTGATACGAAGGTGCCCGACTGCCTGAACACATAGCGTTTCAGCAGATAAGAGAGGTAGGAGATGCCCGAAACTATCACCGTAGCAAACCACACCGTATAGGGTGTAAGGTTGATACCTGGAATGAGATTATCACGCGGCAGGATAGGCAGAATAATGCCACTGATGGCGAGGAACTTCGCCAGTGTGATCATCTCGTCGTTCTTCATGCGCTGCGCCAACTCCGCAAAGGTATGCTTCATCTCCGCAAAGAGCAAGACAGCCACCACCAGCGTGACATAAAACCACGATGGCTGCGTGGCCACGATAGGAGGTATGCAATAGGTGATCAGGGCGATGACAATGGTGGTAGCACCGAAGGCATGCACCTGCGACAAACGGGCATAGTAATAGCTTATGAGCAACAAACCCAAAATCAGTCCGCCACCCATATAGAGTTTATAGTCCACGGGATCGAGGATATAGAGCAGGTAACCCAGTATGCCGATGAAAGTGAACGTACGATCGGTACCAAATATCTGGCTTTCCTTGCCAGCTTTGAGGTTCAGACGGCGAAGCGACAAACCTATCAGCAAGGAAAACAACGTCACCAGTAAGAAGGTGACCAGTTGTGCAGGTACGTATTCGTAAAGTTTCTCCAAAGTTCAGTCATTATTGTTCTTTGCTTGATATCAAGCCCCATTCCCGGAAAGGATGCTGCCGAAGCTGCGAATTATAATAGCGGCGGTCGCCCGTCACTTCCTCACCGATAAAATCGGGCTTTTCGTATGCCTCATCAGGCGAGGAAAGTTCCACCTCTGCCATGATGAGTCCCAAGTTTTCGCCATAGAACTCGTCCACCTCGAAGATATGCCGCCCGCTCTTTACCAAATAGCGTGTCTTGTCTATGATGCCAGGCTCGCAGATCTTCATCAGCTGCATAGCCTCATCGAGCGGAATCTCCTTTTCCCATTCGAAACGCACTAGCCCTCCGATGTCCGACGGTCCCTTGATGGTGAGGTAGCCCTTGTCATCACGGATACGTACACGCACCGTACGTCCTCGGGCACTGCTTATGTACCCCTGGACGATACGGCTTTTCGCATACGCTTGATCACGAAACTCCCCTTTCACCAAGAATTTCCGTTCTATCTCGTAGGCCATGATTACGCTTTACCTGCATACCACACAAACATGAGCAGCACTAAGACTGCCAGTACGATAGCGATACCACGGATGACCATTTTGGCCTGTTTCTCCTGCTTCTGTGCGCGGAGTTCTTTTTTGGATGTTTTTTTAGCTTTTGACATAGTATTGTTTTTTTACTGAAAAACTGATTGACTGATTATTATATCTTTTAATTTTATAATTTTATAATCTTTCAATTGGAGTTTTCCCCAGAAAACTCCATCAAATACGCCTTGATGAACTCATCAATCTCACCGTCCATCACGCTATTCACATCACTCGTTTGGTAACCCGTGCGATGGTCTTTCACGCGACGGTCGTCAAAGACATAACTACGTATCTGCGAGCCCCACTCTATCTTCTTCTTACCCGCCTCCACCTTGGCTTTCTCCTCATTGCGGTGCTGAAGTTCCTTGTCATAGAGGATGGATTTCAGGTGTTGCATGGCATTCTCGCGGTTCTTTGGTTGGTCACGCGTCTCCGTATTTTCAATGAGGATTTCCTCCTCCTCGCCTGTATAGGGGTCTTTATATTGGTAGCGCAGGCGCACGCCCGACTCCACCTTGTTCACATTCTGACCACCAGCGCCACTGCTTCGGAATGTATCCCAAGAAACGCAAGACATATCTACCTTTACCTCGATGGTATCATCTACCAGCGGGGCAGCAAAGACAGAGGCGAAAGACGTCATGCGCTTGCCCTGTGCATTGTAGGGAGACACACGCACCAAGCGGTGCACGCCATTCTCACCTTTCAAATAACCATAGGCGAAATCGCCCGTGATGTCGATGGTGCAGCTCTTGATGCCCGCCTCATCACCTTCTTGTATATTGGCAATACTGGTTTTGTAGCCATGTCGTTCGGCATAGCGCAGATACATGCGCATCAGCATGCTGGCCCAGTCTTGGCTCTCCGTGCCTCCAGCGCCAGAGTTTATCTTGAGCACGCAGTCCATCTGGTCGGCCTCGTCGCGTAGCATATTCTTCAGCTCCAGTGCCTCGATGGCTTCTATGGCCTTTCTATAGTTTTCATCCACTTCCTCTTCGGTCACCATCTCTTCTTTGAAGAAGTCGAAAGAGAGCTGCAACTCATCGGTGAGTGTCTTCACCCCCTTATAGCCATTGAGCCACTTTTCCAACTCCTTCACTTTCTTCATCTGAGCCTCCGCTGCCTTCTGGTCGCTCCAGAAGTCGGGATCTTGCGTACGCAGTTGCTCCTCCTCATACTCCATTTTCTTGGCATCAATGTCCAAGTAGCGATGAAGCGCCTCGGTACGGCTGATGACCTCTTTGAGTTGATCGGCTGTTATCATATTTATTCTTGATACATTTTATTTATTAGTTCCTTATAATTCTGCTCCACGATGTTGCGACGCAGTTTCAGCGTATTGGTCAGCTCACCGCGTTCCATGCTGAATGGTTCTGGAAGCAGGGTGAAGCGCTTGATGCGCTCATAGTTGGCAAACTGCTGCTGCAGGGTGTCCATACGTGTCTGGAACAGTTCCTTAATCTCTGGATTGAGCAGCAACTCGTCCATGCCGCCATAGCGTATGCCTTTGCTCTTGGCATAAGCCTCCACGGCCTTGTAGTTTGGCACTATGAGGGCGGAGACGAACTTATATCTATCGGCTATCACGGCCACTTGTTCGAAGTATTGGTCAACGGCCAACTTGGTTTCGATGGCTTGCGGGCTGATGTACTTTCCGTTTGAAGTCTTAAAGAGGTCCTTGATGCGTTCTTTGAGGAACAGCGTGCGGCCCTCCAGATAGCCAGAGTCGCCCGTGTGGAACCATCCGTCTTTGTCGATGGCCTTTGCGGTGGCTTCGGCTTTGTGATAGTAGCCACTCATGATGGTCTTTCCGCGCAGCAATATCTCGTTGTTCTCGCCTATCTTAACTTCAAGGTCGGGCATCACCTCACCCACCGAACCTATCACAAAGTTTTCCATGGGGAAGCAAGATACCGTTGCGGTGCTCTCCGTCAGTCCGTAGCCCACACACATATTGATGCCTACCGCGTGGGTAAACTCGCACACTTCATCAGACACAGCGGCGCCAGCAGTAGGGAAGAACTTGCCATTCTCCACTCCCACCACCTTACGCAGCATCGAAAGTATGGTGCTGTCGAAGAACTTATACTTCAGCTTCAGCCATGTAGGCGGTTCCTTGCCTTTACTCAGATAGTCCACATTGTAGGCCTTGCCCACTTTCAGGGCATTGACCATCAAGGCTTTCTTCACGCCGCTCTCCTTGGCTATCTTCTGCTGCACGGCGATATAGACTTTTTCCCAGAATCGTGGCACGCTGCACATATAGTTAGGTCTGATCTCACGGATAGTCTTCTGTATATCGGCAGGGCGTAGGTTCACGCATATCTGAATGCCCTCATTGAGGCAGACGTAGCACCAGCCACGCTCGAAAACGTGCGTCAGCGGCAGGAAGTTCATAGACACGTCGCCCTCTCTCATGGTGGTGAGGCGCTCATGGTGCGTGCGCAGGGCTTCTTGCCAGTTGTAGTGGTGCAGCATCACGCCCTTGGGCTCTCCGGTAGTGCCAGAGGTATAGAGGATGTTGCAGAGGTCATCAAACGAAGCTCTGGCGGTGCGAGCTTCCACCACCTCATTATAGGGCAGTCCTTCGCCGCGCTTCATGAACTCATCAAAATAGATGGAATTCTTGTCGCGTGGGTCTTTCACCACGGTAGGATCATAGATCACTATTTGCTCCAGCGTGTGGCAATAGCCTTGCACCGAGATGACCGCATCATACTGGAACTGCTCACCTACAAAGAGGATGCGTATGTGGGCATCGTTGATGATATAGCGGGCCTGCTCTGGCGAACTGGTAGCATAGAGTGGAACGGTCACTGCCCTATTGGCGAAGCAAGCGAAGTCCACGAAGAAACTCTCTGGTTTATTCTGAGAAAAAATACCTACATTCTCAAACTCTTTCACGCCGCAAGCTACCAGGGCACTGGCTGCTTGACGCACATTGTCGGAGAACTGCCTCCAACTGATAGGCACCCATTGTTCTTTGGAATAATCCCTGTATTTCAGGGCTATCTTATCTCCAAACTTTTCAGCCTGACGATGGATCAATACAGATAAATGATGAATAGTCATAATCTTACTTTTTTAGTTAGGCAGTTCAAAGGTACTTCTTTCTTACCAAATATCAAACTTTCCGTCGCATTTTCTTCCCTTTGCCCCTGTTTTATACCCCTGCTGGGAAAGATTTTTTACCCTAATGGGTAAATATATTCTCTTTTTCTGTATTTTCGCAGTCGGAACTAATACTCACGTGTATGAACCAGCAGGTGACAAACATGGCCCAGGAGGCCATAGGATTATTGAGGGGACTTATCGCCATTCCTTCCATCAGCAGAGAGGAGGAGAAGGCGGCCGACTATGTGCAGCGGTATCTGGAGGAGATGGGCATGCAGACAGGGCGCAAGGGCAACAATGTGTGGTGTCTCAGTCCGGGATTCTCCATAGGGAAACCTACGCTGCTACTCAACTCTCACATCGACACGGTGAAGCCTGTCAGCGGTTGGACACGCCCGCCTTTCAGCCCCACCATCGAAGACGGAAAGCTCTATGGCTTGGGCAGCAACGATGCGGGTGCCAGCTTGGTGAGCTTGATGCAGGTGTTCCAGAAACTCTGCCAGACCACACAGGCCTACAACCTTATTTTCTTGGCATCGTGCGAGGAGGAGGTGTCTGGCAAAAACGGCATCGAGTGTGTGCTGCCGCTCTTGCCACCCATCGACTTTGCCATTGTGGGAGAACCTACAGAGATGCAGCCTGCCATTGCAGAGAAGGGACTAATGGTGCTGGATGTCACAGCCTATGGGAAATCGGGGCATGCTGCCCGCGAAGAGGGGGTGAATGCCATCTATCTGGCCATGGCTGACATGGCTTGGTTTCGCGACTATCGGTTCGAGAAGGTATCACCCTTCCTCGGTCCCGTGAAGATGAGTGTGACCATGGTTAGCGCAGGGACGCAGCATAATGTGGTGCCCGACAAGTGCAACTTCGTGGTGGATATTCGCAGCAACGAGTGCTACACCAATCAGGAACTATACGACATCATCTGCCAGCATGTGTCTTCCGAGGTAAAGGCACGCTCTTTCCGCTTGGGATCGTCGCACGTGGAGGCTTCGCACCCGTTGGTGCAGCGCATGGTGGCCTTAGGGCGCACGCCTTTCGGATCGCCCACGCTATCAGACCAGGCACTCATGGCGTTCCCATCACTGAAGATAGGACCGGGCAAGAGCAGCCGCAGCCATTCAGCCAATGAGTTTATCTGCATGTCGGAGATTGAAGAGGCCATCGACCTCTACCTTCAGATAATGGACAAATCAGAGTTTTAGCCAGCGCTCAGGATTGAGTTTGTCGCGTTCCTTACGCAATTGGAAGTGCAAGACGGTGCGATTATCGTTGGAAGTGTCGGTGAAGACGGTTCCCAATTCTTGGCGAGTGGCCACGTCGTCGCCTTGCTTCACGCTGGTGGAAGATAGGTTGCAATACACTGAGATGTATTGGCCGTGGCGCACCAGCACATTGAAGAGGCCGTTAAGTTGGAAGATGGCTGCCACCTTTCCGTTGAACACGGCTCGGGCCTTGGCACCTGGCTTTCCTTGCAGGTCTATGCCTTTATTGTCGAGCGTAACGTTCTTCATGCCCTGCACATTGTATTGTCCGAAGCGGCTCACCACGATGTAGGAGGTTGTGATGGGCGCAGGCAGTCTTCCGCGGTTTTGCTCGAAGTTGGCCGACAGAGCTTTGTCTGTGCTTGCCGAAGAGGCTGGAGCAGGAGCTGTGGTGCTCTTGGCACTGGTAGCCGTCTTGGTAGTGGCAGGCTTGGCATTGGTCTTGGCAACGGTCTTAGCTTCCGTGCGTTTGACAGCCTCTGTTTGTTTCTTGGCTTCGGCTTCCCTGCGCGCCTCTTCCTCCGCTTGCTTACGGGCTTTCTCTATCTCGGCAGCCACCAACTTGTCTATTTCTGCATTGAGTTTATTGGCCTCTGCTTGTTTTTTCCTGATTTCATCCTGTAGTCCTTTCTGCGTCTTCTGCAGTTCGTTCACCAGGGCACGCTGTTCACGCTGCTGCGTCTCCAGCACCCTGCGCTCGGCCTCGCGCTGCTGCAGCAGGTCGGTCTTCGAAGCTCTCACTTCCTCCAATTCTTTGCGTTTGGCGCTGATGTCTTGCTGTTGTTGCTGCATGGCCAGTCCTTGAGCTTTCTGATAGGTGGCATACTCGCGCACGTAGCGCAGGCGGCGCAAGGTCTGCGCCAGCGAGCCTGCAGAGAAGATGAACATGAGTTTCTGCTGTATCGAACCGTGGCGCTGCAGGTAGCGCAGCGAGGCCACATAGTCGTCTTTCTGCGCCAGCAGGTCGGTCTGCAGGCGCGAGAGCTGGGCTTCCACAAGGTTCATTTCGGCATCTATCTGTGCCATGTCGCTGGTCAGCGTGTCTATATATCTGCGGCGTTCGTCTATCTGTCCCGTCAGTGTATTCAGGGTGTTCAGTTGGCTGCCCACGTCTTTCTTGGTAGAGTTGAGCAGTGTCTGCGTCTCCTCTATTTGCTTCCTCAGCTGTCCCTGCCTGTTCTGTAGGTCTTTGATACGCTTATTGGTCTGCGCTCCGAGGGGAGCCAGACACAGCAACATACAGAGTAGCAGGCACAGGCGTTTCATAGACTCAGCAGGAATTGCAGCAGTTCGTCGAGCGTCACTTGCTCATAGCGCGACGACAGCGTGGTGGGTTTCACATTATTATCTCCCATGGTGAAGTCAGAGAGCTCCACCTTGGCTTTCTGCAACTTTGCCAATCCGAATTCCTCGCCCGATATAGATTTTTTCCCATCGGGTTTGGAGGCTTCGTAGATGAGGTCTTCCAGACGGTTGTAGGTCCAGCGCCGCGGCAGTCGGTCCTTCAGTTCTTCCTTGGTGGTGCGCACATAGCGATGATTGATGCGATCTATCAAGAGGATGTTCTCGGGCGTGACTTCAATGCGTGCCACTTCAGAGCGAAGGATGGGCATCAAGAACGACACCTGCACTATCTCACCCTGCTTCAGTTTCATGGTGCCATTGACCGAATAAACGGCTTCTCCGTGGGGAATGGTCACCTGCACTTTCGATGAGAGGTAGGCATTTTCCTCAGCATTCACGCCCACTGCCTGCTTGGAAGTCTTGCACCCAGTGATGCCCACCAGCAGCAGGCACAGCAGCAGGCACATGCCTGAGGCTTGTCTTATGATCTGTCTATTCCACATATTTCTTCTGATTGATTTTCTGTTTTAGCTTGGCCGACTGGCTTCCCAGTTCCAAGGCTTGTTTCCAATACTCCACCGCGGCAGCGGTCTCGCCTGCCATATAGTAGATGTCTCCACAGTGCTCCACCACATCGGCGCTTTTGTCACCGTCGGTTTTCATGGCCATGTCTATGTAGAGCTTCGCCTGCGTATAGTTGCCTTTCACGAAGAGTATCCACGCATAGGTGTCCAGATAGGTGCCGTTCTCAGGCTCTGCCTTCACGGTCTTGTAGCTCATCTCCTCGGCCTTGTCAAGGTCGCGCTTCTCCAGTGAGAGGTAGTAGGCATAGTTGTTCAGCGCCCCTACGTTGTTGCCGTAGGTCTCTATGGCTTTCTCATAGGCCTGGTATGCCTCCGTCATATTGCCCTGCGTATGATAGGTATCGCCCATCATGGAGTAGAAGTCTGACACTATCTCCTTGGTGCTGTTCTCATTCACATGCTCCAGTGCTTGCTTACAGATGCGTATCACGTCATCGTGCCGCTGCTCGTGGGCATAGGCTATGGAGAGGTAGTAGTAGAACTCCAGTGCCTCCGGACTGGCTTCCACGCCGCCCTCGCACAAGTCGATGATGGCGTTGTAGTCTTCCTCACGGATGGCATCCTGCAGCAGCGTCATGCGTCCACCGCTGTTGGTGGGGTCTATCTGCAACAGCTTCCGCAGCACTGGCTTAGCCTCCTTGTTCATGTTCTTGGCTATGAGGTACTGGGCATAGAGCATGGTGAGGTCGGCATTCTCGGTGTCTTGCTCCAAGATGCGGTCGAAGCGGTGGATGATCTCAGTGCTGTCGCGCTGCTCCTGCTCCACCTGCACCATTAGGCGGCGCATCACGTTGACCTTCACGGCATCTTCCACCTTTCGGTTCAGCAGCAGCGAGTCCAGTGTCTGCTCGTAGAGGGCGGTTTTGTCGGTGAGCTCGTAGTACGATGCCAGCGAGTAGAGGGCGTTGGCATTGTCGGGTTCCTGCTTCAGCACCTCGTTGTAGATGTCGTAGGCTTTCTCTTGCTTACCTGTCTGCAGGTAGGCATCGCCCAGTGCCACTTGGTAGCGCAGTTCGTTAGGGTATTCCTCGATGAGTCCTTCCAGCTCCTTGAAGGCTCGTTTTTCATCGCCCATCTGGCGGTAGATGCGATATTTCTCCATGGTGAGGGGTTCGCTCTTGCCGCGTTTCTGCTCCAGCGTGTTGAGCACCTCTATCACCTTATCGTAGTTTTCTTCGCGTGAATAGAGCGACTCCAGCGTAAAGAGCAGTTCCACATGTGTAGGGAAGCGCTCTGCCATCTGCTCTATCAGTGCCAGCGCCTTGCTTTCCTCGCCTTGTTGCAGGTAGAGATTGGCCAGTCCCTGCCCATACCAGTAGTTGTCAGGCCCATACTTCACGGCCTTCTCCAGTGCTTCTGTGCCCTTAGGTGTCTGTCCCAGCATGAGGTAGTATTGGGAGAGCTCGTAATAGGCGGCTGCCGAGGTAGAGTCTATGGCCAGGCAATGCTCCAGCATCAGGTAGGCGCTGGCATAGTCTTGCCTCAGCTTGCTGTTCACCGACTCCATATAGTAGTAGTCGAAGCGCCGCTGGTCTGCCTCACTCAGCTCGGTCTGTGCCTGCAGTGGCAGCACCGCCAGCAAAGCCAAAACGATATTTAAACAAAAACTTTTCAATTTAAATTATATTCTAATTTTTACAGGATCTATTTTTCTAACAACGGATTTTACGGATCCACAGGATTATTCTTTCACAGGATTAAAAGGATTTATAGGATTATATATTTATTGAAAATTGAGGATTTCCATCCGGATAGTTTAACGCTGCGCAGCCTAATATCTCAATCCTTCCCCGTGTGCCCGAAACCACCGGCACCGCGCTCAGTATCGCTCAGCACCTTCACTTCCTGCCACTCGGCCTGCTCATGGCGAGCAATGATCATCTGCGCTATGCGCTCGCCGTCTTCCACCACGAAGGGCTCCGAAGAGAGATTCACCAGTATTACACACACCTCACCGCGATAGTCGGCATCGATAGTGCCTGGTGAGTTCAGCACCGTGATGCCCTTCTTCAGAGCCAAGCCACTGCGTGGACGCACCTGTGCCTCGTAGCCTGCAGGCAGGGCCATGTAGAGGCCCGTGGGTATGAGCTTGCGCTCCAAGGGCTGGAGGGTCACGGGTTCGCTGAGGTTCGCACGCAGGTCCATGCCTGCGCTCTGCGGTGTGGCATAGGTAGGCAGTGCGTGCTTCGACTTATTGATTATTTCTACCTTCATAGTATCTCTGTTATAATATTTCTGCGAAAATACGGCTTTTAAACCAAATAATTGATAACTTTGCCCTAAAAATTGTGAATATGGATTGGAACAGACTCATTTCGGCCAAACGTTTCGGGTTGGAAGACATGCATCAGCCCGACTATCAGGAGAATCGTTCGGAGTTTCAGCGCGACTATGACCGCCTCATTTTCTCGGCACCTTTCCGCCGCTTGCAGAACAAGACGCAGGTATTTCCGCTGCCGGGAAGCGTCTTCGTGCACAACCGCCTGACGCATAGTCTTGAGGTGTCTTGCGTGGGACGATCATTGGGCAACGATGTGGCACGGGGCATCTTGCAGCGCCGCCCAGAGCTGCGTGAGAGCTACCTGCCCGAGATTGGCTCCATTGTGTCGGCTGCATGCCTGGCGCACGACTTGGGGAATCCGCCTTTCGGCCACTTCGGCGAGCGGGCGTTCTCTACGTATTTCTCAGAGGGTAAGGGCTTAGCGCTGAAAGAGCAACTGACGGAAGCGCAGTGGAACGACCTGACGCACTTCGAGGGCAATGCCAATGCCTTCCGCCTGCTGACGCACCAGTTCGAGGG
>ODAI013220146.1_pt1 | contig 15326 bp, 15 predicted proteins | sample 1539321 | NCBI WGS metagenome assembly ODAI01 (sample SAMN02144231, study PRJEB22623) | gut metagenome | biome: sheep rumen | host: Ovis aries | place: New Zealand
CCCATCAGAAAAACACTTTCTGATAAAAAATATGTTATCAAAAAATATTTCCTATTACAACAGCAAAAAAAACACCAACCAAACGGTTGGTGTCTTTCTTTCTCCTTTTTCGTTCGAACGAACAAAACTTTATTTGCACAATTTTATCATATCTTCGATTTCGGCGTTTAATATCAAATCACATGCTTTTTGTTTTTCAATTTGTGATAACGCATAAACAACCGTTGCATGATCACGTCCGCCACAGATGTTTCCGATTTCTGTTAATGATAAATTTGTTGATGCCTTTAATGCAGCCATCATTATTTGACGTGCACGAACAACACGACGGGCACGCGAATTTCCACAGATTTCATCAAATGAAATTGCCATCTTTTCACACATTGTTTTTACCATCATCAATGGTGTTTTTGTTTTATTCAAAACATCAGCCAACAAACGTGATGCAACATCCATATTTACACGTTCGCCCATTAATTCTGTATATGTTTTGATTTTATTGATAACACCATTTACCAAATGACCATCGCCGTTAATCTGTTTTGAAATTTCATTTGCAACCGTCATATCAACCCCGGCATTTAACAACATTGAACGACGAACATATGCGTTTGGCGTTGCAACATCAACAACCAATCCCGATGCAAACAATGATTGAATACGACGATCAAAACCATTTAATGAATTTGGTGCACCATTTGCAGTCAGCACGATATTCTTGCCTGCATTATGCAAATCCATAATCAATTGCATAAATTCATCCATTGTTGCACGTTTTCCCGCCAGCGCACATACATCGTCCATAATAAACATATCGCAATTTCTGCAAAAATCTTTCCATGAAAATATTGTTTTATCACGTAATGAACGTGCAAAGTCTGCAACGAATTGACCGCCAGACATACGAACAACATTTTTATTTGTTGTATTGCAAATGCAATCTAACAACATTGTTTTTCCAGAACCCGCCGGCCCGTAAATAAATAATTGTGAAAAAGATGATTCATTTGATGCGATTTTCTTGCAGGCTGCAACTGCAAACATATTTTCATCAGACGTAATAAACGAATCAAATCCGTTTTTATTTTGCACAGTTTTTGTTTCTGGAATAAATTCGCAAACCACATTGTCATTTGCAGACACAACAACATTATTATTCGCACGAACCGAAATATTAACGTCCAAACAAAAATCCGCCGCTATATTCGCCAGGGTTTTTCCGTATTCCCTTGTGACATAGTCGGCGGTAAATTGATTTTGCGCAACCAGCGTCAAACAGTTTCCACATATATTTGCATTTAACGGCGCAATCCAAGCATTAAAACCCGCAGAATCTATTTTGGCCGCAAATGCCCCCATAACCGATTCCACATTTACAGTTTTATTTATCGCTATTGCTTGCATTGTCGTTTGCTCCTTTTTCCTTCTAAAAAGAGTATCCGTTTTCCCGAAATGGTTATAAAACCACCCCCGCACATAAATCGCCTTTATGCCGCCTACTCTTTTGTCTCTCGCTTTGTTGATTGATATAAATCAATCGTTTGGATGTTCAATAATTTATAAGATTAATTTCTGTTTGCAACCAAATGTTGATTTATTTTTAAAGATTTATTTTTTGACAACGATTCGTTTTTTTATTTGATTTTCGCACTTTGTATATACAGTGTATATACATATAAAAAATCAATTTAAAACATATCCGCCATCTTGTTTTCTTATTAAACCTTGTAATTCCAAGACCACTAATTCAGACTTGATTTCCGAAATACTTTTTTTGACAAGATTTGCCAATACAGATTCTGACACCGGAATCATTCCTATCTTGTCCAAAATTTCGTTTTCATTTTTATTATTTTTTTCGTTTTTGACTTCTTTTTCTTCACCAAAAAAGTCTTTTATTGATGTGCACATATGCGCCACACCACTTTTGATTAATGAATTTGGTCCGATACTGCGCGCATCACTGGGGTGTCCAGGCACCGCAAATATGCGTTTTTCGTAATCAATTGCGAATCGGGCGGTTGCCATGCTGCCTGATTTTGCGTCGGCTTCGCCAACGATTAAGGTTTCTGATATACCGGCAACCCAACGATTTCTTTGAACAAAATTCGATGCGATTGGTTCCATACCAACCGGCATTTCACTTATTACAACACCGCGATCCAATATTTCATAATAAAGCGATTCGTTTTCCAGTGGCCATATATAATCAACACCACCTGCCAAGACCGCGATTGTCTGCGCGTTTCCGTTCCCAGACAATGCACCGCGATGCGCCGCGGCGTCTGTCCCCATCGCCATACCAGATACAACTGCGAAATTATGATTCGCAAAAGCGTTCGCAATTTCTGAAATAAAATTCATACCTGCGGCGGTTGAATGACGCGTTCCAACAATCGATACACACTTTTTATTTAATGTTTCGATATTTCCACGCACGCTTATTACAATCGGGTGATTTTTAATATTCTTTAATTCAACTGGATATCGCGAATCGCAATCCGATATATATTCAATTCCCATATCATATGCACGATCCATTTCGCGTTTAACCGAATCGATAAAATCAGACGACATTGATAAATGTTCAACGATATTTTCATCCGCCCCATATTCAGATTGCAATTTTCCATATGCGACCGGACCAATACCAGGTGTTCGTAATATCAAAAGTTTTTTTAACATATCATTCATAACAAAAAAGATTGTAGAACAAAACTACAATCTTTTTTAAGTAAAAAATCACAGATTTTTATTATTTTGCAAATTCAGTGATTAAATCTTTATATGTATCACAACCTTCGGTTGATGGGTTTTGTGCGCAAGCCTGTTTCAAAACAGTCAAAGCATTTACAACATTTTGGTATTCAACCGAATTAACATCATACGATTTCAACACAGATCTATATAATTGTGTTCCAGATAATTCTTTTTGACCTGTCCAGCCTTTGATTGATGTATTACCGATTAATTCCATTACACCAACACCAAGACCGGCACCACCGACAGTCGATGCAACGATACCACCGATACGTGCACCCTTGCGCGCATCAAGGATACGTTGTTCCATTTCTTTTTCGTTTGCCCATGAACCACAATCAATTGATTCACCCCACATAAAATATTTTGCCGGGACATCCGATACAGAAATACGCGATTCATCATCAGATTTCAATTCAACACGAACAAAGCATACATTGTTTTGTGGATTAACAGTATCTTCGACCATTGTTGCATAATTTGATGTATCACTGAAACGTGATGCCCAAACAAAAGTATTTCCAATACCGATATTATTATTCATACACGCGTTGCGTTCGGCTTCGCGCATATCGATTTCTGGTTCTTTTTCTTCGACAACCGTGGTATTTTGATTTGTGTTATTTGCCAACGCCATACCATTTAATTGATTAATTGATGCCGTATAACGTGGTGCAGATGTAATACGATTAGACATTGCCGGGCGCGCAGAATTTGCCGCCATTGCGCCACATGAAATCATTGATAAAACAATAAATGATACAAAACGTTTCATAATATATTCCCTCTTTATGAACCTAATTATATCACAAAATGGGCAAAAAAACAAACACTATATTTATTTTTTCCATTTCCATTCAATCTTGGATTCTTGTCCATTGAAAAGGCGTTTTACGTTTTCACGATGACGAACAAAGCACAATATCGCAATCGCCAAGAATGCAAATCCAACACCTGGTTCAATAACAAAACCGAAAATTGGCAAAAGCGTAAATACAACCAATGCCCCGGCTGATGAATATCCCAATCCCAACGCAACAATCAGCCATTCAATACCTTCGATAACAAATAATATTGGGTTTATTGCCAACAAAATACCAAAAAGTGACGATATACCCTTGCCCCCATGGAATTTCAGCCAAACAGGGAAACAATGCCCGATAATCGCGGCAAAACCGCACCACGCGGCAAATCCTTCACCACCAACATAGCGACCAATCAAAACCGCAATTATCGCCTTGGTCATGTCAAGAATCCATGTCAATCCTGCCAAACGCAATCCGCCAACACGCATAACATTTGTTGCACCGATATTCCCAGAACCAACCCGGCGCAAATCACCCTTGTTAAAAACCTTTGCAATCAATAAACCGAACGGTATAGAACCTAAAAAATACGATAAAATTAAAGAAAAAATGTAAGACATTGTTATTTTCCCTTGATTTTGTGTTTCTTTTCTATAAAATATCATAAAACCATATAAAATAAAAGGAAAATAAAGTGGCAAACCATAAATCATGTAAAAAAAGAATTTTAGTAACAGCTAAAAAGAACGAAATCAATACTGCACGTCGCAGTGCTGTTAAAACAGAAACCAAGAAAGCATTGAAAGCGATTGAATCTGGTGATAAAACCGCGGCGGTTGCTGCAACACGTTCTGCAGAAAGCAAAATCATGAAAGCAGCAGGCAAAACAATGTCTAAAAAAACTGCATCACGCAAGGTTTCGCGTTTGGCAAAAAAAGTTGCTAAGATTGCTTAATAAAACAATTTTACAAATTAAAAACCACCCAATCGGGTGGTTTTTTTATTTACAATTAAGTTTTTCAATTTTGTTATTTTGGAAAAAATTGTTTTTTAATAAACCATTGATACAGGATTCAACCGTGGAATACTGGCTTCCAGAGATCATCCCCGTTGATCCATCATTCCCGTTCCATGACTTTAATGTATAATAACAAGATTGTTCTCTTGTTTTCCAATGAAATTCACGATCCGATAACACACAATCACAACTTTTTGAACCATCGGCATTTATTTTATATTTTGCACCAACACTTTCACATATGCTTTGATTTTTTGAAACATCATAACATACAGCAGTTTCCCAATCCCATGCATTTCCTGCATCACGACAATCACGTTCATGCTGTGATCCACACTCTTCAATAACAGGATCCCATTGTGCTAATTTCCATTTATTAGGATATTTATCAATCGATTTTTTCACTTCATCGGCATATTCCTTGTCATCATATTCACCAGCAAGATATAATTCATAATAATTCAAACACATAAACTTTTTATTTGCCGAATCCCACGAATACTTAAATCTGCCTTTCTGTGTACCATGCGGCAAAATACATGTATTATCCTTCCATTCACCTTTCCAATATAAACACGCATCTTTTTCTGTCATATTTGATAAATCAATATTGCGGTAATCCAAAACATCTGTATTGTATGTTTCTTGTGTAATATTATTAAATACACACTTTGTCTTATCTGCATTTGGTATTTCATTGTCTTTGCATTTTATTAAATCATTTATACCACCGGATCCCCCAGGACACGCGTAACCAGACACACATGCTTTGCAACCATGCAATTTATCAGCCAAATATTGCCCTGGTGCACAATTTAATACACATTTTATTTTATCCGAACTTACTATTTCGCTTGGCAAACATTTTTTAATACCTTGATCGTTTAATGATGGGACAAAGAACCCACCGGCACATGCATAGTATCGATCTTTACATGAACTACATTTTTTTGCGTTCGCAGGCAAATATTGTCCCGGCAGACATTTTACACTTGATTTTAACAAGCCATTTAAACAACATTCCTCAAAATCTGATTTCAAACCAGATTGTATAAAACATTGCTTCATTATATCTTTTGAAATAACAACACTTTTGGCACGCGCCCCAATACACGCAAATAGAGCCGTTATCATTAATATAATTTTTCGCATAAAGGCATCCTTTTATACAAAAATACCGCCATAAATTCAGGCGGTTGGAGGCAAGAAACAATTTGACGTCAAATTGTGTGCATATTCTGTACATTCTACATCCCTCCAACCACAGAGGTTGGAGATTTAACGTCTCTTTCAGACGAACGTCAATCGGGTCTCTTGACCCCATCAGAAAAACTCTTTCTGACAAAAAATATGTTATCAAAAAAAGATTTTTAACACAATACAAAAAACATCCGCGATTGCGGATGTAAAAAATAAATTAGAATGATGAAGATGAGAAGCCGTTGGCAAGCGCAGTGTAGTAAACCTACATAAGCGCGACAACGGCAATCAGATATGCAACACAAAACGCGAAAGCGGTAAAATTAAAGAGAATTGTTCAGATGCGAAGTTGTCGAAGCGTGCAGTGTACAAATGTTACATAAACGCGACGACAACCAGCAGATTTTATAACCACTGTAAAAAATAAATTAGAATGATGAAGATGAGAAGCCGTTGGCAAGCGCAGTGTAGTAAACCTACATAAGCGCGACAACGGCAATCAGATTTATTATTATAATTTATTTTAATTCAGTGGGGCGCCCCAATGTTGTTGAATACTGCGTTCCGCATCCATTGGGCTGACCAATACTTGTGGTGTCAAGATAACAACCAAAACTTCACGTGATGCCGCGGTTTCGCTCGAACCAGACAATGCCATAAAGTCTGCATCGCCCAGGCCATAACGTGTATCATCGTTCTTTTGTTTTTCAAATCCTGATACAACCAACATCTGACCAGATTCCATGATAACTTCCTGCATGAAAGAACGTTCTTCAACTTCTGGTAATTGCAATGTGACTGCACCGATTGTTTGGGTTGACATTTTCAACAATTCACGAACTGACATTTTGAATAAAAGCAAGATTTTGCCATTTTCCAAAACGTTAGGCAATAATTGCATTGAAAATCCTGTTTCCAAATCGTCTTGGTCAACGGTACTGGATTCAACTGTTGTAAATGTTCTTGATTCGAAACGTTTGATATATCCGGTTGATTTTGTGTTCGTTACCGGGGCAACACGATTATTACGTGTTGTAACACCAACGTTTGTGACTAATGAAACCTTGCCCTGCTTTGCCAATGCTTCGATTAAAGCATTCGATCCCGCGGCGCGTGCCATTGAACCATTACGGATTTGATTTTCAGAATATGTTCCGGTTAATCCAGTAACCGCATCAGCAACTTTGTTTGATAAAACCGCGACATTCATTGATGATGCTTCGGTTGATGCCAAGTTATTCTTTGGATTTGCAACAATATTCAATCCAGATGTCGAATTAATTGCTGCCGCCAAATTCAGACCAAATGCAGATTCATTAGACAACGAAACTTGTAAAACCTTTACGTCAATTGTGACCAATTGCGAAAGTCTTTTGTTTTGTTTTGCAATATATTCACCAACACGATTTAATATTGATGGCGCCGCCGTCACAGTGATTGTTCCCAAACTGCGCGATACAGTAAATTGTGCATTTTTCGAATTATTTATAATTGAATTAATGGTGGCTTCGACTTCGTCCCATTCTTTCAGTGTTGATTCCAATGATACCTGGTTACCAGAATCCGTCTGGACAGATGATTGATATGATACGTCTGTCCCCAGCGCATATAATGTATATGTGCGCGTTTCGGTTTCATAGAATACAATTGAATCTTTATCATAATACCACAGCAAATCTAAATCCGTTGCGATTTGTGATAACAATCCAGATAATTTTCCGGTATATGCAACATCCACAGTCTTTTTCAATTTTTCAGCATCAACCTGGCTGTCGATTTTCACAGGAATCCCAGTGATTGAATTAATATCGTTTGCCAAGACCTGTAATGTGACCGGTTCATTTAATAAAATTGTTATTCCGGTATCTGTTTCAAATTTTGATGGCAAATTATTCTTGTGTTCCAATAATGTTGATTTATTTCCCAACCAGACACCTTCGGACATGGAAACAGTATCCCCACTGGTGACCTTGGCACGTGGGTTCTTTGCCATTTCAAAGGCTTCGTATGCGTTAACGAAATTATTATCGACCGTTGCAGAAACTTTGGCAGATTCCTTTAATGTGCATCCTGTCAACGCAATCAACAAACCGATAAAACATATATTGAAACGAATTTTCATATTTTCCCCCGTCCCCTGTTCAGGTTTATTCTTCTGTGGTTGAAACGACAACTACGCGGTTTCCTTTGTAAAATTTAGCATATGGAATCGGTGTTGCACGTTCAAAATTACGAATTAATGCCGATGCTACATCAACAAAGCGACCTTTGAATACGGCACTGGCTTCGATTGGATATTCGCGCGATGTTGTCCATACCAAATCCCAGCCTTCTTTGTCGCACCATGATTGTAATACCTGGCGCAAAGTTTGACCGTTTGTAACAACCCACGAACGAACCTGGTCTTGAACAACCGCTGGGGCTTCTTCATCAACATATTCGTTTATCGCGATATCTGTATCCGAACCATTGTTTGTTGCAATTGAATTGCATGTCTTTTCTGCCGCAAAACCCGCACGTTGTGCAAACACCGCATAAGAATCCGACGATTTATTACAATTTTTATGACCACTGCGCGACATCGCCAATACACTGCCACCATCATCTTCCATCATTTCACGACGCATTAATGGCATTTCGGCATCATTTGTGCATTCATAATCAAAACCAACCGGGATTTGATTGCCATTTGAAACATCTGGACCACCAGACCAACCGGCGCCATGTGTGACAATATTATTTTCAATCACAAGACCCGAACCAATCTTTGAAACAATTTTTGTTCCATCATTTCCGCATCCATTACCCGAACATGCAACCGTTACATCCGCTTCAGATCCAGGTGCCGGCCACACATCAGATTCCATTTCAACGTATTCCATTTCTTCATATTCAGGTGCAACGTATTCGCGATTTACATCTTCGGCAACATATTCTTGTTCACCAGAATCATAAAAAACTTCGGATGTGACAACCTGTTGCAGTCCATCGTTTGCCGATGCCATACCGATAAAACCCGCACATACCATAAATGCACATACTTTTTGGAACATAATTCTTTCCTTTCCTTAATATTATTATATCTGATTATAACAATTTGACCGAATCTGTGCAAGACTTAAAATTACAAAAAATATAATACATAAAAAATCGCACGAATCGGTAAAACGTGTTATACTGGTATGCAAAAGGAATCATAAAATGGAAAATACGATTATATTAATTTTTGTCATCGTTTGCGCGATATTTAGTGTTTGTTCGCTGTTTCTTTCAATAAAAACTGGCAAGAACATAAAAAACATTAATAAAACACTGACATATCAATATAACCTGTTGGTAAAAATTCAAACCATATTGAAAAATAAATTTTCAGTTAACGAAACCACAGACAAAGCCGAAATTATATACCAAGATTTGTTGCAAGACCTGATTCCAATCATGGCAACAATGGACGTAATGCCACGTAATACATCGGAACACCCGCTTTGGCGTGCGTTGGGTGGCATAATGGACGAATATGCAAAAAATCCGTTTGTTCTGGAAAAATTGCGTCGTGCAATAAAACTGGATTCGAATATCGCACATAATGTATCGCATTACCTTAATCGCGCAAATATGTTTTTACAACATATGGCATCGACTGATTCGGACGGTATTTTATCAACAACATTTACAGACGGTCTTTTGGGACAATCATTAACATTTTTTGCCCAGGCACAAACATTGGCAAACAGCGATAAATGACAGCATTAAACGAAAAACTTGTTCGGGAAATATCAAATCTGCGTGGCGAACCAGATTGGATGTTGCAATGGCGTTTAGATGCATTAAAAAAATGGTTAAAAATGCGTGAACCACATTGGGCTGAAATTGACTATGAACCGATTAATTATGACGCACTAAATTACTATAACACACCGGAAAAAATCGATAATTCAAAATTAAAAGAAACATATGATAAAATGGGATTGCCGGAAAGTGAACAGCGCGCCCTTTTGGGTATGGCAACCGATACTGTTATTGACAGCCAATCCGTCCATACCTCATATAGTGATGAATTAAAAAAATTTGGGATAATATTTTTACCTTTATCCACAGCCGTTATTGAATATCCAGAATTAGTTAAACAATATATCGGCACAATCGTTCCAAACGACGATAATTTCTTTGCAGCATTAAACGCGGCGGTATTTTCAGACGGAACATTTGTATATATACCAAAGAACGTAAAATGCCCGATTGATTTAGCCAGTTATTTTCGAATTGAAACTGCGAAAATCGGACAATTTGAACGCACTCTTATTATCGCCGACGAAGGTTCAACCCTTTCGTATATGGAAGGATGCAGCGCCCCACGCCGTCCAAATCATCAATTACACAGTGGCGTCGTTGAAATCGTCGTTCATAAAAATGCACACGTAAAATATTCGACTGTTCAAAACTGGTATGCGGGGGATTTTGCCGTATACAACGATTTGCCAACAAATAAAAACGGTATATTAAATTTCGTTACCAAACGTGGAAAATGTTTTGAAAATGCATCGCTGGATTGGACCCAGGTTGAAATTGGTTCAGCAATGACATGGAAATATCCGTCTACAATTTTATATGGCGATAATTCACAAAGTGATTTTTATTCGCTTTCCATAACACGCGGTGCACAAATGGCGGACACAGGAACAAAGATGATTCATATTGGCAACAATACAAAATCAAATATTGTTTCATATGGCGTCGCATCAGATTATTCACGACAAACATTTCGCAGTCTGGTTTCTTTTACCGGTGTAAACGGAAAAAACGCATGCAAATGCGACAGCCGTATCATTGGCAATAATGCGACCGCAAACACAATTCCAACCGTTATTCATAGCAATGCAAAAAACGAACAATCACACGAAGCGACCACCGGCGCAATCGACCCAGACGCTTTGCGATTCTTGATGCAAAGCGGTATTGACGAAGACGAAGCAACCGCATTAATAATTGGCGCAAATGCATCACCCATTATTTCACGATTACCAATGGAATTCTTGGTTGAATCAAAACAATTAATACAAATGGCACTAAAAAAAGAATAAAAAATGTTAGAAATAAAAAATCTTTGTGTATCAATGAACGAAAAACCATTATTAGAAAATATAAATATGGTTGTACGTGACGGCGCACGGCATCGTCTGGCTGGACATAATGGTTCGGGCAAATCAACATTGGTTAACACAATCGCAGGCGATAATTCTTACCATATCGACAGCGGTCAAATAATATTCAACGGCACCGACATAACACACGAAAATGCAACAACACGTGCGTTGATGGGGATATTCTTGGGCGCACAAAACGTCCCAGAAATCCCAGGACTTACATTATTATCCTTCTTGAAACATTCGTGCATTGCGCATACACATTTTGAAACAGGCAAAGATTTATCAATGGGCGAATTTCTGGAACGTGTTGAAAAAGCCTGTGCAAAACTAGACATACCAAAAGAATGGCTTAATCGTTATGTAAACGTTGGGTTTTCAGGGGGCGAACGAAAACGCATTATGTTACTTCGTTTGATTTTAACACAACCGAAATTGGCAATACTGGACGAACCAGATTCGGGTGCAGATGCGGTCGTTCAAAAACAAATCGCCACAATAATAAGTGAAATGAAAGACACTGCGTTTTTATTCATATCACACCAAGACGCATTTTCATCTTCAATTGATATAAGTGAAACAACCACTTTGGATAATGGCAAAATTGTGATAAAATAAGAAAGACAACAAAAGGATACAAATATGAAAAATCAATTAAAACAATGGCTTTTTAACAAACCGATATTATTTGCATCGGTATTTTTTGCAATGACAATTATTTTGGGGCTGGTATATTCATTGTTTCAAACGTTTTTAAGTTTTGAATCAATATTGCCAATATATTTCATATTTGCATTATCGTTTATATGCGCAACATATTATATGATAAAGAAATTACCACACGATAAAATGTATCGTAATGATTTTATTGCTATCAATAACGGCGCATCAATTATATCAATTGCAACATCATTAATTGCAATATTATCAATCGGATTGGCAGGCCCAATGATTCAACGAAAAATGATGATGATGTATTTATTACACCAATCTGCGTTTTTAATTATATTTATCGCGATTATATTGTTGTCTTTATATATCCTTGGGGTTGCAGTTGCAAATATATATGCAAAATATAAACGCGCAACAACAATGGGTATTAATTCATGGCGTGTAATATTGTCAATGCCATTTGGATTTTTATTAATGTGGACACCGGGATATTTAATCGAAGAAAAAGGAAAAAAACCAAATCTGGTTATAAAATCAAATTGGTATAATCGTTTTAATAATTGGGTTTTATCGAATTTTTCAAATGTGTTGTTTATGTTCTTGTTCCTGACATTTGCACGCTGTGTTATATCTGGATTACCAACATTAATATTAACGACTGCATTATTGGTTCTTTATACATTATGGTATGTAAAACACAAATCAGATTTTGTAAAAAATATAAACAACGGATACGCATTAACCGCAGTTGGTATTAATATCGCTGTATTGGTCGCCGTCCTTTTAACCATAGGATAAAAGTATGCATAACCTGGTATTTTTCATCGCATTAATATTCATTTTATGGATTGGCCGTTCGATATTTATACCATTGCTTTTCGCAACATTTTTGTGGTATTTATTGAACGCGATTTCTACATATTATCGACGTATTATGCCATGTAACAAATCCGAAAAATGCAGTGTATATTTACACAAATTTTATAATATTTTATCACCGATTTTATCGCTTTTATCGGTTGGTGGTGTTATATATCTGTTTTCAACCCAGGTACGCCCAATGTTATCAGAATTATATAACGCAACCCCGATATTACAGCAAAAATTACTGGAATTTTCGGAATTTATTTCACGTAAAATCGGTATTGGAATTGATTTGGATTTAATACCTAACCTGCCCCAGATTGCCGGGTACATAGGTTCATCATTGGCGGGCCTTGCAACATCAACCGGTATGGTTTTGATATATTTAATATTTATGTTTGTTGAACAAAGTTCGTTTAACAAAAAAATCGATGCCATGCCATTAAGCCGTATAAAGTCAAAAAAACTTCGTTTCATATTAAACAGTATTGATGAAAATATGAAAAAATATTTATTTACAAAAACATTTATTTCCGCCGCGACTGGAATATGTGCATATATATTATTACATTTTATCGGTCTGGAATACGCATCGGTTTGGGCGTTTATAATATTCGTGTTAAATTATATTCCAACAATCGGTTCGATATTTGCATGCGGTCTGCCAATCGCATACGCGTTAATCAGTGGCGACACATGGCATTTACCGGTCTTTACTGCAATTTCATTAATTGGTCTGGAAATATTATTTGGAAATATCTTAGACCCAAAATTAACAGGAAAGACATTGAACATCTCTACATTAGCAATATTAATAAACCTGGTATTTTGGGGTATGATTTGGGGCCCAGCCGGAATGTTTTTCAGTGTTCCAATTTTGGTTGGCATATACGTCACAACCGCCCAGTTTTCATCGACACGTTGGATTGCAACATTGCTTTCAACCGATGGTAAAATCCCAGATGAAACCCAAAACGATTAAAAAAATAAAAATGCCATCAAATATGGCATTTTTATTTTAATCAATTCCATAAATAAAATTTCCTGTTCCAGAATTCCCATAAAATTTTTGTTCAACAATATCCCACATACCGTTTGATGGAACAACATAATCACCAATAACCATACCTGCTGGCACAGGCACAAAATGCCGAACAAGATTACCATTATCATAAATAAAGGTTTCATAGAAACGCACACCGCTTTTCGCAATATGTATATCCGTATAAGAATACGATCCAAATAATAGCACAGAAGACGAAGCCTGAAAATCTGAATACGAATGATTAACTTGGAATATATTTACATAATTCATATCGAAAACTGTTATAATATTTTTGTTTTTATCTATTAATACTTTTTCATTTGTCCTGCATCGTGGTCCGGTTACTACAGAACTATTATAATCGTCTCTATACACTTTTTCATTTGTACATAAAAACATAAAACTTTTATTGGCATAACCTCTGCGTTCGCCAAAAACATTAGTACCCGTTAAATCTTTTTGATATACCGTTGCAACAATACGCGTATCTTGATTTGGCATAAAACCTGTATCTATATACTGAGTCCCTGTACTTTCCAGGTACAAGCAGGGATTTGCACCAATCAAATTTGCGTTTTCATCAAATTCGTATAAATCTATTGTATCATCAAAGACATAATATTCTTTGCCTTCATAACTTATATGTAATTCACGTTCTGAATCAGAATTTATTTTAAACGGACATGTTGACATATTGGCATAAAAAACATCATCTCCTATCTTAACATTTAATGATGGGATTGTATTTTTTTCAGAATTTAAATATAAATAATCATCACCAATATGTAAAATATGTTCATGGGCACCCAAGACTGTGAACGGAATAAATAAAAATATTATTATCAGCATTTTTGACATTAGTTCCTCCAAATCGCAAAAATAAAAAACCGCATCAAAAATTGAAGCGGTTGGAGTTCGTTAATCCGTCAAAAGCTCGGACATGCTGATTTTGCATAATGCATTATTCACATACTCCAACCAACACGATTGGAGTTTTTAATGTCTGCACAGACAGCTTTCGATAGAGGTAACGACACCCCAACACCAGGCTTTTCTGATGTCATTTATATAATATATTAAACATGAATTTAATGCAACCGTTTTAACATACTGATTGCGTTTTCAAGGATGATTTTTGCCGATACTGAATCCAATTCAGATTTGATTTTTGCGATGCTTTTACGCCCTATTTCTTCCTGGGCTGTGGCGGATGTCAGGTTTTCTTCGATAAATATAATTGGCAAATCTGTTTGCGCAGACAGAGCATTTGCAAATTCACGAACCATTTTCGTTGTATCTGAATCTGAACCGTCACTATAAAGCGGCAGTCCCAGTACAATTCCAGATATTTTTTCCGCCACCGCAAAATCAGCGATTTTCTGGATTAATTCGTCTTGGGTTTTGATATATAACTGGGGACGCGTAAAGACAAAACCACGATTTTCGTCTGACACCGCAATACCACAACGACGAAGTCCCCAATCGATTCCTAAAATTCGCCCGATGCGCGGAAAATCCTTGTAATCAGATAAAATCATAGTATAATCCTTTATGTTTTTAATAATAGGATTCAAAATGGCATTTAGCAAGCAACAATTACATAAATTCGCAGATTTAATTCGAATTGAAATATCTGATGAAAAACTGGAAAAAATGAACATCGATGGTGTTGTTGAATGGTTGGATAAATTGCAACAAATTGACACGACAGGTGTTGAACCGATGTTAAGTCCGGCTGAACATAAATTACCATTGCGCGACGATGTTGTAACCGAACCAAATATGCGCAATGAAATATTGGCTAACGACCCAGATAC
>ODAI014626521.1_pt1 | contig 15325 bp, 4 predicted proteins | sample 1539321 | NCBI WGS metagenome assembly ODAI01 (sample SAMN02144231, study PRJEB22623) | gut metagenome | biome: sheep rumen | host: Ovis aries | place: New Zealand
AATTACAAAGTTTCTGTTCACAACCTTGCTATGTGCATTAGGCATTGTGAACGCAAGCGCACAGGACGAAGAAATCGCCCTGACTGCCAACATGTTCTACAATTGGGACGGCTACGGTGCAAACGCAAGCTCCACCTCAGTCGCTACGGTCGATTTCAATGTAGGCAATGATGCTACACTCGGGGGGGGTGCCGTGGTGTGCGGAACCGGCACAGTGGACTACCTGATTTACGCTGACCTGACTGGCAGCACGAAGATTCTGTTCGAAGGAACACCCGGAGTGGCACTTCGAGTGCTGATGAATCGCCAGGAGAGCAACAACGGCCCGCTGGTAGAAAGAAATCCAACGATTGGTGAAGACGGAAAGGCCGAACTCGATGTGAGCGATCTGGACTATGTACACGTCAATGCCATCAAGACTGGCTGGGGTTCGGCTTCCGGCAAAATCTCTTCCATCAAGTTCGTGAAACCGGCCGATCCGCTGGCTATTCCTAAAGAGGCTCTGACCAAGGCTATTGCACACGCTAAGATGCAGTCGCCCTTTGCCAAGACTGAGGCCAGCTTTGCTGCTCTGCAGACCGCTATCGATGCAGGTCAGGCTGCCTTGGCTGCCGCCGATGCTACATTGGAGAGCTTGACGGCCGCAAAGACCGCTATCGAAAATGCTGAAGCTGCTCTGGAACTGACTGCAGGCTTTGAGAACCTGACCAAGGCAAACTTCCTGACATACGCGAATCAGGGCGACGCTACAGGTACCGCCAATCCCGGTTGTGCCTACGAGTTGTTTGTCGGTTCTGGTCTTCCTTACGGACTGAGCACCGTCGATTGGCTGAACTATGCTAATCTGTCTGCCTATGACAAGCTGTATGTGACAGTGGCCAACGGCGCTCCTCGCTTCTGCTTCAACCGTCTTACTTCCGACGGTCAGGACAATGATGACGAGACTCTCTCAAAGATGATTGACATTCCTGGAAATTCACGTAGCACTGAAACCTATCAGACCAAGGATGGCGATAACATCTATGTGATTGATTTGGCCAAGATGGTTCAGAACAAGGGATTCGCTTACCTGCACAGCATCAAAGGTGCCAACTATGGCAGCGTCACGGTGACTGGCATGTACCTCTCCAAAAAGGCTATCACTCCTGCCTATGGCACCATCTGGAGCGAGGAAACAGGTGAGAAGACCGTTGAGAATGACTTCACCATTATCACTCTTGACAATGCCTACTTTAAGGACTTTGCCAAGGTGGGCGATACCATTCGCGTAAATATCTCTAAGGTGGGCAACGCAGCTTCTCGCGCACGTCGCATCATCACTGAGGGAACCCTCCGTCTTATTGCTGGCGATGAGGCACAGGACGTGACTGTTCAGCAGGGAACCACTGTGCAGGACTTTGTCATCAATGATGCTCTGCTTGCTGCTATCAATGCGGGCAACACCGTCTATCTCAGATACAAGTATGTCACTGTTGCTTCGGTTGAACTGCTTGAGCTGGTTGTACCTGCTCCTATCCTGGCCGACGACACATATTATATTCTGAATAAGGCTACTCAGAAGTATCTGGCAGCAGGCAACAGCTGGGGAACTCACGCTATCGTCAACGATTTCGGTCTTGACTATGTTGCTAAACTTGCTGACGGCAAGTACACGCTTGATTCAAATGTTTCCAACGGTGGCAATAACCACTTCCTGAACGATGTTTGGAATGACGGTGCAGCCTTTGGTTGGACGATTGAGAAGGTTGGTGATTACTTCACCATCAGCAACGGCACTAACTATCTGGCTCCTGATGGAAATAATGTCGTTCAGCTTGTTAGCGATGCCACGGCTGATGCTGCCCAGTGGCAGTTCATCACTGCTGCCGATCGTCGTGCTGCACTCGTAGCCGCCATGGAGAATGCCACGGCTCAGAATCCTGTCGATGTCACCTTGTTTGTGAAAGCTCCCGATTTCAACCGTAACGACCTCCGCAATTCAGCCTGGGTGGCTGAGAAAAGCGGTGGCAACCAGACCATTGCCGGACCAAATGAAAACCGTGGTACCTTTGGTTGCGAGTCCTGGAACAACACGTTCGATATCTATCAGAATATTGAGAACCTGCCCGAAGGTGTCTATGAATTCAGCGTCTCAGGTTATGGAACTAATGGTACTACCGTTATCTATGCTAACGAAACTGAGGCTCCGTTCGTGAACGTGGAGAGTGCTGCCAACTTCAGAACCGCCCTTGATTCTATAGCCAAAGGTGGATTTGCCGGCAACACCACAGGAAAGGCCAATGTGCTTAACGGCACACTGAAGATTGGTGTGAAGCGCACCAGTCAGGTGGGACAAGACTGGACCGTGTTCGACAAGGCCGTTCTGACATATTACGGTCCTGTGTCAAGCGACGAGTTCAAGACCGCTTATGAGACAGCTCTCGCTGCTGCTCAGGCTGCCCTTGCCAATGAGGACTATGCCATCGTTACAGGTGAGGAGCGCACTGCACTTGAACAGGCTATCGCCGACAACAAGCAGGTGGAAGACAATGCTGATGCCTACAAGGCTGCTACTATTGCATTGAACAACGCAACAAGCGCATTCACAGGTGCTCTGTCTGCTTATAAGTCCCTGGCCGATGCCAAGACGCTCGTAGCAACCTACAGCTTCGAGTATGCAGCTGCCGAGAAGAAGGCTGCTGCTGAGGCTGCTGCTGCCGTTACTGCAACCAATGCTGCCGACGCTACTGCCAAGAAGGCTGCTCTGCTGAAGGCTTATCGCCAGTATGCTGAGTCGAGCGCACTGCTCGAGGGCATTGAGGGCGCTACCGATAAGACTGAACTCATCGTGAACCCTGCTGCCGAGGAGCCCATTGCCGAGCCTTGGACTACCATTTTGGGTGAGGGTTCAGGCGGTTCTCTGGGTGTTCTGAGCAATGAGCCTTGGACTGACGGCAACGACAACGCTGTTCACAAGTACTTCGACGGTGGCAACTGGGGTGCCAGTGCATGGGATGTTGCCCTGAAGCAGGAAATCCAGCTGCCCGCAGGCAAGTATCAGCTGACTGCTAAGAGTCGCAGCTCGATGGAGCTTAGCAGCTTCAATCTGTTCGCAGGCGAGGAGAAGGTAGAGATGATTAAGATCGGTGCAGCCGGTGGCCTCTTCGACCGTGGCTGGAACGACAACTCCATCGTCTTCGATGTTCATGAGGCTGCTACCATTGCTATCGGCGTGCAGGGTGTCACCACCACTCAGTACAACTGGATGTCGTTCTCTGACTTCCGTCTTGTGCGGTTCCCATCTGAAAGCGACGGTATTAAGAATGTGGAGAGCAATGTTCAGAAGAGCGATGTTATCTACAACTTGAGCGGCCAGCGTGTTGAGAAGACAGCTAAGGGTCTCTACATCATCAATGGTAAGAAAGTTGTCCTGAAATAATCTTTCGTCAACGACAAGAAAGTTTCGGTAAAGCACCTATAAATAAGGCGTTTTTACGAAAACGAAACCTTATGAAACAAAAGATAAAGCCCTTTCGCAAGAAGGGCTTTATCTTTGCACCGTGATTTAAGGCGAAAATTCGAGAATCAATCAAATTTTTTTAACCGTATTCATATTTATTATTAACTAAAAACTTTATGCACATGAGAAAATTTTTCCGTATGTATCTCACCCTCGCTTTGGCAGTGCTGGGTGTGATGAGCCTGAGTGCTCAGGAGCGTATCTCTTTGCAGGAGGTACCTTTCACTACGTGGAACGGCTACGGCTCAGAAGCCTCCAAGGGAGATGCGGCTGACTTCGCGTGGGTAGTGGGCGAATCGACGGGTATGCCTTATGGTGACGGTAGCGTCATCAATGGTGCTGATCTGTCGCTTTACAGTAAGCTCTATATTACCTACACCGAAGGTAAACCGCGTGTGATGCTGAACCGTGATGTTCAGGATGGTCAGTGGAATGCCGACGAAGCAGCCTCTCGACTGATTGAGTATCCGAAAGACGGATGGAGCTCCAAGTATTTCACTGATGCCGACGGTGTGCTGATTGTCGACCTGAAGCAGATTATGAAAGACAAAGGCTACGTGCGCCTGCATGCCATCAAAGGTGCCAACTGGCAAAATGTTACCGTGACCAGTATGGAAGTTGAGAAGCAAGGCAAGGCTCAGCAGGTGGGCTGGACCAGCGTCATCACCAATGGCAACATGGAGGGCGACGATGTCAGCTCGTTCCCTGTGGCACTGAATGCCGTTGTCGATCAGGACGTTCATGATGCCACCATCGAGGAAGGTGTCGGTGTCGACGGTTCGCGCGCACTCACCATCTCTTCAATGGCCGGTGCTTCTGAAAGCTGGGCTACTCAGCTCTTTGTCAAGGCCAGTGAGAGTCTGCCCGAAGGCACAAAGTGGCGCTTCTCGATGCAGGCCAAGGCCGATCGCGACGCTACTGTTGCTACTGGTGCCCATGCTCTTCCCCGTCAGTGGAAGGCTGGTGGTATCATTCCTGAGTTCACCATTACTACCGACTGGACTACGATTACTGCTGAGGGCGTGGTCGATGCTGATTTGGGTTCAAAGAACTTCCAGAGCATAGCCTTCGACCTCAATGCCGATAAAGAGAATGAAAACAAATTCTATTTCGACAACATTGCGTTCGAGGTGTTCAAGTATGGCACTACAGCTGAGTTCTCCAACGACGTTGTGCTGATCGACTTCGGATTCGACACCAACCTTGGCGCGCTGGTGAAGGCCAGCGGCAAGCCCCGTCTGATGTATCCGAAGGAGTGCGTCAGTGTGAAGGTGAACGGCCAGGTCGTCGACCTCTATTCTGTAGAAGGCTTCCAGGACGGTCGTTTCTACATCTTCCTTGATCAGGCTGCTTTGGAAAACGACCAGGTTCTGGTGAGCTTCACCAATCCTGCCGACGAAGCCCTGCATCTGGTCTACACCAGCGGCCCTGGTGGCGACGTGACCAGCGCCACCGATGTGGAAGCTACGCTCAACAGCGAGATTGAGGACAACGAGGGCTATCCTTACGACTATCTGACTCCTGTCATTGTGAGTGCCGATCCTGAGGATGGTTCGTTCAATCTGCCTAACAGCATCAAGGAGTTCAAGCTCGTGTTCGACAAGCCAGTTGACTGCGCTGCCCTGACAGCAACCATCAATGGTCAGCCTCTCACTGTTTCTCCTGCTACCGAATTCTCTGAAAATATCACACTTGTTCGCCAAGGCGATGCCGATCTGGCCAATGGTGAGTACACCATCAACGTGACTAAGATCTATCCTGTGATGCGTCTTGACGATACCGTCTTTGGCGATTCTACTTTTGTCGTGAACGTAGGTAAGGCGGAATACGATCCCGATGACGTTCCTGCTGAAATGCTGCCCGACTACTTTGCTGCTACTAATTCCAACAACATTCCTGAGGGATATATCGTCGACTTCAACGGCGAGCAGCGTCTGGCTGGCAGCGGCTATGGCTCAGGTCCTCGTATGTTCGACTTTGCCGCAGGCGGTGACTTCACCAAGGGTCTCTATTTCCGTGAGGGCTATGTGGAGTATGGCAGCCTCGAAGGATATCAACTCACCCTGACTGAAGGCAAGAAGTATCAGATTCACTTCAACAGTGCTATGTGGAAGGACAACGGTTCGAAGCTTCGTTTCGAAATCTTCAACTCCGATATGGAGCAGGTGCTTGTTCGGGTCATCGACAATAAGCCGAATGTGAATGGTGCAACCTCAGCAGTGAACGGTTCTACTTCTACCGACATTAAGTTCTTCCCTGCTGCCACTGGTAACTATATCCTCCGCTGGACTTCAGCGGGTAACGAGACCGACGGTCCTGCCTTTATGGAAATAGTCCTGGCTAATCCTAAGGTAACTTACATCCCCAACCAGGTTGGTATCGAAGAGACACAGTTGCTGAATACCGCTCTGGCCAATGCCAAGGAAGTGCGCGACGGCAATGCCGACGAGCGTTACTCTGGTGCAGCTTACGACGCACTCGTAGCAGCTATCGAAAAGTATGAGGCTGAGAAGGACCATTATACAGCTCCTTCTGTCTTTAGAAAAGCTGCAGCTGATCTGGATGCCCTTGCACAGGCCATGAAGGATCATCGCGCTCTCTGCGACAGCTACGATACTCAGATCAAGAAGGCCATCGACGTGGTTCGCCAGAATGCTGAGAACAAGTTTGCAGCTACCGCTCTCTATGCAGACCTTACTGCAATCGTTGATAAATATCATGGTACTTCCGAGTGGGTCGACATTGCCGACCACAGCGGGGAGACTGAGGAGAACCCCGTTGAGCCTGTATGGCAGCTGAACTACAACTTTGACATCCTGAAGGATGACGTAGCTCTGGATGCAGCCGTGAAGGAACTGACTGATATTGCCAACACATCCAGCCTGCTCTTCACCGAGGGCGTATCGGCTCCTGAGAATGCCAATGGCGGCAAGGCTACTGGTGTGGCTGTTCTGATTGACCGTCTGCGCCTTGGTGCTGAAGACCTGAAGGCTCTGGGCGTTGGAGAAGATGACGAGCTTGTTGTCGCAGCTAAAAACGCACTGACCGATGACGATAAGCTGGCTGAGAAGATTCAGGCTCGCCTGAAGGAAATCATCTACGGCAAGCTGAAGGATGGCAACGACCTCTTCGCCCCCATTGTTGACGAGGCCACACTGGAGGAGACCACTCCTGAGTACGACCTGTCTGTGTTCGTGAAGAACCCCAATACCTACAAGCAGCTGCCTAACATGGACTTCACTGAAGAGAATGTTCCTGGCTGGACGACTCCTGAAGGCTTCAACAAACCCGGTCTGACCGTTGGTTGGGGACAGCCCAAGAACGTGGAAGGCATTGCAGAGGACTGCATGTTCCAGACATGGGGAGGCACCTATCGTGTTGAGCAGACTCTCGTTGACCTTCCTGCCGGTGTCTACAGCATCGTGATGGGCTTTGGCGAGCGCAATGGCGAGTCTGACCTGCCTGGCAGCTTCATCTATGCTAAGACCAGCGAAACACCTATTGCCGAAGAGGGTGAGGAAGAGCAGTTTGCCGCTGTTACCGAGGCTTCTGTCATCGGACAGTCATTCCCCTTCCTGAACACTCGCATCGACAATGTGCTCGTGACCGACGGCATTCTCACCATTGGTGTCAACGCCGGACCGACCTCTCACACTTTCTTCAACGACGTACGCGTGATTCTCACCGCTCCTGCTACTGGCTTCGACTATGCAGCGGCTTACAACGAGGTGGTGGAATACATCACTGAGGGTATTGACCAGGCTCAGACTCAGTCGGTTCGCGCCATTGAGTTCTACAACCTGGATGGTCGCCGCATCGACTCTGCTCGTCATGGAGTCGTGATTGTCAAGAAGTACATGAGTGACGGAACTGTAAAGACTGAGAAAGTCGTTAGAAAGTAATCTAACCATGATATAATCGTTTGCGGGCAAATATGCAGCTAAGGCATGTTTGCCCGCTTTCTTAACCAAGAACAACTTTTTATATTTCTTTCAACTAACAGAAGCCCTTTAACCTATGTCAATGAAACGTTATTTCTTTACCGCCGTCATGCTCTTGTTGCTGCTTTCCCCCGCAAGCAGTACTGTGAAGAACCCTATGCTCTGGGCTGATGTTCCTGACCCAGACGTGATCAGGGTGGGGGATACCTTCTACATGGTAAGCACCACTATGCATCTCATGCCTGGTGCGCCCATCATGAAATCAAAAGACTTGGAAAACTGGGAAACGGTGGGCTATGTGTTCGACCGCCTGACCGATTCACCCAAGTACGACTTACAGGACGGTACGGTCTACGGTCGCGGACAGTGGGCCACGTCGCTGAAATATCACAAAGGAAAGTTCTATGCCCTCTTGGCCCCCAACGAAAGCGGACCGATGGGACAGACTTATATATATTCGGCCGAGAAAGCTGAAGGCCCCTGGACGCTTGTGTCGCGCATGCGTCACTTCCACGACTGCTCGCTCTTCTTCGACGATGACGACCGCGTGTATGTCGTCTATGGTACAGGTGAGATGATGGAGCTGAAGCCCGACCTGACTGATGTGATTGAGGGTAGCCACAGGCACATCTTTCAGCGTGAGGCCGACGAACGCGGACTGCTTGAAGGCAGCAGGATGATCAAGCACCGCGGTCGCTACTATCTGCTCATGATTAGCCATGTGTGGGCTCCGGGTCGCCACCGCCGTGAGGTGTGCTATCGGGCCGACAACATTCAAGGTCCCTATGAGAAGACCGTTATCCTGCAGAGCGACTTTGGCGGTTTCCCTTACGTAGGTCAGGGAACTATCGTCGACAGTGAGGATGGCGACTGGTATGCCATTATTTTCCAAGACCGGGGCGGAGTAGGGCGCGTGCTCACGCTCTCGCCTGTCCGCTGGCTCGACGGATGGCCCATGATAGGCGACGAGAACGGAAAGGTGCCTTCAGTGATGCGTCCTGTCGTCAGTGGTCAGCCAAAGACCGGCATTGTGAAAAGCGATGACTTCAGCCTTCCTGTCTCTGAAGAGGGAAGACCAAAGCTTGGTCTGCATTGGCAGTGGAATCACAACCCTGTTGACAATGCCTGGAGCATGACCGAGCGTGAAGGCTACCTGCGATTGAAAACCAGTCGTGTGGTGCCGAATCTCTATTTGGCTCCCAACACGCTCACACAGCGAATGGAAGGCCCGAAGTGTAGGGGTACTGTCGTCATAGACTATTCTCACATGAAAGATGGCGACTGCGCCGGCTTTGCTGCTTTCAATGGTGATTCGGGCGTGCTGACGGTCAAGCGTAAGGGTAAGTCCTACCTTCTGGAAATGAGCGAGCAGTCCGTGCAGCTTACAGATCGTGAGAAGGCTGTCAGCCAGGTCGACGAGAAGATAGCGGAAAGCGTGGAACTGTCGCATCCGCAGTCAAAAGGGACGAAGGTGTGGCTCCGCATTGACGGTGACTTCAATGTGGGGCGCGACCTTGCAGCCTTCTATTATAGTCTGGACGGAGAACAATGGAACAGCATCGGAACATCGGAGTACAAGATGCGTTTCGACTATCGTCGCCTGTTCATGGGTACGAAGTTCGCCATTTTCAACTATGCCACCCAAAAAACGGGCGGCTATATCGACGTAGACAGTTTCGACTATCAGCGAATTGAAGAATAATCAATATGAAATATCGACGTATTACTGGTTTACTCCTACTTGCACTCCTGTCTTCTGTCAGCTTGCACGGACAGCAATTGCAGTTCAGTCATCCTCATGGGTTCTACACACAACCCTTCGAGCTTCAGATTACGACTGGCGAAGGAGAATTGCAACTGCCCGATGGAACGTCCATACGCTATACGGTCGATGGCAGCGAGCCAACGCCTCAGAGCCAACTCTACACTCACCCCGTCACCGTCAGTGGAACGACCATTTTGCGAGCTGCCGTTGTAAGCGAAACGGAGCGCGTCAGTTCTGTTGTCACTGCCACCTATTTATATGTTAACGATGTGCTGAAGCAGTCGAACACGCCTGTCGGCTATCCCACGACGTGGGGACAATATACCGACATTTGGGGAACGGCCACAGCCGACTATGAGATGGACCCTGAGATGACAGGCAACGCCGCACTGCGTCCTAAGATAGCAGAGGGACTGCAGTCGTTGCCAGTGCTCAGCATTGTCACTGACAAAAACAACCTCTTCAGCCATGAGAACGACCCTGACCGTGGTGGCATATACATCTTCACCGGTCCTCCCGTTGGCGATGCCACTGGCCATGGATGGACACGTCCTGCCAGCATTGAACTTTTCAACTCCCCTCATTCTGCTGCCGACTTCTCTACAACGTGCGGTCTTCGGCTGCATGGCGGACATGGCCGCTTGGCCGAGAAGAACCCCAAGCATTCGTTCCGCCTGGTGTTTAAGGAACAGTACGGCCCTAAGTCGCTGAAATGTCCGCTCTTTGGTGATGGCGAACCTGACAAGTTTGATCAGCTGGTGCTTCGCTGCCATTTTGGCAACTCATGGCAGCACTGGTCGGAGGGCAACCGCCAGAAGGCACAGTTCACCCGCGACGTGTGGGCCCGGCGCATGCAGCGCAAAATGGGACGTACTGCTGTCAATGCCCTCTACGTCAACCTCTTCATCAATGGCATGTACTGGGGACTCTACAATCTGGCGGAACGCGTGGACGATCAGTTTGGCAAGGACCAGATAGGCGGTTCGAAGAGCGACATTGACGTGGTGAAGATTGAAGAGGACGGAGGAAATCACATCGAAGCTACTGAGGGAGACCTCACGGCATGGAACGAAATGGTGCAGACTGCGTCGCGTGCCTATGACGATGCCAGCTATGAGCAACTCGATACCTTGCTTGACATTGATGCCTTCATTGACTACATGCTCATCAATCAGTATGGCGGTAACACCGACTGGGATCACCATAACTGGTATGCCGTGCGCCGTCGCGGACAGGACAGCGAAGGCTTCCGATTTCTCTGTTGGGACAGCGAGATTATATTTGAGAGTGCAAATGAAAATGTGCTCGGCGTCAATAATCGCGGTGGCTTCCCTACAGGCATCTTCAACGACCTGTTGCGAAATCAGCAGTTCGCGCGCCGCTATCTGCGCCGCGCCAAAGAGGTGCTTGCCGACAACGGACTGTTGGGGCAGGAGTCAGTGGTCAGCGTGTGGGACAGTCTTTACCACACCATAGAAAAGGCCATCTATGCCGAAGCTGCCCGTTGGGGTGACTATCGTCGTGACGTGCATCGCTATCAGTCGGCAGGACAGCTCTATACCGTCGACCAGCACTACATGGCAGAGCGCAACCGACTGCTCACCCAGTATTTCCCTGTGCGAACAGAAAGGGTGCTGAACAGTATCTTGAACTTTGTGGGAATTGACGACTTCGAGGCTCCTGCCGAATGGACTCCGCTCGTGGCATCCATGTTCCGTGAATGGGACGGAACAGGAGCCGATGCCCAACCGCTTGATACGCATGTCAACGTCGACTGGCAGTTAGGTTATGATGTGGGGGGCGGCAATGCCATAGCCGGCTTTGTGGGTGTCGAGGAGAACCGTTATGCCGACCTCACAGGCTACGACCGGCTGGTGCTGCGCGGAGCTGGCAATGGCTTGCGCATCCTTGCTAACCGCCTGGTCTCCCACGGACCTTGGAAACAGATTGTAGTCTCATTCAACAGCAGCAATCCATATTGGGACAATGCCCTGCAGGCCATCGTCCTGCCGCTTGATGACCTCCGTCTTGCACCTGATACCGACGGCAATCCGCGTGTAGACGACTTCGTACACCTGAATGCCCTGAAAGTTGACTGGAGCAGTACCGTGAAGCTGAATGCTGCCTATCTGGTTCCCAAACCGGAATTGTCTGACGTCAGTCAACCTTCCTTCGCCAAGTGGGTCGATGGCGTTTACTATTCACTGAGTGGTCAGAAGGTGGAAAAACCTGCTAAAGGCATCTACATCAGGAACGGCAGAAAGGTCTTTATACAGTAATATCGCAGGCCATCATTACTGTCTCAGTCGGACAACATCACTGTCTCAGTCGGACAACATCACTGTCTCAGTCAGACAGTAGCACCGTCTCAGTGTGACAGCGTTACTGTCTGACTGAGACAGTAACACTGTCAGCGGAAGACAATACCCTGACAGTTGACATTTGCAATAATATATGAGACGAATTGCTAACATGAAACGTCGGATTATGTGTAATTTTGCACTCAGCTAAGAACCATAAATACTTGAACATGAAAATGCGTAAACTATCAGTGATCCTCCTGTTCCTGTTGACGGGTCTGACCAGTCTGAATGCTGAAACCATCACGGTGAACGGTACAGCCAGAAACTACCTTGTCTATGCTCCGAGCAATCTGGGCGAGAATCGTCCGCTGCTCATCTCCTGTCACGGAATGAATCAGGATGCAGCCTATCAAAAGAGTCAGTTGCAGATAGAGTCGATTGCCGACACGGCCAAGTTCGTTACTGTTTTTCCCGACGGCATTAACAAGGGCTGGGACATTTCAGGCGACCGCGACATCAATTTCGTGCTGGCACTTATTGATGCCATGGTGACGAAATACAAGATCAACCGTAACTGTGTCTATCTCTCAGGTTTTTCCATGGGTGGCATGTTCACCTATCACGCCATGAACCGCATTGCCGACAAGATAGCAGCGTTCGCCCCTATCAGTGGCTATCCCATGGGTGGCACCACGGCCAATGCCAGCGTGCGTCCTATACCCATCATCCACACTCACGGTACTGGCGACGATGTTGTCAACTTTGGAGGAGTGCAGGGAGCATTGAACGCATGGATTCAGCATAATCACTGTTCGTCGCAGGCCAGTGTGGTGACCAGTTATCGTGGTGCGTCGCACGTCACGCGTCGCACATGGGGATCTGGTGACAATGGTGTTGAAGTGGTGCTCATGGAACTGAAGGATAAAGGGCACTGGATTTCCAACGACATCGTGAAAACGGGAGATGAGATATGGAAGTTCTGTAAGCGTTACTCACTGGAGCTGAAAGATCCGACCGTGAAGCTCACCTCGCCACAGGACGGGCTGCAGTACATCACGCTTGGCGGAGTTTCTGAGATTCCAAGACTCACACTCCGGGCCACGGCAAGTGACCCCGACGGAGAAGTGGTCAGCGTGTCGTTTTTCGATGGCGACAAACTCTTGACAACACTCACGCAGGAACCATACGTCTATGAACTCGCTGAACTGGCAAAGGGTGAGCACAAGCTGCGTGCGGTGGCAACCGACGATGAAGGGCGCACAGGTAGCACCCAGGTGACTGTGAGTGTGCAGGAACCCACCACCAACTATCTGCTACACAATGCCTTCACCACTGAGGGAAGCGTTCCTGAGGGGTGGGTGACATACGATGGAAATGAGCGTCGCATAGGCTTCTCATCTGGCTATTCGTCGGGGAGTCGCGTGTTCCATTTCACTGGTACTCAGCGTGACTTCGAATGGGGACTGTACACCCGTAACATCAACGGTACGGCGCGTTCTGGCTATGCCCGTTTTGCCGACAAGGCAACCCATACCACACTGACGCTGTACCCTGGAAACTATCAGCTTATGTGCCGCATCACCAACTGGAACCAGGCCAGTTTCTCACCTGTCACAGTGGCGGTTGAGACAGCTGGAGGACAGGAAATCTGGTCGGAAACGTTCACCCCCACATCCAATATAGGTAACTCTGCAGCTAACAATTTTTCAGGAACTACGCTGAAGACTCTCACGTTCAATGTTTATGAGAAAGAGCGTTATGTGCTGACTTTCTATACTGCCGATGCACCTTGGGCAGACCTCGTTGTCGGTCAGGCAGCCATTCGCAGGCTGGGCAATGTCAATGCCATCATGACTCCGTCGGCGAAGGCTCCGGCAGATGAAAAGCTTTTCTACAATATGAATGGCCAGTTGGTGTCCCATCCAGTACGAGGTCTTTACATTCTGGGTGGAAAGAAAGTGTTGATTCCATAAAAATAACAAATAGTTTATGCAATTGAAAAACAGATTATACAGCTTATTGTCTTTAACATTGTTCAGCTTAGTTGTCATGGCTGAACAAGTTCCTTTTGGTAACGGTTCACTTGTCATCAGGAAACTCGCTGCCAATGCCGTGCGCATACAGTATCAGGAGAAAGACGTGACGAGCGATTTGCCCGATTGGGTGTATGTGAAGAACGATGAGGTGCAGCATGCCGATGTGTCAGTCAGTGTTGACCGTCGGCGGCAGCAGGTCTGCGTGAAAGACAAGAAGGGCAGGGTGGTCTTTACCGCTACGGCCCATCAGCTGCAGGACGGAGTGGCAACCCTGCGTTTCAAGTCGGCATCCGACGAATGTCTCTACGGATTAGGCCAGTTTCAGGATGGCTATAGCAACATACGTGGTCTGTCGCGTCGGCTAACCCAGGTGAACACTCAGATTTCCATACCGATGCTTCTCTCCAGCAAGGGCTACGGCGTGTTATGGAATAATTATGGACTGACGGAGTTCAATCCCTGTGAGCAGCATGTCAGCCTCTCGCCTCTTGCCTCTGACACTTCATTAGGGGGGGCTGAGACCGTCAACGTCACCACCACTGAAGGAACACGTCAGGAGCGGCGCCAGCGTAACGTCTTCCATGCTACTATTGATGTGGCTGAAGAAGGCAACTATGCTCTTCTGCTGGATGTAGGCCAGAAAATGGCGCGCAGGCATAACCTGACCATTGACGGTGAAACAGTCATTGAGATGCAGAACCTCTGGTTGCCGCCCACGGCTTCTGCAATTACCCATCTCACGAAGGGGCGTCACACCCTACGGGCTGAATTGACAGGTGGTGACCAGCCGACACTATATTATAATAAGGTGAAGGATGAGACCACGTTCCGTTCGCCTGTTGCGACCTCTGTCGACTATACTGTTTTTGTCGGTTCTGCCGATGAAGTCATAGCTGCCTATCGTGACCTGACGGGTGCTGCTCCAAGAATACCCGGCTGGGCTTTGGGTTATATTCACTGTCGTGAACGTTTTCACTCTCAGGAGGAGATCCTTCAAACTGCTTGCCGATTCCGCGACGAGAAACTTCCTCTCAGCATGATCGTACAGGACTGGCAATACTGGGGGAAGTATGGATGGAATTCCATGAAATTCGATGAGCAGTATTATCCCGATCCCAAGGCATTGACTGACAGTCTGCATCAGATGGGTGTCAGACTGATGGTCAGTGTTTGGTCGAAGATTGACAAACGTTCGGAGGTAGGCCACGAGATGGAGTCCAAGGGCTATTATATCCCTGGCACAGACTGGATTGACTTCTTCAATCCGGATGCCGCTGCTGCTTACTGGAAGAATTTCAATGAACGGCTCGTTCCTCTGGGCATCGACGCATGGTGGCAGGATGCCACTGAGCCGGAGAACGACGACCTGGCAGGAAGACGTGTCAACAACGGACGGTGGAGTGGTGAACAGGTGAGAAATGTCTATCCCCTGCTGGTCTGCAAAACTGTCTATGAGGGTCTTCAGCATTCTCAACCCTCTCCCTTCATCCTGACCCGTTGTGGGTTCCCTGGCATCCAGCGTTACGGTGCAGCATTGTGGAGCGGCGATGTGGGTAACGACTGGGAAACATTCCGCCGGCAGCTGACAGCCGGTCTTGGTGTGCAGGCTGCAGGCGTACCCTGGTGGACGTATGATGCAGGCGGTTTCTTCAGACCGTCAGATCAGTACACGAATCATGACTATATAGAGCGCATGCTGCGCTGGATAGAGACAAGTGTCTACTGTCCTATCTTTATTGTCCATGGCTACATGTGCAATTCCGAAGCATGGACTCACGGCG
>ODAI014497012.1_pt1 | contig 15324 bp, 14 predicted proteins | sample 1539321 | NCBI WGS metagenome assembly ODAI01 (sample SAMN02144231, study PRJEB22623) | gut metagenome | biome: sheep rumen | host: Ovis aries | place: New Zealand
ATCTAGTGTTTTAAGAGTATTGACGTTAATATATACAAGCTTAGGCATATAGAAAGCTCCAACCATATTCTTGTATTGCATAAAATCAATGGCTGTTTTGCCGCCAATACTTGAATCTACCTGGGATAAAAGGGTTGTGGGAACCTGAATATAATCAATCCCCCGAAGGAAAGTTGCTGCGCAATAACCCGTCAAGTCTCCTACTACTCCACCACCAAGGGCTATAAGCAAGTCATTTCGGTCAAAATGATTAGTTATTAAATCCTCATATAACTTATTAAGGGTGTTAAAATTCTTTGATGCCTCTCCTGAAGGAAAAATATGTGTAAAAATGAGTGAATTTAAGCCTGATAAAGTACTTTTTACCTCATCTAAATAAAAATTTGCCACTTTATCATCGGTGACGATACAAATCTTAGCGTATTTTTTGACGAACTTTTCAGAAAAATAATATCTTAATTTAACAAAATCAGTGTTTAATGAGATATCATATCTGTTACTCACGTCATCCTTATTAACTACTAATGTGTATACCATTGTTTTGTCTCATCCTTTACTAAAAAAATAAACCTGTGAATAATCACAGGTTATATTAATATTATTGGTTTTTGAAGCCTGTCTGAACTCCCGAATAGTCAAATGCGTCAATTATTCCCGCTAAATCACCTGATATATCAACCGATGCCGGTGTTACAACGAAAATATAATTGCTAACCTTCTGTAATGTACCGCCAACAGCGAAACAGGCACCGGAAGCGAAGTCAATAATCCTCTGTGCAATTCCTATATCCAGTCCTTCGATATTAAGAAGAACGGTTCTCTCAGATATTATTGTACTTACGATATCTTTAGAGTCTTCAAAACTGGTCGGTTTAATAATACATACTTCCATTGGAGCAGCACTTCCTTTTTTATTATTACTTCTAATGGGTGTAAATTTCGTCGCTCTCTTTGGCTCACCGGGCTGTGAATCAAGCGCTTCATTATCCTTCTTTTTGAAGAGTGATTTCTTTTTTTTGGGTTCTTCATCATAATCCTCTTCATAAAGATCGTCTTCATCATAGTAATCTTCTTCTTCGTCTAAACCAAGAATTTTATCAAAAAAACTCATTGTAATCTCCCATCTGATTAAAGATTTGAATAATCCCTCTTACCGAATAGATTAGATCCGATTCTTACCATAGTTGCGCCTTCTTCAATGGCAACCTGATAATCATTAGACATACCCATTGATAAAACATTCATACTAACATTATCTATGTTTTCTTTCATAATGTCAACAGATAAATCCTTTATTTTGTGAAAAAATGGCCGATTTTCTTCAGAATCCACAACATATGGGGCTACGCACATAAGTCCCTTAATGCTGATATTATCAAGTTTGGCAATATCTTTTACCAATTCCTTGACATTTTCTGCGCTAATACCGAATTTGGATTCCTCCTCCCCTATATTAATCTCAACTAAAATATTGGCAATTACATTTTTCTTAACAGCCTGTCTGCTTATCTCTTCTGCCAGCCTTAGAGAGTCAACTGAATGTATTAATTCCACCTTATCTACAATATATTTGACTTTGTTTCTTTGCAAATGCCCTATCATATGCCATCTTATATCATTTGGCATATTTTCAATCTTACCGGTAAGCTCTTGAACCTTATTCTCTCCGAAGTCTCTTATATTAAGGTCATATACAGCCTGTAAATCCTCCAAAGGCTTAGTCTTACTTACAGCAATTAATGTTACCTCACTGCGCTCTCTTCCTGCTTTTTCACAGGCTTTACATATGTTTTCTTCTATTGCCAATAGATTCTTCTTAAAATCTTCCATATATCCTCCTACAATAAGTCATTTTCCTGTACAGAAGAGCCGTCTAACGCAATTCTGTCATACAAGGATATTCCGTAGCTTGTATTTTTATCAACAATCGAGTACTCCTTGTTCTGATTGAGAACAACGATTTGCTTAAATACAGCATATCCTTTGTTAACGTTATATACGCCTTCTAATTCATCGGTTTTAGTGTCAATTCTGTATTCTTCATTAGAATTCGGTCTGATAATATAATCCTGAGGTTCAACCTTCTCATTATCAATATAATATGCATCATCAGTTTCATAATAGATAGTCGGGCTGATGAACTCATTACCACCGTTCTTTTTAACCATAATGCCTTCAGACTTGGAATCATTCCCCATCATGAAATAATTCTTGGGAATCACATAAAATTGCTTAGTTGTTATGGCTGAATTCGGGATTTTCAGTCCGGTCTTATTGTTGAGCAGCATTTCAATTGTAAGAAATCTATTATCAGAGTATCTTTCAATAGAATCATCGAATTCTAAGCTCATATAGTCCCTTGTTCCCTGCTTTATGATTTTAGATGCGCCATAAGTGGTATAATCATCAAGCTTAAATCTTACATTGATATACTCTTCGTCCTTAAGCCGCTCTATCTCACTTTCGTTTAGAGGAAATACGAGATTCCACTTATCTCCTATAATAAGCTTAAATATATTATCCCCCTCTTTTACAACAGAGTTGTTTGTAAAAGTCGTCTTCTTAAGATTGTCAACATTGAAGCTATCCATATCGAAATTATCAATGCTTATATCTTCAAATCCATCAACATTTAACATAAAAAGACCGGCCTTAGGCGCAGGATGCAGGCTGTATGTGCCGTTATCTTCTGCGGCTTTAATATCATTTCCCAATGTATTAATCGCATTATTTGTATGAATCTGTTCAAGACTTGATGACAAATTATTCTTGAGTATACTGCTTCTTATGAAGTTACTGTTAGAATATCCCTCTACGAAGGAATCAATCTCATTATATATAGGATTAAGCACAGAATCAGGAAGCTTATTAATATCAGTACCTGTATTATTAATCTTATTTGTAATCTCTCCTGTTGTATCAATGGAATAAATTATGGATTTAGTACCAACTCTGGAGGAATCCTGCTTGAAATATTTTATCGTACCGTTAGTATCAGCACTGTATACCTCTTCATTACGAAGAGCCAATGCATCCTTTCTGATGGAATCACTGATTGTTCCTTCCTTTACCTCATATACCTTAATGTTCTTATCAGTCAGATATGAGAATACATGAAACAGTACATAGATAAAAATAATAATAACAATAACAATACCGATATTAAATTTATAGTCCTTTTGAAACTTAATTGTGTTATTACTCTTATTTCTTCTCACAATATTCCTCTCATACAAAAAGAGTCCGCCGGCGCATCAGCTTTCAAATAAATTATTTTTATTTGAAAAATGATACACTAACGCGAACTCTTTAATAATATCTTGCATTATAAAGAAACAATAACCTTGTCTTGAACTTCGCTTGGGAGATCTTCTTTTACTTGAGATATACTAACAATAAATTTGACGCCGAAGCAATCAGATATCTTCTCTAACTCCTCTAATGATGATAACAGACCATTATTAGTATCAATAAATGCAATTGTCAAAAAAGAATCCAAGAATATCTCTTCGATATCATTATTCTGCGATATTACTCCGCTTAAAAATCCTAAGAATTCTCCTGTTGTATTAATCGGATACTCGGTAATATTGATGAGTCTTACCTTTGAATCCAAATCATACATATGCTTTGGACTTTTGTCTACAAAAATAATGCTTCCATTAATACTTTTAATATCTTCATTACTTCTTTCAAGTAAAACCTTAGTCTTACCTTTTCCCTTATCTCCAGCTACAATCTCGATCATAAATAATCCCCCTTAACCATTAAGATTTATATATAGATTATATTATACAAGGTAAAAAATAACAACTATATTATTACTATGAACCAAATGTTTCTAATAATTGATTCATCACATAGTATAAATTGTTCCTGGAATCAGCCTTGTATACAATTGAGACAATCTCTTCATTCTTATCATTTCTGCTAAGCAGTACAAGACAATATCCTGCCGGATTCGTAGTACCGGTCTTTCCACCGAGAACAACTACTCCTCTTGGCTTTCTCACCTGATTGGTAAGATACATATTGGTATTTGCCCATTGTTGCTGTATAGGCGCACCTGCGGCATTAGTATACGCCACATCATATGCAGTAGTCGTAATAATATCATATAACAGCTTATAGTCTAATGCCTTTTCGAATATAAGATACATATCATACACTGTAGTATAGTGGTCATCATTATGAAGTCCGTTGGCATTTACGAAATGTGAATGAGTCGCGCCACACTCCCTTGCCTCTTTATTCATCAGAACCGCAAATTCTTCTACCGAACCACTCATACCCTCTGCTATTGCAATTGCGGCATCGTTACCGCTTCGAAGCATAAGACCGTACAACAGATTTCTGTATGATATGCGGTCTCCGGGCTGTAAGCCACATACAGACGAGTCGCTTGTTTGTTTGCAGGCAAATTCGGATACTGTAACAACATCATCCAGATTAGCATATTTAACACAGACAAGCGCTGTAAGAAGCTTCGTTGTACTTGCCGGATACATCTTGCCGAATACATTTTTAGAATACTTAATCTCTTTAGTATTACGATTAACTAATATTCCGCCTTCTGAGCATGCTGCATCAACCTTATCAACACTTTTATCAGCACCATTTGTAATGCCCAAATCCTTGGCGAAAAGATTATTATCTGAATTAGCAGAGCCGGATATCAGATTATATCCCCTTGAGCTCTCATATATATCATATGTTATATCATCTTCATAGGATATACGTCCACAGCCGGCAAGAAGGATAGCCATAGCTATAATCAGGCAAATGCAAACTGCTCTCTTAATCTTCTTATTTATACATGTCACGCCACTCAAGATCTCCTCTGTCTAATGATTTGATAAGTAATTCCGCCGTAGCACGATTGGTTGCCAAGGGAATATTGTTAGCATCACAGATTCTTACTATGTTATTAACATCAGGCTCATGAGATTTTGCAGTTAACGGATCTCTTAAGAAAATAATAAGATCCATCTCATTATGCTCTATCTGCGCTCCTAATTGCTGCGATCCCCCCAAATGACCGGCAAGGTACTTATGAACAGATAAATTGGTGGCCTCTTCAATAAGACGACCGGTAGTGCCTGTTGCAAATAATTCATTTTTACTAAGAATCCCCCTATAGGCTATGCAGAAGTTCTGCATAAGCTTTTTCTTGGAATCATGAGCTACAAACCCTATATTCATACTCAATACCTCCTCATTAATGTAGTGCCCCCTCACCTTCGTTCGGCGGCATGTCGTCGAAGCGCACTATACTAATGACTTCGTCATTAGCGCTTCTCCTCTCAATACTTCTTACTTTGTAATCCCACGTTTAGAACCAGTCCTATACCGATGTAGAGAGTCACAAGACTCGTTAGTCCATAGCTTAAAAACGGAAGCGGCAGACCTGTATTTGGCATAAGACCTGTTACAACACATATATTTACAAAGCTTTGATATCCAACATAGCAAGCCATCCCCATACATATAAGCTTGCCGGATAAATCCTTGGATTTCCTTCCTATAGCAATACATTCAAGAACTATTGCTAATAATAATACTACTATAATTACAGAGCCAATGAAACCTAATTCTTCACCTGACACAGCAAAAATAAAGTCAGTTTGCGGCTCAGATATATAATTACCGTTTTTTACAGAATCTACACTGTTGTTATACAAGCCTTTTCCAAGGAATTGTCCGGAGCCAATTGCCATAATGGAATTCTGTTGCTGATACGAGCTCTCAGGATAATCCTCGGGCCTTAACCATGCCAAGATACGAAGTCCCTGATATTCACTTAATATGGTCTGTCCTTTTCTCATAATAAGAAGTAACAGTATTCCTATAGCAGGAATAGTAACTCCGAAGAATATTCCAACAATTTTAGCACTTAGGCCTGCCAGGAACATAAGTGTAAATACTATTGCAAAGGTAACAATTGTCGTAGACAAATCCGGTTCCCGCAGAATCAAAACCAAGGGTACCGCCGCAAGAGCAGCTGTTATAATAAGTCTCTTGGGCTTATTAATATCATCCTCATATATCATAAGATATCTGGCAAAAAACAGTATTAACAATACTTTACAAAGCTCTGACGGCTGAAATCTGATACCGATATCAATCCATCTTGTAGCACCGCCTACCGTTGTTCCGAATACTAACACGAGCACCAGAAGAACGCATGTAATCCCATAATATACCCAGTGAAAATTCAGTATAAAATCATAATCAATCAGCGAAACTATAACCATTACAACAACGCCTATTACAAATCCTATAATTTGCTTGGACTGGTAATCCTGCTCTGCAGAGCCTATTACAAGAATTCCGATAATTGTAAGTACTACAACATATATTATAAGCTTAAATCTATAATTTTTTAATTTGTAATTCCTAAAAAAAGATAACATTCTATCTCCTATTTGATATGTTTAAGTATTCCTGACTTAAGTGGCTCTATCAACAAATCATTACCGTTCCATACAATAACGCCGAGAGGCTCTGATTCACGTTTTGATGCTCTTTGATACCATTTCTTATGCATCTTGGGCTCCTTCGTTATCCCGCCAATTGTGACAACGTCTGTTAAGAATTCCTGCGCAACCACATACATTGATTTATCATCAGGATATCCTGCATATACTTCGCCTTCCAAAGTACCGATTATAATTATATTGCCCTTTGCTTCAACCTTAGCACCCTTTTTGACGTCACCGAGAATAACAATACTGCTGTCTGACGTAATCTTAGTCTTGTTCTTTATGCTTCCTTTGATTATTTTGGCATTAACATATATATCGTCAGCATAATACTTATCTATCTTGTCCTTCATTCTAATATCACGAATGACATTATTATCTTCAATCAGAATGACTTTGACATCGGAGTTAAGCTCAATAGCCTCTACAATACAGGTAGTCTCATCAGGAGACAATTCTCTTCCCTGCAACGTAATAATCAGTTCCGAATTGCCCCAGAATTTACGAGAGTTTGCAAACTTATAGCATATATCCTTGACAAGCTCTTCAAAGCTTACTTCCTCATCAAGGATAAGCTTTATTCCGTATTTACTTGATTTTATTATAACAGAACTGTTCTTCATAATCTAAATCCAAATTCCATGATTTATTACTAATCTGTACGAGTAGTTGTTGTGGCCGCAACAGAAGCCTGACCGTTAATCATTTGAAGATATTCAGGCAAATTATAATAGCAGCCGATTATAGCCTTTGATACATCTGCGGCATTGTGTGAAGTATATCCAAAGGCAATTCTTGTAGCCATGGCAATCTCAGGATTGTCATATGGTGCATAAGCTATGAATAAAGCGTGGTTGGCTTTATCATAGGACTGCTGAGCTGTTCCTGTCTTACCGGCAACCGGTACAGGGAATCCCGCAAATCCTTCATATGATTCAACCATCATTCTCATACCGGAATGAATACTTCCCCACTGTGATGCATCCAGCACTCCTACCTGATCTATAAGTTCCGGTCTGTAGGACTCTATGATATTACCGCTTGCATCACCTACATGGTCTAACAATGTAAGGTCATATATATTACCCGAGCTTGCGATTGATGCGGCATATCTCGCAAGTGCAATTGTTGTAATATTGTGGTTAGACTGACCAATCGCCGCCATAACAGGGAATTCTGTAGCAAGGGTTGATGTGGATTCTTCTATCTCCACACCGGTCTTTTGATCAAGTCCATAGAGACTTGCGTATTTTGACAATCTCTTAATACCGTTAGAATCATTATAATTCTCTGAACCGGCCAGTCTGTATCCCACTTCATAGAAGAAATAGTTACATGAATCTCTTATTGCCTCGGCAACTGCAATAGCACCGTGAGAACCGGGATATATCCAGCATTTCGGTTTATTGGAAACCTTGTCATATATGCCCAGATCATTAATTCTGGTGCCTGTATCTATAACACCCTCTGCAAGACCGGCAGTTGAGCTTACTATCTTAAATGTTGAACCCGGAGCCGTCTTTTGCTGTGTTGCATAGTTATACATGGGTCGCGAGTTGTTAAGACTTATAAAGCTGTAATACGAAGAATCCTTTGGATTAGACAGTTTGTTACTGTCGTACCCCGGATATGATACACACGCTAACACTTCTCCCGTCTTGGGATTAATAATAACAGTGGAACCTGAACACAAATCAAGTCCTAATTGACCCGGTGTAATCTCCAAAGTCCTAATCTTTGATAACAAAAAGTCATAAGAAGACGCTCTGCCGTTAGCCAAAGCATTACGTGTAGCAGCATCCTCCGGTAAAAATCCCTGATCGTACAAAGCGGCACACAAATCCGTAGGTGCTATATAATCATCTAATATAGCATATTTATATATAGATTTTGTGAAATCGTTATCTTTATATATAGCCTGAAGAATATAATTGACAAGCTGAGTATATAACTCGTCGGTATCGGAATACTTTGTTGATGTAGAAAGTATTGATATATCAATCCAGTTTTCTTCAATAGCGTATTTTAGATATTCGCCTACACTAATCTCTCCTGCAGCCCATCTTATGTAGGTTTTATCATCCTTATCAATCTTATCATTCTTAAGGATATTCTGGGATTTCATGAATGATATTATAAATGTAATATAATTCTGATATTCTTCCGGCAAATCCTTAAAGCTTGGCGCATTATTGTCTAAAAAGATTGATTCTAATAAGCCATGAACCTCCTCATTCTTTGCAAGATATGCATTATAGATATTTCTTTCACATTCACTGGCATCAGAGTTATTAAGCTTCGTTCTGTCAACGAGATTATTGGCAATTAAAGCATAATATACATCATATATTGGAATAAGAATCTCTGACCCGTTAGTGTTTTCATCAGTAGGATAATCCTTAATATTGGCAATCTTAGATACAAGAATTCCGGCTATTTCCTGCTCTAGCAGCTTATATGCGTTAAGCTGAAGATTTTTATCGATGGATAGGTACACATCTTTTCCTGATTCCGGCTCTTTAGTCTTCGTTGAGGATATGGGATTACCCAGGGAATCTACATATATCGTCTCTGAACCCTTTATTCCGGTAAGATATGTATTCATATACTTTTCAATTCCAACCTTACCGGTTGAATCATTAAGCTCAGCGTCGCCAAACTCCTCTTTTAACTGCTCTAATTCATCAGTTGAAACCTTGCCGGTATATCCTACAATGGAAGAAAATGCCTCTGCCTCGTCATATTTTCTAATAGCCTTTTCCTCTATAGCAACTCCGGGAAGCTCGTTTTTGTTTTCTTCAATATATGCTACCGTTTTCTCATTAACGTTGCTGGCAATCGTTGTAGATATATACTTCTGATAGGAATTAAGCCCCATATTATATCTGACAAGGGCAATCTTATATTGCATTTCCTTAGGATAATCAGTGGAAATGTCATATCTGTAATTACACAGATAATCCATTATCTGATCAGGCGTTGTAGTCGCCTCATCAAACTTCATTTTCTCGTTATAGGTCAAATCACTGGGATCAGAATACCCAAACACATCTGCTCTAAAGCGCTGTAATTTCGTCCCTTCAGGATTGACAAACTGATACTGACTATTATTATCCAGTAATATACCGAAATCATTAATGACAGAATCGCCGTTTTTCTCAATATTAGTCACCAACTTTTCAGCAGTCTTATTAAGAACGTCATTTTTTTCTTTGGTTGTCTCATATTCGCCGGTATCCTGAATTGTTACAGCGTAGGACAATTCGTTATACGCAAGCAGATTACCGTTTCTATCGTATATATTGCCTCTGGTACCGTCAATAGACTGAGTCTTTTCAACCTTGAGATTATAGTTATCCTGATAGCTTGAACCCATAATTATTTGCAATACAAAAAGACGTATTAACAGAATCACGGAAAATAATACGAATAAAGCAACAATAATATTTGTTCTGCTGGACAATATTTTATTTTTAAATTCAATTAACCAATCAAACAAACCTGCTACGGCTCCTTTTTTCCTTCTTGTCAATAAATGTATTCAACTTATAAAGAATAAAATACAGAAATATACTTACCAGTATTGTATACACAACCTCCGGCAAAATAATGGACCTTAAATAAAATAAAAAGTCAAACTTTCCTTTCACAAGAAAAAGTACAATATATACAACCAGCGAATATAATATATCGCTTATTGCAACCAATATAATAGGAAGTCTAATGTCGTCACCGAAGAAATACTTTGCGAACAAGCCATTGAGATATCCAATTAAAAGAAAAATCAACGCATACATTCCAAAATAAGATCCTGCGCTTAAATCAAGCAGCAATCCACTAAAAAAACCAACGAACATACCGTCAATTCTGCCTCTCATAAACCCAAAGGCAGATGTTATAATAATAAGCAGATTAGGCGTGACATTTGCCAGCTTAAGGTGCGAAAAAACGCTGGTTTGAAGCAAATAGCATATAATAATTGTAAGAGCAATTACAATAATTTTCTTAATTAGCGGTTTCACTTCCACCATCGCTGGTCTCCTTCTTGGTTGTGATAACAAGTACATCCTGAAGATGCTTAAAATCAACAACAGGTGTTATCTTACCTGACTTCGTAAGATGATTATCGTCTTCAGATATGCCTGTTACATATCCTATTAACAATCCGGGCATATATTTATCAGAGATATGTGACGTTACAACAGAGTCTCCCGCCTTAACAATATTTTGCTTGTCTTCTAAATTAGACAAAAGAATCATATTGTCATTAGTCATATCCTTTAATGAGCCGGATACAATACAATTATCATTAGATGAAGTTATCATGGCAGACACTGATGATGTATCGTCTATAATGGCACGAACCACCGAATAATGTGTTCCCACATCTGTAACGATTCCAACAAGGCCGGAGCCTGCAATAACATTCATATCAACTTCAATTCCGTCTGCACTACCCTTATTAATGGTAAATGAATTAAACCAGTTGTTCGTATTTTTGGCAATTATACGCGCACCTGTTTTCTCATAATTGCCATAGAACTGATCGAGTTTATATAACGCCTGAAGCTGCTCTAATTCGTTTTGCTGCAGCTCCATATTGTTGACCTGATCCGTTAATTCATTGACCTTATTCCTTAATTCCTCGTTCTCGGCAAGCAAAGTCTCCTTCGTCTTACTCTCTTCGGAATTCAAGAAAATTGTGTTTCCAACATAATCAATACCCTTCTGCATAGGCACGAACAGATAATTGGCAAGTGAATGAATAGGTCCCGATGTAAAATTCACAACATAGCTTGTAAATAGCAGAATAATACATACAAGTACCATAATACCTAATATTAATCTGCTGGGTATTTTATTACGATTCTTTCTTCTCATAGATTATATATACCTTACCCAAATATTCTTGTGTGCATCTCAAAACCAAATTTGGCATATTTAGGATCGGATGCAACAGCATTAAGTCCCTTTGCAACAGTTTCCGAGCTATTCTCACATACAATAACGTCAATATTGGTCTCTTCATTAAAGAAGTCAGCAAGACCTTTCAGATTAGAACCACCACCTGTAAGATAGATTCCGGAATGTACAATATCCTTGGCAAGCTCTGGAGGAACCTTTTCAAGTGCTCTTTTTACCTCTGCGCAAATATTAGACAAATCTGTCTTAATAGATTCATATATAGTAGCTGCATCAACCTCGAATTCAATAGGAAGACCACTAACCACATTGCGTCCTACAATAGTCATTTTCCCTTCAGAGCCTTCTTTGGCTGTTCCAATCTCTTCCTTAAGTGTCCTTGCCGTCTTTTTACCGATAAGAAGATTGTATTTTCTCTTCATATGGGTAACTATCGATTCATCAAGCAGGTTGCCACCAAATTCTAGTAGCTGTGTCTGAACCAGGCCTCCCAAAGATATAACGGAAATCTCCGTTGTATCTCCTCCGATATCAACAACCATAACGCCTGTAGGCTCTGTAACATCAAGTCCTATTCCAAGTGCGTCTGCTATTGGCTTTTCGCAAAGCTTAACATTTTTGAATTTTACCTTGGATTTTAGGAACAAATCCTGAAATGCCTTCTTTTCTACCTCTGTAATATCTGTTGGTACAGCAACAATAATATCTGAGTTCTTAAGACGCGCACCAAGATCCGATTCTAGAATCTTAAGAATCATTGTCTGCATATTGTCAAAATCAGCAATAACACCGCAGGAAACCGGAAATGATACATTAATATTATCAGGAGCCTTTTCGTACATGGAATATGCATCATCACCGTATGAATACATCTGGTCTCCATCCACCACTGCAATTGTATTGCTTATATTAAGAATCGTATCTGACGAATTATCATATATTTTCAAATTGCTTGTTCCAAAATCAATACCATAAGCATTGCTCATTTTATTCTAATCTCCTTTCTTATAGAAAAGCACACAAAACTAAGTTAGATTGTATCATAACATACTGTCCATAACAAGATTAGCATCATAAAGTTTTTGAAGGGAATTAATGATTCCAAACTTTACGTGGGGCCATGTCAAACCACCCTGGAAGTATACATTGTAAGGCTCTTTTAAAGGTCCGTCGGCGCTTAATTCAATTGATGAACCTGATATAAATGCTCCGGCTGCCATAATCACCTTTGAATCGTAGCCCGGCATATCCCAAGGCTCAGGCGTCACATAGCTGTCAACCGGTGCCGCATATTGAATTCCTTTACAAAACTCTATAAGTGCTTTTTCTTCTTTAAGTTCTATAGCCTGAATTATATCGTGGCGAATATCTTCTCCTCCCGGAAATGCTTTAAATCCCAGCCCTTCATATACATTTGCGGCAAAAACAGCTCCTTTAAGAGCACTTGCGGTTACAGTAGGTGCCAGGAACAAGCCTTGATACATAGATGATATAACGTCAAGTGATGCGCCAACCTCTTTACCAAGACCGGGGGAAGTAAGACGATATGCCGCATTTTCGATACACTCCTTCTTACCCACAATATATCCTCCGATTGGTGCTAATCCGCCACCGGGGTTTTTAATAAGTGAGCCCACAATCATGTCGGCACCTACTTCTAAGGGTTCCTTTTCCTCTACAAATTCACCGTAACAATTATCCACCATTATAATTACATCTGGTTTTAATTTCTTGATAAAGCCAATCAATTCTCCAATCTCATCAACGCCAAAGCTTGGTCTTGTATCGTAGCCTTTGCTTCGCTGGATAGTAACTAGCTTTGTCTTGTCATTAATTGCCGATTTTATACCATCATAGTCGAACCTCTTATTGTCAATCAAATCCACCTGTCTGTAAGAAATGTTATATTCTGCCAAAGAACCCTTGGACTTGCGGATTCCTATTACCTCTTCTAAAGTATCATAGGGCTTTCCTACCGGAGACAGCAGCTCATCCCCCGGCCTTAGATTGCTCATTAATGCCAAAGCAAGGGCATGTGTTCCGCATGTAATCTGTGGCCGGACTAAGGCGTCCTCACCCTTGAATACATTTTTATATACCTCTTCTAATGTATCTCTTCCCACATCACCATACCCGTAACCCGTAGATTTATTGAAGCATTCCACAGATACCTTGGCATCCTGCATTGCCTTAAGCACCTTTAGTTGATTGAAATCCGCCATGGAATCAATAGCTTCAAATCTTTTTTCAAGTCTGAGAAGTACATTTTCACAATATTTATACACATTGGAAGATATACCGAATTGTTTATATTGTTCGTACAAATCAATCATTTAATTATTCACCGATTTCTTCTATCATTTTCGATAGAATCCTTTCTTCATCATAGTTAAATTCGTATTTTTCAATCCAGTTAACATTTTCTTCCCGTCGAAACCAGGTCAGCTGTCTTTTGGCAAAATGTCTTGTATTTAGCTTAATATTATATACCGCCTCTTCCAAAGTACATTTGCCGCCTAAATATTCTACAATTTCCTTATATCCTATGCCCTGCATCGAATTATAGGTAGAATCAAGGCCTTTATCCAGCAACGCTTTAACTTCGTCAACAAGCCCTGATTCAATCATTTTATCTACCCGTTTATTGATTCTTTCATAAAGCAAGTCTCTTTTATCGTTCAAAACAAAGTATTTTGCATCATATACTGCCTCTTTAGAACTCTGCGTCCTATTATGCAGTGATATAGGCTTATTATTCAGCTTGTAATACTCAAGTGCCCTGATAAGCCGCTTGGTATTATTAGGATGAATCTTTAATGCAGCTTCCTTATCAACCTTTTTAAGCTCTTCGTATATATATTCACTGCCCTTTTCCTTGGCAAGTCTTTCAAGCTCAATTCTGACTTTACTGTTATCTTCTGTATCAAAATCAATATCATAGATAATGGATTGTATATAAAAGCCTGTTCCACCCACAATTACAGGCACTTTATTTTTTGACCTGATATCTTCTATGGCTTGTTTTGCCATATTTTTGAAAATGTATATATTAAAGTCCTCGAAAGGTTCTAATACATCAATTAAATAATGCTTTATGCCCTGCATTTCTTCAGGCTTTATCTTGGCACTTCCGATATTCAGTTCTTTGTAGACTTGAATTGAGTCCGCAGATATAATCTCTCCATTAATAGCCTTGGCTAACTTAATGGAGAGTTCGCTTTTCCCAACAGCTGTGGGACCTGTTAATATTATTATTTTATCCATAGTTAATTGTTCTTATAGTATTCTTTTGAACTTCTTTTCTATTTCCATTTTAGACATTTTAATTATAGTAGGTCTGCCGTGAGGGCAATGAAAAGGATTATCAAGCTTAATTAAATCATCAATTAATTTCTTTGATTCTTCTACAGAAAGTCTGTTACCTCCTTTAACGGCAGCCTTACAAGACATAGACGCAATCTTTTCCAGTATCAGATTGCTGCTTCCTTTTTCGTTAATATTTGTACAATCTGCAATCATATCCATGAACAATGCCTTAGCATCAACCCCGAATATATTGTCTGGAATACCGTGTAACGCATATTCCTTACCGCCAAAAGGCTCCAGCTTGAAGCCAAGGGATTCAAATGAATCAATATTTTCATCAATAAATGCCAGTTCTCTGTCATTTAAAGTAACAATAATAGGCGGTGATATCATCTGCGATGTCATGCTTTTATCCTTTAACGACTTTAACGTTTTCTCATATAACACCTTCTCATGGGCGGCATGCTGATCAATTATATACAATTCATCACCTAATTCAACAAGATAATATGTATCGAATAATTGACCGATTATCTTATGACTCTTGGCTGACTTTTCCGATAAAAAGGATAATTGTTCCCCTTCTTCTGATTCTAAATTATTAAGTCTATCA
>ODAI014787702.1_pt1 | contig 15324 bp, 21 predicted proteins | sample 1539321 | NCBI WGS metagenome assembly ODAI01 (sample SAMN02144231, study PRJEB22623) | gut metagenome | biome: sheep rumen | host: Ovis aries | place: New Zealand
AAGCCCCAGAGAGCAGTGATCCACATACCACACATTCATCTTGATGCGCTTGTGCCATTCAACAGCCTTGCGTCCGTTTATCTGCGCCCAGCCGGAAATGCCGGGGCGAACCTCAAACATTCTCTTCTGAAAATCGGTGTACTCTTCATACGTCCAAGGGTGGTAAGTAAGAGGAGGACGAGGACCGATAAATGACATATCGCCTCTAAGCACGTTGATCAGTTGGGGTAACTCATCTATCGAAGTCTTTCTAATAATACGTCCGATTCGGGTCTGGCGTGGGTCGTTGTCATCGCTATAAACTCCGCTTCCTCGCTTTTCAGAATCAACATACATCGAGCGGAATTTTAAAACTTTGAATACCTTACCATTAAGACCTATCCTGTCTTGCTTGAAGATTGCTCCGCCTGGAGAATCAAGCATAATGGCAATAGACGCAATAACCATTATTGGTGCCGCCGGAATAAGTATTAATAAAGCCAAAATAATGTCTAACGTTCGTTTAATCGAATCTCTATACACGTTTACACCTCATCAAAAGAACGAAACCTGTTCTTCACCAATACAGTTTATATCGTTCAATTTATCATTTTCTTTCAGAACAATGCATACCTTATTGTCCTTAGTTCTGATTTCCGTAACCAAATAATTCTTATCATACGATTTTTCATATGCTGCACTACCATTCGGAAACTCTGTTTCCTTATTGTCGATTAAAACTATGACAGGAGATGTTATGTTCTTAACAAAAGATGAAATCTTATACGTTAAAACCATTATGCCCATTCCTCTCCACACATTTTTATTGGCTTAGCGAGCATACTAAAAAGTTATAAAAGTCACTATTATCAACCTTTCTTTAGTCGCAATGATTAAAGAAAACCTAAAAAATACCGACCTGTGTGAAAAAATATCATCGAAACACAGAACGATATGAAAATACGTTGTATTGTTATAACATATTCACCTTAATAGTATACAGCAAAGAATAGTTAAAGTCAAGAAAATATGCACATTTTCCAAACACTTTGTTTAAAGTTCGTCGATAATTACAATTATTGGGAGCGGACAAGACTTAACCTTGTTGTTTGTAGCCACATAAGCAAACGTAGATAACTATTAACGTATTTCTTTGATGTGAAACCGTATCTTATTCATAAAAAAACTGCCACATTTCTGCAGCAGTCTAACTGAATACTATATTCTATTGATTCAAACCGAGTTTTTGATTACATCGGACAATTCGGAACAATAACAAGTTATTTTATGATTCGTTATATACTCCTTCAGCTCCGCACTTTGTACAAGTCCAGATATTATCAACATCAGGGCGATGCATAACATCACAGCATTCCTTAACTACGCTTATAAATTCGCCTTCACTGTCAACTTCCCAGTCCTGTGTGACATGAGTAGTAGTGACAAAAGTTGTGTTTGTCCCGCAATTTTGGCATATCATTCTTCCTTGCAGACTTCCCATTTTTATTATATCCTCCTAATAAAGATCCTGTTACCTGAAAAACCACGATCAAGCAGATTTTTGATCTCACCATCAGACAAATCAAAAACAGGAATATTATTAATTTTTATATCCTCAACAAAAACGTGAGAACACCACCAAATGAGATGATCGTTAATAGCTTCCTCTATTGTATTTTCATCACCACTGCAATAACTGCAGCATTCTCTCAGCACATTTACCGCTTCTTCGTATGTGCTAAATTCTTTAAGCGGAAGCCTGTGTTTCCAGCAATCTGCACGATACTTCCCTTCTACAAAGCTAATTTCTGTGTATCCGTAATCTTTTTCTTCGTCATTTTCAATGATTTCAAATTCATCATCAAATACGCTGCTTGGTTTAATTTCTACAGAATCTTCATTGATGGGATAGCAGGAGATCGAATCTTTACCTGTTCTATAAAGCTTTCTTACATATGGGTATTCTACTATTTCTACCTTATCTACTTCAAGACATATTCCTAGACTGCTTCCGTTATCCCATTTCGTATGAACAATACCCATGTCGTCCGTTTCTCTGATAGTACCATAGGTATTATCCGGTACTGGATGATACGGATCATCCATATGAATAAGTTTCACCCTCGTCCCGGGAAGGTATTTTTCTTTGATTGATTTTACTTTTAGCATTTATTATTCCTCCATGTTATAAAATTCGGTCTACACTCCATTTATCCATAAGTATAAACCTAAAGAAATTATACAAGAAAATACGGCGCGATATAATCATTTTTCAATTCAAAAAAAGCGCATCCGTTTATAAAAAAGGATGCGCCATATTGGATTTATCGTCAACTCAGTAATTTTCTCCCTTTTATATGAGCTGATATTTTTGAAATATCAGTAACATTTATCGTTCCATCGCCATTAACATCAGCACGTAACTTTTCATCTTCACTCAACAACTTCTTGCCTTTAATATGAGCAGCTACCTTAGTAACGTCGGTAACAGTTATCCTTCCATCACCGTTAACATCGCCTTTTGATAACGTAGTTCCCTTTACTATACTGAATTTTTTGGTTACAGTTCCCTGGTAATTTCCTTTGAACTTGATAACAGCTGTTGCTGTTCCAACATTTATGTTATTTGAATACTCCACAGTATAATCTGTACCATAAAGCACAGCTCTACCATCAGAAAGGCGTATCTTATCATTAAATGGAGTAACTGCTTTTCCTGTGTAACTTACACTGATAGGAGATCCTTTAATTTCATTTATTTTCGCCGGAATAATATTAAAACGTATGTAAGAAGTTCCAGTGTAGTTACCTATTCCCTTAATAGTAAAATTCCCGCCAAGAAAGCCTACTGCAGTATTTGTGCCGTATGTTATCGTATAATCCACGTTCTTTTTAAGGGTAATTTCCTTACCGTTTCTGTCTTTTATTACCAATGTAGGATTCGGAGTTATCTGTCTGCCGGTATACTCTTTGTCTCCAACGCTGTAATCACTGAAATTTAAAACGATCTTGCCGTTTTTCTGAGTAGTTCCCTTTGCTGTGCATGAGCCAATATACGATCCTATACCATATACTACTATCTCATAGCTAACAGTAGTGATACCATCCTTTTTGGTTTCTCCGGTTTTAGTTACCGTATAAGTGTAATCTGTGTTTTGAACAAGAGTTTTTCCGTTATCTAAAACGATGAGTTTGACGAATTCACCCTTTGAGAAAACGGGCGTGATCGTGCAGGCGGAAATGTTCTTCTTAGTTGAGTCGGATATTTTGTGATTCTCTATCTTATAAGAGAAGCTTCCTACATAATCTCCCATACCTATGAACATGCAGTTATATGTTCTGTAAACCACTCCGGACTTGATAATATCAGACGTAGTTATGGAAAGCCTATAGTCTTTATTCTCTGAAAGAGCTTTACCGCTGTATGTTACTTTAAAAACAGGATTTTCACCTTTGAAAGTAGGTTCACTCACTTCACATTCAGTAAAATCGATCTTATTATTTGCTTCATCAACAGAATTTGTGAAAGTTCTGGAAGTTTTACCGACATAGTTTCCCATGCCCTGTATTTCGACAGTAAAAGAGTATTCTATTCCTCCGGAATACTTTTTATTACTGTTAGATGTTTTAAGCACTTTGTAATCAACATTTTCTTTAAGTTCTGTACCATTATATTTGAATTTATATTCCGGTATTGCATCATTCTTAGAAAAATCTGCCGTAGCTTTCAGTTTGCTTGTATCTGTGATGTCAAAAATAACAGAAGATTTTATATATAAGTCAGAAACAACTGTATCTGATGTTACACCTTTATTATATATAACAACATAATAGTTTCCCACCGGCACTTTTGCCAGTTTTATCTGACCGACTTCATTTGTTCTTCCCGTATAATCATACTTTTCCTTTATGCTGCCGTTTGAATCCACAAAAAGAAGTGACACTTTGTTTGAAGTTGCAGTCATGCTTAAAGTAATATCGCCTTGCTTGGTCAGCTTGACTTTCAAACCACAGTATTTTGGTGAATTACTTCTTAATATAGCCGGATTATATACGGGTCCGAAACTCATATCTTCACTGTCCATGAGATAAATATCATTTACTGCTATCTTATTTGTTGAGGCTTCAGGATAACTTACACTCGTATTGCCTGAATCATACGAATTTGAATCCATTTCGTTTTCAGCAGCTGATACGGTTATTGTCATTGAAAACATTAACGTTAATGATATAATTCCTGCCAGAAACCTATTATACTTTTTGCTCATAAAAATCATCCTTTCGTTTTCCTGTGTGTTGTCAGATTACGCATTCCCTTATTTTTTCTTATTACGAATGCAATCATATAATAGCAGAAAATTTAGAGTAATAAAAACGACAGCAAGAAAAAAAATTTTTCCCATTAGAAAAAAATCTAGTATAATTATAATATAGAAAAAAGAAGGTGTATTAATGTCAAATAATTGTTTTAGATTTTCTCCTGCCGGCAAACAGGATGATTGGGCAGCATTAAAAAGCGATGTTACAATTCTTATAAAAGCTCAAAATCCTGCCATGGATCAATCATTTTATGGTTCCTTGGCAAGTGAATTAGATCCAGAAAATTATCCGTACTATACTAACACTTATAAAAGTGAGATCACACGGGATTATCTCGTAGAAGTTTCTATTAGCGATAATCCTAAAGGTTTACATCATGGCTTTATAACATTTTGTTTACCGGAATTTTTACAAAGCGCTAAAAATAGGCGTTTTTTACACAATAATAGTTCCCAAGTATTTTGTTATAAAATATGCTCAGCAAATTCAAGCGCTTTCTTATCTATTTTTGATTCAACTAATCACTTTCAAAAACGTATTTTTCATCTTCAAAGTGATCCTGATGACAGAATCTATGTAGATACCAGTGAAGATCCGTATTCTTATAGTCAACATATAACTCTGGATAATAAGAATCTTGCCATCTACGAGAATTCTAAAAATAAGTATCTCGGTGTGAACGTGGTCTCAGTTACAGAACAAAGAAATGTTACAACTCAAAATATAGAAATTTTACAGATCAATTTTTGTTATTCCGAATATAACAATCAAGCCATTACAGAAAAAATCATTGATCTCTTAAGTTTTATTACAGGCGATAATATGTGGTTTGCTTTAAGGAAACAGGATTAGAAGAATAAAAAGAAAAGTAATTTTTCCAGACGTTTCACTACGGTGGAACGTTTTATTTTTTGGTTTTTATCACGCGTGAAAAAAAAGCACCTCTTTACATGAGGTGCTGAATAGTCGAGCGTTAAGCGATCATAATATTGTTGTTTTTAAAAGCGTCAGTGAAAGTTTTTTTATCTTCTTCACTTAAGCAATCATTCCAGATCACTTTTGATGTGTTATCTGCATTTATTTCTAAATAAGTAATTCGATTTCGTTCTTTTTCCGCAGGATTCAATCTATATATTCTGCAAATTCTTCTTGAATTCCGAATTTCGACCGGATTTGGTTTCCAGCAAATTATCTCATAAGTAAATCCATTACTGCGAAAAGATGTCATTTCGTAAAAAAGTGCTTCATGAATAGCATTTGTGATCACTTTTACATCAAACATTATAATTTCCTCCCTTTTCATTAGTCATGTCAATAGAAATATTAATATAAATGAAATATTGAGGATAATATAACGCTCGAATAATTTTTTCGCTCCATATCATCAATAAACATCTACAAATTTATTGTATGATAAAATTGATGAAGATAAAAGCAAAAGATTTATTTGAACTATCGTAACACACATAAAAACGCCTCTCCGTAGAGAGACGTTGGTATTAATTATGGTCTGTAATCAGACAGATAAAGAACGGCATCATAATCTGCATCTGAAGCTGTTTTTCTTCTATTGGTATTAAAAAAAACCGTATTATTTACAATAGCACAACCTTCAATTTCAAAAAGATCAGAGTAAGGACCGCTTTCAAAATAGAATTTGGCTTCACCATATGGCTTTGCTATTGTGGAAGTTCCTGAATTGTTTAATTTATTGTATACATTCTTATATATAATGATAACACTTTTATTATGCGGAACACTTGTATCTTTCGAATTCATTGAATATGTTACATAAAGATCTCCATTATAGTAAGATATTCCCTGATTCGCATATTTTGACTCAGAAAGATCATGGGGAACATTTGTGCTCTTGCCATTTTTATCCTTACCTGGCAACTTAACGCTTGTATACAGGTCAAACTTTTTTTGTGCCGTAATACTCTCGTTCGTGTTATTCTTGTTGATCGTTGCTGTATATATCTCGTTTTTATCCTTTAAAATAATTTTATATTTAGACTTATTATAAAGTTCATCTTCAAAACCCGAAAGTCCGGAAAATTTCAATCTTGTATTACCATATTTATTTACCGTTATCCTCTTAACTTTTTTCAGTTTTTTCTTTGAATCATTGATCTGAAGTTTAATAATCTGACCTTCTCCAGTGTTAACATAAAGATATCTGATACCGTTTTCCTTAAGTAAGAACATATCGTTTGCATGATTGAGATCACCGGCTACATTTTTTTCATTATTCTTTTTTGTATCGAACGACATCAATGTTGGGGCTTCATTTTTGTTATTTGGATTTAAACGAAAGATAACCGCATATTGTTCTGATTCGGATATTTTGTGATTTTTTGCAACATATATATAGGAAGAATCACCAGCGATTCCCTGCATTGATTCGAACTTCATACCATATATATTTCCATCATCATTTAGTTTTAAATCTTTTACCGCCTTAAAACCTGCGCATTTGTTTTTGTAAACATTCGCATTCGCGGGTATCGCTGTTACCATTGTACTGCTAATAATCGCAGACATAACCAGTGAAACTATTTTTTTTGCGTTAAACATAATACCATCCCTCTTCTAAATAATTAATTTGTGTAACTTTAATATTATAGCATTTATAAAATACATCGTCAAGTCTTTTAATTGGATAAATATTATTAACAATCAAATTAATTTTTATACTAAAATGAAAAACATCCCTCCTAAGAGAGATGTTTTCACAGCAGTTCAGTTTTCTATTTTGTAATCAAGGATTATTCCCTTTTTCCTATCCTGTTCGAATCGTATTAACATCAGTTGATCAAATGTTTCCTGATCCATACCGGGAGTTCCTGTTACAACAATAATAGCATTACGCATTAATTCTCTGACTGTATTATACGTTTTTTCGGTATTAGGTTCAGTTTTATGATGATACTTGATTATCATAATCATTTCCTCCTTTATTTCGCATTTTTTTATAGCTTGTATATTTAGGTAGTAGTTCGAGTATGCTTCCAGATAGTATTTCTTCTATGGAACGGTCCGATATCTGTTCTATCATCTCGTTTTCAAGCTTATCCGCATAATCCTTCATCTGAGGATCGTCTTTTTCTATTTTTTCTCTGTATTTTACCACTAAAGCATAAGTCGATGACAGTTTTTCATCATACTCACTGTCCATCTTTACAAAGTGGCTTATAGTTTTATCACAAACTAACGCATGAACGTATTTTAATAGTGAAAAATCATTTATAATTTTCCTCATTCTTCCATCCTCAGCCATTTTTACTTCGGAAAATAGAACATCAGGATCGATAAGATCGGAAGAACACAGACCGCATCTTGAAGGGACGCCTAAACCGGGTAATGCTGCGTCCCAGTCATCTCCACAATTCTTCCATTCCTCATTTGTGATTCCGTCTGGCTTATCTGTATTGTTCCAATAGCCGTACTCTTCAATTTCGTACTTTGACACGAGCTCATCGTTCTTTTTTATAAGTTCGTACATACAGTCTGTAAAAACATTTCCGAACGTCATGAATAAAGTCTTTCCTTTGCTGCCCTGAAGCAGCGCAATACTACTTCTGACGTCATTGTAGCAAGACTGTTTGTTTTCGTTCATAGTATCATTTTTGTAAATATAATAGCCATGTTTATAACGCCACCGATAAAAGGCCATTCCAGATCATCGATCACCTTATCCATCTTACCAAGAGCTCTCTGAGCCATTGTTGTCGTTGTCAGACTTGCAAGATAGTAACTTCTCAGGAATTTTTCTACATTTTCCGCCTTTTCGGGAGTTCCTTCAAAGTCAAAGTTGTATTCTATGCACTTAGTAATTATTTTTGATGCTATTTGTATAATACCAATGCAAAAAGCGTTATGGACTGTAGGTGAGATCTTTTCTCTTAATTCATTGATGAAAACAATAAGTTCATTTGAGGATAATTCCCTCATACGAAATCCGTTATATATTTTAGTTGACATTTGTAATTCCTTCGATTTCTATATATTGTATTTGACAATTCAAAATAGTAAACAACCTGTCTGACCTCCAGGCTATCAATGATATTTCTTTATTGATTATAGCAGAAAACAACAGATTATATAATCGTTTTTTCCCTGCCAATGCATATTCCATAGTATAAAAGAAACGCCCCTCCGAGGAGAGACGTTTCTTAACTAATATGGATATAGACCTATAATTCGACTTCCCTGTGACTGAAGCCGAATTTTCTTGTTTATTCGTTATCTTCTTCCTCAAAATCCTTCTGAATTGCGTGTGAAGTTGCTTCTAAATCGGAAGCCCAGTCATCACGTTGTAACTGCCTGAGCAGTTTTGCGGCACTCAAAAGATGAGTTTATATTTTATCTTCTATCTTTTTATCCAGCATAATTACTCCTTATTTAATACCTTAATTTTTTGTTTTGTTCGTATATCTGATCTTCTATAGAATAAGGATAGCCATCAATGAATACCATTCCTTCAGGCTCAATGAACACCTTATGGTGTTTTCCTTGAATGTAGATGATGTTATTTTCTATCATACATTTCCAGCCTTTAGATTCACAAGCAGCAATAAACTCTTCTTCAGAGCATTCCTGTGTCCCGGTCGTATACTCATAACGCATCCCGCCTATAATGAAGTGTCGAGATACATGACCTTTAAGATGCACACTTGGTATGCCTCTTATTATAACAAGTATGTTACGTTCTGCTTCTGCCATGATTGATCCCTCTGTATTGTTTCATATGGTGTTTTGAGCTTGCGTTTATTATTTATGCACTTCGCAAATATAGCCGTCCCAGTCTTTACTGCCGCTTGCTTCATTGATCCAAGCACCTGTCTCGTTTAACTCAACTCACCCGATGAACAATCATTAAGCAGACTGAAATTATAATTTGCCATAGTATATTCTTCTTATAATTTAGTTTAATCTAGAGCTTGTCTTTCAGCTTCCAACAATACATTATAATCATTCAGAACATCATAATAGAACTTTTTAACTTCCTTTATTCCGTACTTCGATACAGCTTCTTCTAAGGAAAGTCCTGTTCTACCTGTTTCATCAAGAAAAATATTACTGATAAACTGTCCGTTATACTCGAATCCGACCTTTGTCCCCTGTTCTGTTTCGTTAGCAAGATACTGATTCACTTCTGAAAGAGCCATTGCCATTTCCAGCTCGTCTTCTGTTGTACCAATTATCTTAAGTATATCCATAATTATTACTCCCATTCTCTGCCTTTATCATCACAGCCCGTAGAATAGAAAGGACACCTGCCGCCGGCACAGCACCAATCCAAACTATACCTTCCGTTAATGCGAATTATTTCTCTGATATAGGAAGGATCACGACACATCATGTGCATCTTTTTCGGTTTTCCGTTACTGAAATAGAGATCATTGTCTTTTCTTTTAAGTTTTTCTAATTCTGTTAAGTTCTTCATGTCTGTTTCTCCATTAGCTTTCTTCTGATAGCTTATCTGCATATTCCTGTGCTTTCCTAAGTGTATTAAAAAGCACGAAGTGATCACCTGGATATTTATTATAGTCCTCATAATAATCTTTCTTAAGTACTTCTTCTTTGTTCGTTTCCGATTTAATTATGTTTCTTACTCCACCTGCCAATTTGCAATTGCGGTTTACTGCTACCCAATAGTATATCATAATATCACCCTTTATTTTCTGCTATTTTTACGTTTATATCTATAATTTTAGCATCTATAACCTGTCTGACCCCAGATTATCGATAATGCATTCTATCTATATTATATACGAAAACTTAATACGACAAAAAGACCCTGTCGCTGCATTTCTAATACCTTTAATTATTTTTCCTCGTTGCAGCAGTTATAAAACATAAAAAGCGTCTCCCCACAAAAGAGAGACGCCACACTGTTTCTATAAGCTATCAGTTTGCGTACTTTATCCGGTTTCTATTTCTGCTTCAGTATTATCTTCCTGAGTCTCAAACTCAACTCCTGAAAAGTCCTCAGCTTCAACTGTTACAGTCCTTTTAAGCGTTTCGATAATTGTTACATTAAATTCTTTCATAATGAACTTCTCCGTACATTTCTATAGCATATTTATTGTTTGTTCTTAAGGGAATTTAAGTGACTATTTGTACAGACAAACAAGGATCTCTATATCAGTGTTCTCAAATACTTCTTTTATGATCTGTCTGACATTATCCCATTTTAGTTTATCCAATCCGCAGCCGATTAGTGGCATAGCCAACTTCCGTTGAATTCCTATAGGCCGTATATCTCCCCAAGGCAAATAATTTTCATCAATCACCCAATTCTTTAAATTCTCAAGACTTTCCCTGATTGTATCATAGGTGGGTTTCATCCAATACTTTTCTTTAGTGATGAGATTTGCTACCATTTTATCCTTAAGACCGACAGGTATCATATATCCATGACCTTCCCAGTTCTTCGGATAGTTTTTCACAAGTTTTTCTTTCACGCCCATCTGAGCGAATTTCTTTGCGATCCCTGCACCCAAAGCAAAGTCAGAACTTATGCAATGGACTAGAACGTAATCATCGGGAACTTCAAACAGGTCTCTGATTTCTTCTTTATAGTTCATCAATAATCCTCCTCATCATCGTCAAAATCAATGAATACTATTTTTATTGCAACGATCTTATCTTCAGAATTTCTTGAAACAAAGCATTCGTAACTTCCATCGCCGTATCCAGAACTGCTTATAAATGCTTTATCATCTAGAGGCATTCCATCTCTCAGCACGTATGTGGATTCGTACCATTCTTCATCCTTACAGTTTTTTGCGAAATATTCTTCATCGTAAATTCCACATTCACCTGAATCTACTCCTACGTCGATGTTTTGGAGTTCATCAGGTTCATATTCTTCAGGATCGTATTCTTCGTGAACTATTTTGATCCCTGCAACTCTTCCCTCTCCTGTTTTCTGAATAAAACAGTTATATGTTCCCGGAAGAACGTTTTCAAGACTTCCTGCACACCAGGTATCCATATCATAGCACGGATCAGATATTCTGACTCTTGTACCCAGAGTGATAGTGCCACTTTCGGTATAATCATAAAGACAGTTCATATCTATATGCACCAGTTCATTAAAATAATGTTCAGATGAGTACTTATCTACTATAGCCTTTATTTTGTCGTGTTCTTTCTTTGAAAAATTATAATTTTCATAGAAAAGCCAGAAGTTATCTCCTCCTGAAGGCTCACTGTGAATACCGAGATCTTCAATTATCTCCGCTCTCCTTTTTATCATTTCTTGATTTAACGAACTATTCTCCTTCTTGCTTGAAAAGATAGTTACAATTATATCTGAAATGATAGTGCCGTTTATGTTGTTTTTCTCAGATGTTACGTTGTTTGCATTTTTAAATTCATTCATTTGGGATTCCTCCATACAATATTATTTAGTGTTTTTGATAACTTATCTTTTACTCCGGTTATCATTAACATCTATACTCTTATTATAGAAGAAAATTAAAGGTAACATTATTTTTCATTTGAGTCTAGGTAAGAGTCCTTACTACGTTGCTTTACTTTTTCCGCGATATATGCTATCATTATATAAAACTCGATAACCCGAAAGGAGGATACTGACCATGTCGTGGTTTTTCGGACGAAAAAAAGCACCGATCAAAAATATCTGCTCTCCGCCCATTCCTATAATGGATTTATAGTGGCTTACCAGAAGAGTTTTCTTTTGAAAGGTGATAAGATATGGACTATCAGCAACTTTAAAAAAGACAGGCTGACCTATATAGCGAAAGATCCCCCGGCGGATATGTTTTCGCCCACGCGGTATACCTACAACACCGTAGCAGAAAGAAGTGACCCCGAAACATGGGAGTATAAACTGGGCTATTCCTCGGGAAAAGAGGGGCATGACGTCAGGGAGCTCATCAAACTACTGAAGCAGATTGGAGAGATGCAGACGGGATATTCGCAGGTACTGCTGTTTAAGTTTGATGATTACCATTTAATACATATATCATGGACGAGTGAGCGGACTCACGGTACCGTGTTGGGTGAACGATCGGCATTGTTCAGGTATGGTAAGATACTGAATATACCGAAAAAGATAAGATTTCATTGTATTTCGGAGTTTTATCGTGTGAGGGAATAGAACCCCAGACAGACGCGCAAGCAAACAAGCTCTTCAAAACAAACTAAGCTCTGAATCGAGCTTTGTGTCACGCGTGACACAAAAAAACATCTCCCCGAAGAGAGATGCATTAAAATCAGGTTATATGCGTTGTTTATAATCAGATTATTTACTTTTGCTTTTTCGGAATTCTCTTATTCTTTGACACGAAATAGTTCGTAATTGTTGATTTCCCAATCAAAGCCTGCAGACACGCGGGTAAAATTCTGCTGTTCAAAAGTATAACCGATGCCATAAGAAATTTCCTGGCTTATCCAGTAACTTATAGCTTTGAGTTGATTTTTTTCAAATTCGACCGATGATCTAAGCTCGACATAACCTTTATTGTTCTTCGTGAGTACCCATTTTACAGATATTATATCATCAGCTGAACAAGGAATAAAGCCAGAATGTTTTCCGGCGAGCCATTCGTATTCACGTCCTATGGCATAACGCAGCGATTGGGTCAGATCTTCTTCCCAACCGGAAAGAAATGCCTGCGCCTGCTCAATATCTGTTACAGGAGCTTTGAGCTTGAATTTTGTTCTGTATATCATTTTTCCACCTTTATTCATGGGTTTTTATTTTCGGTCTTATTAACCGGAGTGTACCCTGCCAAATCACAAGGAACATTGTTATCATTATTCTTATCGTATCTGACTGTTGAAGGGCATGGCCATGAAAGTTTATAGCAAAAGCCCTTGGAATAATATTTACAGGTATTTTCCTCATAAGTACAGTTTCTTAGATCCATTATTTATCCCAGCTTTCAGTTGATATTATATAGTCATACGGATACATACTGCTTGTGATTTCCCAGATGTTTTCTAATTATTTCCTTTTTGTCATCAGTGCTTTCATCGTTATTCCTCCATGACCTAGAATGGGTTTATTTCTTCAATTATATTTTCATTCTGATCACACAAAGTAGTCTTAATGATCGTAAAATCAATATTTTTATCCTGCAGGACATCCATAAGTTTGTCGATTGAGTTATTTATCTCGGATTCGCTTGTTTTGAAGAATCCGAAGCCTTCAAAAAAAAGTTCGTTCTTTTTATCATCATATTTCTGGATCTCTATCCGCTCGAATGTAAATTCAAGGCATTCGTGCTGTATAGTCTCCATAAGCCCGTCAAGTGCCCTGTTTAAAGCTGTTTCCTCGGTCTTATAATATCCGTATCCATCAAAAAATAACTTATTCATAGTATTATTCCCCTTTACATGCTGCTTTCCAGTTTACAAAGCAGTTTTATTCGTTTTTCTATGCTTTCTTTTTTACTTTCACACTCTATATCACACTCAGTCTTGCTTCTTTTAGAGGGACAATCATCACAATAATAATTATACCGCGATTCAAGTTTTTTCAACTCACCTTTTATCATAGCTGAGTTATTGCTGTAAGCTTTATATGATGCGTAAAATTTTTTTATATCATCATCCGTCATGTTATTTTTGATATATCTTTCGATTAAATCCAAAAACACCTCATTAGCCAGTTCGTCAGCTATATTATAGTTCATAAGAAGAAGGGCTATATTCGTAGCATTAGTTATAGCATCCCAGATGCATGCTCCAACGCCCTCTGTAGCTCCTTCCACCATAATTCCTGTGGATTCCAGCATTTGAAGCGCTTTATAAAGATTAGCCGCGGTTTTTACAGCATACACAAAATTCCTTTTGTCATTCAGTTTGTTTCTTTGAGCTATAACCTTTATTTCTTCTTTATTGAAGAATCTTTCAATTGTGCAAAGCACAAGTTCATCCTCAAAAGCATCTGTTTCATATCCATCCGACTTGAATCGAATCTTATACATGTTTCCAATGTCATCTTGATCACATTCATCAGGACCAAGCGGTCTTATAATTACTGCAGCTTCACCTGTACGCTCATTAAGCTGACTGTCTGCACCGTGAGAATCGTAGATCACAGTCTTTCCATTTGAAAATTCTTCTTTGTTTGCTATGTTATTTTCATTTGCCATAATAATTACTCCTTAAAAATCATTGATTATAGGTTTATTTATCAATAATCTGTCTGACCTCCAAGTTATCAATAATCATCTTATGATTTAATTATAAAGGAAAATTATGCGCAATAAAAAAGGTTCCACATAGTATGCAAAGTTTTTTTAGGTACTCTTTTTTTAATTATGGTTTTGATTACAAGTAAATCGCATTGTATTTTCATGAGTTTCATGATATAATTAAATACACAATTAAGCCATTTTAAAGGATCAGCATCGAAAGAATAAATTAGGAGTAACAAATGATTAAACGGAATAAATCTATAAAAGAACACACAGACTATGATGAATTAAAAACCTTTTGCGAGCAAACATGGGGAGATTATATAAGAGGGCTTGATAATTCAATAATAAACCATTTATTATGTATTCAGAGTCATGGGTAAAAAAAAGATACATGGTTCGATAATCCAATAATTGACATGTATTACGAAGAACTTCCAAAATTCCCTCCTGTACCATTTGATATTATTGTATTTCGAGGCGGCAATATTCAGATTCCCAACAGACCTTTTTTATCAGCATCATTTTTCAGGGAAACGGCATTGAAAAAATTTGCCCATAATGAAAAAACGAATTTTCACAAGATAATTGTAAGAAAAGGCGCTTGTATAGTTCCCTCTCTTTATATGGCCATGCCCGCCAGCTTTACTGAACAAGAAGTGGTTTTAGACGTATCTAAGCTTCATAAAAAAATTTGTTACTATGAGTACTACTAGAACTTAACACTTAATTTAGGCGATTTTTCCTTCAATCAAAAACGCCTCTCCGAAGAGAGACGCTATGATCTTTTGTGAAGCCTCACACGACTAAAGTCGCGTGCTTCCAATAGTGTCCTAGCGGACAC
>ODAI010400305.1_pt1 | contig 15322 bp, 15 predicted proteins | sample 1539321 | NCBI WGS metagenome assembly ODAI01 (sample SAMN02144231, study PRJEB22623) | gut metagenome | biome: sheep rumen | host: Ovis aries | place: New Zealand
CGGAAAATGTGCCAGTGGCACATTTTCAGCGTAGGCCGGGCGGCAGCCCTGAGCCGAAGGCTACGTTGACCGGAGAGAAGCACAGCCAGAACGGAAAAGACGCCCAAAGATGTGAAGATTTTAAAAGAAGAATAGTATTATACGATTTCTTTGACTCCCGCCCTCACTGTTCTGGCATACGGAAAGCCCCGCTTCCATGCATTTGGAGGCGGGGCTTTCTTATGATCTGTTCTGTTTATCCTTGATTTTTGACCAGCGGGCTGGAGCGGTAGCGGATATAGAGCAGGGTGGAGCACATCATCCAGCCCATGGGATAGGCCAGGGCCACGGCCAGGAAGCCCGCGCCCAGGGCTTTGGTGACGGCCAGATAGATTTGGCGGAACACCACGAAGGAGCACAGCATGATCACCGTAGGCATGGTGGCGTCCCCGATGCCCCGCAGGGCCCCGGCATAAATCTGGTTAAAGCAGATGGTGATATAGAAGGGCGTCACGATACGGATGAACCTTTCGCCATAAGCCACCACCTCCTCCACCGGAGAGAAGAAGCCCAGCAGCGGCCGGGCCAGAAAATACACCGCCAGACCCAGGGCCACCGTGGAGGCGATGCTCATGAGGATGGCGGTATGCACGCCGTCCCTGGCCCGGCGCTTTTGCTCCGCGCCCCAGTTCTGGCCCACAAAGGTGGTGGAGGACATGCTGATGGCCTGCACAGGGATCAGGGCAAAGGCGTCCACCTTGTTGTAAATGCCGTAGCCCGCCATGCAGGCGGAGCCAAAGTCGTTGATATAGCTTTGCACGAACACATTGGAAAAAGCGGTGATGGCGCTTTGGATGCTGGAAGGCAGGCCGATGGTCAGGATGCCCTTCAAGGACTGCCGGTCGATGCGCATTTCCCGCCAGCGGATGCCGTAGGCGCTTTCTTCCCGGGTGAGGGTGATCAGGATCAGCAGCGCGGAAATGACCTGGGACACCACAGTGGCATACGCCACGCCCTCCACGCCCATGTGGAAGCCCAGCACGAACAAAAGATCCAGGATGGTGTTGAGCACGGCGGAAATCACCAGAAAGATCAAAGGCCGCCTGGAATCGCCCACCGCCCGAAGGATGCCGCTGCCCATGTTATAAAACAGCACCCCCGCCACGCCGGAAAAATAAATAAACAAATAGGAAGAAGCTTCCTCCATCACGTCTTCCGGGGTTTTCATGAACCGCAGCATGGGGGGGATAATCAGCAGCCCCACGCCGGTGGCGATCAGGCTCATGATGAAGGTGATGGCGATGGTGGTATGCACCGCCTTGCGCAGGCCCGCCCGGTCATGAGCGCCGTAGCGCTGGGAAATGATCACCGACGCGCCGGTGGCCAGCCCCGCGCAGAAGCCCACGATGGTGTTGATAATGGAGCCGGTGGAGCCCACCGCCGCCTGGGCCTCCTGGCCCACGAACTGGCCCACCACCACGGTGTCCACGGTGTTGTACAATTGCTGAAACAATAATCCCACAGCCATGGGAATGGAAAATCGGACCAAATGCGTCCATATTTTCCCTTCCGTCATATCGGAATCCGTTCTCGCCATGCTGCCCTCCCCCGAAATTTTAACAGTTTCCTCCAAACATGATACCATCCGCGTCCTTTGCAGTCAATCCATTGACCGAAAAAACCGCCTGGCGAACGGCGCTGCCAGGCGGAACGGATTCATCCCTTGCTATGCTTATGCCTGCTCCATGGCCTTGCGCAGCCGGGGCGTGAGGAAGGAAGAAAGCAAAATCTTTCCCGCGTCCCCCGGCAGGAAGGGCAGCACGCACAGGGACAGGCTGGCCCCCAGGGTTTTTCCGGTCACATGGATGAACCAGGCGGTGCCCAGCCCATAGCAGGCCAGGGTGCCCAGCGCCAGCAGGGCGCAGCGGCCCCAAAAGCTGCCCTGGAGCTTTTTTGCAGGCAGGCCCGCCAGCAGCGCGTAGGGCAGATAGCCCACGATATAGCCGCCCGTTGGGCCCATCAGGGCGGATACGCCGCCCTTGAGCCCGGCGAACACCGGCGCGCCCACAGCGCCCAGCAGCACATACACCAGCACCGCCAGCGCGCCGTACTGCCAGCCCAGCAGCAGCCCCGCCATCATCACCCCAAAGGTGGCCAGGCTGATGGGCACCAGACCGGGCAGGGGAATCTGAAGCTGCGCAAACACCGCGATCAGGGCGGCAAACAGGGCGCAGAACACCAATTTCCGAACAGAACTGTTTTTCATGTTATTTTTTCCTTTCTACTCTGAGCCGGATATACTTGAGCAGTTCTTCCTCGGCGCAGGGCTTATCATGGATGACCCACCATCTCAGCGCGGCGATCATCCCGCCCACGTAAAATTCCGAGAGGAAGGAGATGGGCGTTCCGCCCGCCCGCTCCACTAATTCCGGCACATTTTTGAGCCTGTCGGTCATTTCCTTGACACAGGTTTCCAGATAGATTTCAAACAGCCGCTGGCCGTTCAGCTGCGCGTTGATCATGGATTTGACCAGCTGTTCATTCCGCTGCAAATAATTCAGCATGCTCTTGGCCAGCAGAACGAACTGATCCCCCACGTCGCCGGAGGATACGTTCTTCTGGGTCACGGAAAAAAATTCATTCTGCTTTTCCCGGATGAACCAGTTCAAAAAATCCTGCTTATCCTGAAAATGCTGGTAAAAAGTCGTGCGCCTGATTCCCGCGGCCTGGCATAGCTGCAGCACCGTCATATCTTCATATTCAGTCTGGCACAGCAGCGCTTCAAACGCGTTTTTAAGTTCTCTGTACGTGCGCTGCACCCTTTGATCGCTGGCGTTTTTTTCGGCTCTCATCGGTTGATTCGCCATTTTTCCCGCCTTTCCGCCTTGTCGCCTGTTGACGATTTCCGGCCAATGTAGTATACTTCAAATAGATGGAAATGTCAATTATTGAAGTAATATGATTATTTCCGAAATAATTTGAAAGGAAATGATGCAATCTTATGAAAATTGGAGAATATTGGAATAAGTTCAAGAAAAACTGGATTCTTTCCGCCATCATCACCGGGGTGATCGGCCTCATTCTGCTCCTCTTTCCCGGGCAGGCGCTGCTGTCGGTAACCTACTGCATCGGCGGGCTGAGCATTGCGGTGGGCGTGATCCGCACCGTGCGGTACTTCAAGCAGGATCATTCCTATCCCTTCCTGTTCCAGAGCGACCTGGTCACCGGCCTGCTGGCCATTGGTCTGGGGCTGTTCATGGTCACGCAGCCCAAATCCGTCATGACCCTGCTGCCCCACATTTTCGGCATTCTCATGATCGGCTGCGGCGTGGGCAATATCCTGCGGGCCGTGGATGCCAAGAAAGCCGGGTTCCGGCTGTGGGGCTGGCTGCTGGGTCTGGCCATTGTGTCCGTGATTTTGGGCTGGCTGGTGCTGGGCAATCCCTTCGGAGCGGCGGAAGTAGTGGTCGCCGTAGCTGGCGGATGCATGGTCTATGAAAGCATCACCGATCTGATCACCACCTTTGTGCTCCAGAAAAAGCTGAAAATCCTCAAGCAGGCCCAGGCATAAAAAATGCATAGCCTTCTCCTTCCTCCGCATACATTGGGAGGGAGGATTTTTTATGCGAAAAATAATCACGCTGTTCCTGGCGCTGTCCCTGACGGCGGGCCTGGTCTACGCCCTGCGCTGGGCGTCCTTGCCTTCAGATGACAAAAATGAAAAAACGCCCCCGCTGATCCGGGTGTGGATCACGGAAAAGGAGCCAGGGCTGAACCGTTGGCTGCGCTGGCAGGCATCCGCTTGGGAAAAGAAAACCGGGATCAGGGTCTATCTTCGGGCCGCATCTTCTTTGGACGCGGAAAACGGCGCGCCGCTTCCCGACCTGATGATCAGCGAAACAGGAAACGAACCTGTCGCCATGAAGGGCTTCGCCCTGATCCTGCGGGATGAAAGCGCCGCGCGAATGACTCCCCTTCCCACCAGCGCGCTGTTTTTCAAGCCTACTCCCTCCCCTGGCCCCAGTCCTACGCCGGGATCGACGCCCGACGTCGTTTCCTTCGCGGGGGCCCTGTGCCCGGAAGCCCTGGCAGGAAAGATGCCCGAGGCAGTCAAAAGCGAAGCCCCGCTCCGGGACTTTTTGCTGGGAAAATCCGACGCGGCCCTGCTCACGGCCGACCAGGCCGGGGAGGTGACCATGGGCTTTCGGGCGTTTCCCGTGCCTGACGGGAAAGGATTTGTTTCTTTTTTTGCCGCAGCCCAAAGCGCGCAGGGACGGATGTTTCTGGATTTTCTCCTGTCCGACGCAGGGCAACTCGCCCTTCGGGAGGCGGGGCTTTATTCTCCCCGTCTGCTTCTTTACCGGGGTGAGGGCGCAATCCGGGAGATGATCGACAGCAGCAGAAAAAGCGGCGGTTCAGAATAAGCCGGGTGGTATATCTTTCCTTTTTCCGGGACAAACTGAAAAAGGAAAGGAAGTGGAAAAATGACCCTGGAAACCTGTTTGCTCTGCGGGCGGACTTTCCCCGCGGGCCTGCACATCATGGGCTGCCTGATCTGTTTTCCCTGCGAAAAGCGCATCCTGGAAAGCCGCGTGCCCACCCGCCGCCGCCGAAGGCTGTCCCGGCTGTATCTGCCCGCTGAATGAAAAAGCATGGTACGCGAAACGGACGTACAGCGATTTGTACGTCCGTTTCAGTGCGAGTGGCGGGGCTCGAACCCGCACGCCCAGAGGGCACAAGATTTTAAGTCTCGGTTGTCTGCCAGTTCCAACACACTCGCACACAACCGTTATTATAGCCCAACCGGCAAAAGAAAGTCAAGCCCTTCTCCGGGAATTTGGAAAATAAGCAGGAGAAGGCAGGGGTTAGGCATTAAGCATTAGTCAATAGACGTTAGGCGATAGGGGAATGAGCGTGAGGAGTGAAGAGTTCAGAGTGGAGATAGCATCGTTTCACAAAAGTACAGATTTTTGGGCAAGACAAACTGTACTATGGACTCTGGACTCTGAGCTCTTTTCTCGGCCTGCTGATCCCAACGCCTATTCATTGCCAAGCCGCGCCCCAAAGCCCGTCCGGTTCATCCTCCGCCAGCATTTCTTCAAAGGAAATGGGCTTTCCCTCCCGATAGACAGTGACGCGAATGATTCCCTGGCCTTCATAGGGGATGCCGCCGCCCGCGCTGCCCAGCAGATCGCCGGAGCGGACGGTCTGGCCCAGGGAAACCCGGAGCTCTTGCAAGCCTTCATAAGCGCTTTCCAGCCCGTCTCTGTGGCGCAGACGCACGGACGAGGCCGTCGTGCCCGCGACCTCTCCATCCGCCATGGCCCGCACCCTGTCCCCCGGCTGGGCCAGAAAATTCAGGGCAGGGTGCGTTTTCCATATGGCCGTTTCTGGAAAATAAACGGGCGCTTCGCTGAAGCCGCAGGTGACCTGTCCTGACGCGGGACGGCGCAGAGAAGCTGGCTTCGGCGGCTGTGCAACCTCAGTCAGGCGCTGGCTTTGGTCCGACAGGGCTTGGGTGTCCTGACCGGCGCTCCGGTTCTGATCCCTGGTCCACGCCGCCGACAGCAGCACCACCGCTGCGCACAGCAGCGCCAGCAGGTAATGGCCCCAGGACGCAAAGCCGCGTTTCAGTTTACTGATCACATTTTCCCCCGACAGCGGATAGCCGCCAGTTTATTGATACGCTCTGCCCAGGGAGGTATTGTCCACAGTGCGATTTTGCAAAGCAGGAAGAGGATTGGGCGCGGTTTCCGCCCGGTAGTCCCGTCCCCGCAGGCGGATGGATTGGTCAATCACCTGATGGGAGGGTACCGCTTCCACATTGGCGTTCACCGCTTTTTGGTACACGAAGAAATCGTAATCTCGGGGCAGCATATCCACAGGCTTGAAGGCTTCCTTTTCAGCGGTAAAATGGGCCATGTTCAGGGCGGAACGGACATATTCGATGTTCGGCGCAAAATGGAAGGGCTCCGGGAACTCGCCGCCGGGAATGACCTGCTGCCAATCCTTCTTTTCATATTTTTTCAGCAGCTCCGCGGCCTGATGCAGATGGGCCACTTCCATCTGGAAGAAATCCTCGAACACTTTCTTCACATATGGATCGGTTTCATCCTGCATGCAGGAATAATACAGATACGCTTCCACGTATTGGTGCATCAGCAGCCCTTCCAGCCAGGTGCACGCAGGGTCCATCAGGCTGCCGTACTGGGTCACGTGCTGCTCCTCGATCATGCCGATTTCCTGATACAGTTTCCTGCCCAGGTCGGAGGTATAGAGGGTGCAGACGTTCATATAATAGTTCATGGTTTGCTGTTCCGCGGCGGTGATGATCTGCACGGCCATCTTATCAAACAGCTTGGCGTCCGGTTTTCCGGGCAGCATGATGGCGTCCGCCGGGCAGCGGTGCTCGGAAATGGTGGGGCGGCCCGGCATGATTTCCGTATAACCGCCCACCAGCTTTTCGGCGTATTCCCCGTGCTCCATTTCCATCAGGTCCGCATAGCGATAGAGGTGGTCAAAGTCCTCCAAGAGCGCAAAATCCAGGGCAGATTTTACATTGGGGCAGGTGACCCGCTGGGCCAGGCCCGCGGTCAAATCCACAGCCAATTGCTCGTAGCCGATGGTATGCTCCAGGATGGTTTCATCCATAGGCTTTAAGCAGGCCAGCTTTTTCTGCTGCTGCTGTTCCTGACGCCGCAGCATGGCCAGCTCCTGGCGGAGCTCATTATTGGCCTCATGGCGCTGGAACTGATGGGAAAATCCAGCGGATTCAAATTCCGTGCCGTTCATCAGAATGATCCTGACCCGGGTGTAGGGGTCGATCTCCATCTTCTGGTAAGACCGGGGATACAGGCGCTGCCAGTCCATAAACTGATCGGCTGTTTTTTCAGGCTTTAATTGAAACGGATTCATACGCTTCCCTCCTTGCAGATTCTAATTGTATTTTTTCGCATGGGAAAAAAAATATGCGCCTGCAACAGAAAAAGACCGCCGGTTCAACCGGCGGTCCTGAGAAGATGAACGCTATCAGTTCATCCTGTCCAGATAGGTCTTTACGTTGGCTTCGCTGACCCACTTTTCAATGGTCTCATGCTGTAACGTATCCTGCTTGGTGGACAGCAGGGAAGCGGAAATACTGTCATGCACGGTGGCCAGATCCACGGGGCCTTCCTGCACGTCAGACACATACTTGATCACATGATAGCCGTAGGTGGATTCCACAGGCTCGCTCACGTCGCCCACGTTCTGCAGGGCCATCGCGCCTTTCACGAAGGATTCCACAAAGTAAGCGTAGCCTTCCCGGACGGCGTAGCCTTCAGCGGGCATATTGTCGGTGCTGTATTCGGCAATCAGGGCGTCAAAGTCCGCGCTTTCCGCGGTAGCCTTGGCATACACTTCGTCGGCCTTGACCTTGGCGTTGGCCATGCCCTGCGCTTTCGCGGCGTCCAATTCAGCCTGAGCAGCGTCCACGGCGGCCTGCAGAGCGGTCTTGTCCGCGTCCTCGGCGGCTTCGTTCAGCGCGGTCTGGGCATCGGTGAGGGCGGTCTGCTTTTCTTCGATGACCTTATTGTCTTCCTCGGAAATACCCACCAGGATGTGCTTGATCATCCGGTAGCCGGCGGGAGCGTAGTACACGGGGGAGCCGTTCATCAGGCTGTAGCCGTATTGGTCGGGATTGCTTTCCATCTGGGTCTTGGCGGCTTCCACCTTGCTGTCGAAATCAGCGGTGATTTCTTCTTCGGAAACCGTCACATCCTTCACGATATCGGCTTCCAGCTTTTCGATGGCCTTGTTTTCCGTGGCGTAGCGAACGAAGTCTTCCAGCGTGGAGCGGCCGTCGCCGGTGGTGATGGCGTTGTCCTTCACATACTTTTCAGCGGCAGCGGTCAGTTCGTCGCCCTCCAGGGTGGTGTTGGCAAAGTAGCTGTCCACCACGGACTTGATGAAGCTGTCATAGTAATTCTTGGCGTTGGTTTCCACTTCCGTCTGTTCTTCCTCGGTCAGCTTGTCAAAGCCTTCGGCCAGGGCCTTTTGCTTCGTGACCAGGTTTTCGGTGTAGGCTTCCACGATCTGGCTGGTAACGGTAGCTTCGTCCGTGGCGAAGGAAGCGGAATAACCGCTGTTGGCAAAGAGCTGGTTATAATACTGGTTCTGGGCAATCTGATTATCCACCGCGGCCAGGATGGTGCGCTTGCTGACGGTTTCGCCGTTTACATCGATGATGGTCCGGGCATAATCCTTTTCAGTGTCCTTTGTAACCAGCGCGCAGCCGCTCATGACCAGCATGAGGACCAGCAGCAGGGCAAACACGCTTTTTTTCTGCATTGCAAATACATCTCCTAAACTGTTTTTTAAGGCAACGAAGCTATTATACAGGAAATCCCCAAAAACGGCAAGTATAATTTCCGTTATTTTTCTTTTTTTCCGTTGAAAGAGTTTCCTGTTCAGTTCAGCGGCGGTTTCTTTTGCAGTTTTTCGTAGGAGCCGTCCTCCCGCTCGATATACACCTGGTCCAGGGTGGCCCGGAGATTTTCCTTGAACTCGTCGATATACACCCGGCGCAGCCGCTTTTGCTCCTCCAGTTCCCCTTCCGTCAGGCCCACGGTTTTCTTTTTCCGGGCCAATTCGTTGATCCGGTCAATGTCCGATTTCTTCATCCGTTTCCTCCTTGCGCAGCTTGAGTCCCAGGATCACCGGCACACTGACGGCGATCAGAAACGCCAGATACAGCAGGTAATGGCTCACGGCGGTGCGGTCGATCATGAATTCGATGCCCACGCCGATGCCCACGGTGACCGGGATGGAAAGCAGCGCCGCCACGGCCAGGCCCCGGCGCTTCTTCAGGTTCCTCACCGCCAGGACGATCACCCCCGTGCCCAGCAGCATCATGGAAATCACCTGCTGCAGCTTCACATACGCCTTGATGGTCATGTGCTGGTCATAGCGCAGGCTTTCCAGCAGGATCTGACTGCCGCCAAACAAAAGCAGGAAGGCCAGGAAAGTATTCCCCATCCGGCGGCTCCGGCCCGTGTCCCGCAGCAGAATCAAGGTCAGCAGGAAGGCGGTGACGGATTCCAGCAGATACGTGTTCAGCCGCCAGCCATAGTCTCCCTCCACCGCCAGGAAGGAGCCATTGAACAAATTATCCGACAGCAGCCTGCTGACGCCGAATTCCTCAATATACCCCTCCCCCAGCCGTTCGCAGGCTACGAACAAAAGCAGGGCGGGAGCCAGCAGATCCAGCAGCCGGGCGGCATTCTGCCGGGTGAGCCGGGCGGAAAGGGCTGCGCCGATACTGGCCCCCAGCAGCGCGCCCATCATGGAATACCCGCCGGTGTTCACCCGGAGCATCACCCACAGAGGCATCACCTGGCCCAGGGATTCATCCATGAACCCAAAGAGCAGCCGGGACAGAACAAACCCCAGCCCCATGGAAAGCACGCCGGTCAGCGGGGCCGTTCCCTTTTTCAGCCCGGCTTTATGAATGAGCAGCGAAAGCAAGATCATCGCCAGCGCCAGGCCCAATGTCACATACAGACCGAAAGAGTAAACCTCCATCCCCAGGAAAAAGCTGGTGGGGGCGTCCGAACGCAGCGTGATCACTTTTTCCATTCCTCCGCGGGCACGGCGGTGGCAAAGTAAATCACATCCGCCACGTCCCGTTCCCTGGCTTTATAATTATAAATTTCATTGTTATATACCATGATGGCGCTGTTGCCGCCGTCCAGGTTATAGGCTTCCCGGCAGCCCAGAGAGGCCATGAACTCCGCCAGCTCCTGGTGGGTGGCGCCTTCAGAGCCGGAATTGCCCCGGCCGTCCGCCACCACCAGCACATAGCTCAGCGTATCCAATTGGCCAATGGCGCAGCGAGGCTCCCGGCCACTGGGGTTGAAGTTGTAGTTCTTATCGGTTTTGAGCACTTCGTAGTTGTGCACCAGGGCAGGCCCGAACATGAAGGCGTTGGCGATCTGGTGGCCGGTGTCCTTTTCAAAGGTGTCCGCCCCGGCGGACTTGATAAAGGTATGGAAATCGCCGCTTTCGTCGATGATCAGGATGTCCTTTTGCTTGTTCAGCTTGGCCTGGCGCTTTTCGCTCATGCGGTAAATGAAGCTGTGCTTGGCGGTTTCATTGGTGTAGTTATCGCCGTTGATGGCCACGATGGCGTTATGCTGCTTGGCCATCACGGTGACCAGGCCGGTGGTGTCCTTCTTGATGGTCTTGCCCGCGTAAGCGGTGCGCAATTGGGTGGGAGAGGCGATCTCCACCCAGGCGATGCGCCACACCACGCCGTCCTCTTCCCTGGTTTCCATCTGCACGCGGATGGAGGCATCCTCATAGCCGGCCTCGGTAAAGAGGGCGGGGTTGGGCTCCATGCCCGCGGAGGTATCCATGGGCAGGGAATAAGCAGGAGGCTCGTCCTCAGCCCGCGCTGCGGGGAACAGCCGCAGCCAGCCGCTGTCCTGGCTGTCCAGTTCATCCTGGATTTCCCAGCGGGCATCCTCCAGCATGCTGGGAGAGGAGATCACAAAGGGCGCGCTCAGCACCATCGCCACGCACAGCAGGGACAATACGATACGAACAGGAAGCTTCATACTCATTTTCTCCTTTATCAATTGGTCTTTTCCGCTTTCTGCGCCGGGAACACCCAGGCCTTCTGGATGCGGAAATTGACGATGTACATCAGAATATCAATGATGATTTTCAGGGGGATATGCAGGGCGTTGATGGTCACGAAATGATCCAGGAACCCGAACAGGAATGTGGTGACCACCAGGGAGCACACGGCCAGCACGATGTACCGGACCACCGCCCCGCTGCTGTGGCTTTGAAACACAAAGCTTTTGTTCAGCAGGAAATTCAACGGCGCGGAGCAGACCCGGGCAATGGGCGTGGCCACCAGGGCCTTGAAGCTGAAGGGAATGCCCAGCAGGGTAATGTCCGGCCTGTCCTTGAACACATAGAACATCATCACCCACAGCACCGCGTAGTCCACCAGGAAGGAAATGATACTGGCGGCGCTGTAGCGCAGGAAGGTGCCCAGCAGCAGCTTATAAATTCGCCAGGAATCCCGGATGGGATGGAAGTGGGTGCCCTTGTTTTCCTCGTGGTAAATGGTTTCGATGGTCACGGCCCGCATGGGGATCTTCTGCCCCGCGCACTGAATGAGCATGTTCATTTCATACTCGAACCGGTCCCCGGACACGGACAGCATGAAATCCGTCAGTGTTCTGGGGAAGGCCCGCAGCCCCGTCTGAGTATCCGGCAACCAATGGCCGTAAAGCACCCGGAACACCGCGCTGGTCATGCGGTTGCCAAAGCGGGATTTTGGGGGCACGTTGGGATTGTTTTTGGAAAAATCCCGGCTGCCCAGTAAAAGCTCTTCTTTGTCGCTCAGTTCCGCCGCCAGCTTCAGCGTATCCGGCACGGTATGCTGTCCGTCGGAATCGGCGGTGATCATGCCCTGGAGATGGGTGTGTTCCTTGAGGTAGGCAAAGCCTGTGCGCAGGGCCGCGCCCTTGCCACGGTTCACCTCGTGGTGCAGCACATGGCAGCGTTCCCAGCCCGCGATTTCATCAAAAAACTTCTGGTATTCCGCGCTGGACCCATCGTCCACCACCAGGATCAGCCCAAACTCCGCCGCCAGCAGCTCCTTCACATAGGCGGGCAGCCGTTCATCCGGGGACAGGGAAGGAATCAATACGCAGCATTCCTGTGGTCTCATGGTTTACTCCTTTTGTATCAGATCAATGTTTTTCTTATTTGGCGTGTCCATCCGGCCAAATCACATCACCGTGTCCAGATAATCCAGCAGCAGCGGGCCTGCGTCCAGGCCGGAATAGCGATTGAGGAACGCTTCAAACCGGGCCCGGGTCACATACCCGAATGAAAACGCCTGAACATAGGCTTTGAGAAAAGCGTCCGTGCCGCCGGGCAAAAATTCATCCAGCGCCAGCAGCAGGGCCGCGCCCCGGCCATAGACCACGGTGCGGTAGTCCGTAAAATTGCTGAAATAGGAAATGGGGCTGCCGGGGGTCAGGCTGCCGGAAACGCCCTCCGCCATGGGAGCGTCGGCCCGGTAATATTTCAGGGTGTCGAAACTGCTCTGTCCGTAGCGCTTCTGCACATACCGCAGCATGGCGTATTCGCACAGCGCCTCATCCTGCCAGGGGCTGAGCGCCTGATCCGACCCCACCAGGGCGTAAAACCATTGGTGGGCCGTTTCGTGGGCCACGGTCAATTCCAGGGTTTCCCTTTTGTCCCCGGCATACAGGCTTTTGCCGATCATGCTCAGGGCCGGATACTCCATGCCGCCAAAGGGAAAATCCGTCTGGCAGAGGGTATAGACCGGATAGGGATAAGGGCCGTACAGGGAAGAAAAGGTTTCCAGGGCCTTTTTCCCGTACTTTAGCGCCGCCCGGGCCTCTTCCTCCCCGGCGGCATAGGACAGAATCAGCGTATCCCCCAGCCGCGCTTTCGCTGTTTTCCCATTTTCATAAAGGCACAGGGCAGCGTCCCGGGCCGCTAAAATGGTTCCCTGCCACAGGCCATCCGCCTTCTTTTTTAGCGGAGCGGAGCAGGCGGGCGTCCAGCCTTCGGGCACGTACACCGAAAGATCAAAGTTGGCGCAGTCGCTGACAAAGGGATCGCCGATGGGGGCGTAGGCGTCCTGACGCCATTCCCCGTTTTCCCAATGGGCCATCAGCGGGATCACGTTGCCCAATTGCCAGATCCCCTCCGTCCGGCCCGTTCGGTAAGCGCACTGGGGAATCTGCGCCACGCCCCGAAAAAGCAGGGTGCCCCGCTCTCCCGGCAAAAGGGTGGGAATGGCAAAGCGCAGGGCCGTTTCATCCTCGTTGGAAAAAGCGAAGTCCACCCGCTCCCCGTTCCACAGCACGTCGTACACCGTCATGCCGCCGGGGGAAAAACCGGCGAAATAGCAGGCGTCGTAGATTTCTTCCAGGCTGGCGGGACTGGTTTCTTCCTTTTTAAATGCGTTGATCCACAGCCGCAGGGATAAATCGTTCAGCGACTCCCCGGTGGCGTTCACATAGTCCACCGTTTCCGAAATGGCCAAGGTGCCTGCTTCCGGGTCCATCCGCAATGTGGCCCGGTATTCCGTCAGGCCCTGGGACGCTGTAAGCAGCGCGTCGCCGGGCTTTACGGTCCCGTCATCGCCCCGGGTCAGCAGGAAAACCGCTGCCCCCGCCAGCAAAAGGGCGCTCAGCAGGGCCGGAATCCAAAAACGGCGCGGAAAGACCACAGGTATTATACACCTCTTTCTCTCCATTTTCCAGCCCCTTTCCATTGGTTTCTCATGATTATAACACATGAACGGGGCTTTTTCTTCCTCTCTTCCCGGAAAACCGAAAAATTTACGTTTCGTTCATCAGCCAACAGGGCAAAATCTTTCAAAAACCGTAAATCATTTTGACGCTTTTTGGTAAGAAAAATTTAAAAATTTTTTTATGTAAATAGCAGGAAAATAAAAAAACACGGCGAACAAACATAAAATAGCCACGGTTATGGAGAGGTATGAGTATGCCGTACACCATCGCGCGCTACGCCGGATACTGCGCCGGCGTGCGCAGAGCCATGGAAATCGCTTTTACCGCCGCGCGGGAGGCCCAGGAGCAAGGCGTCGCCTGCTATTCCCTGGGGGAATTGATCCATAATCCCGAGGCGGTGGCCGCGCTCAGGCAGGCGGGAGTCATCCCCATTTCCCACGTGCGGGAGGCGATAAGCGGCAGCGTCATTCTGCTGCGCAGCCACGGCGTCTCTCCTCAGGTGGAGGAGGAGTGCCGGGCCCAGCGCCTTTTGATCCGGGACTGCACCTGCTCCTACGTGCGGGCGCTGCACAATATCGTGCGGGAAAGCAGCGAAAAGGGCGCGCCCATCATTCTGGTGGGCGAAAAGGAGCATCCCGAGGTGCAGGGCACAGCGGGCTGGTGCAGGGGGAAATACTTCGTCATCAGCTCCGTTTCCGAGGCGGAGGCCCTGCCGCCCATGGAGGAAGCCCTGGCCGTAAGCCAGACCACCTTTTCCCAGGAGGAATGGGACAGGATCCTCTCCTGCCTGAATAGGCGCATTCCCCGCCTGCAAACCAAAAACACCATCTGCCCCGCCACCCGGATGCGCCAGGAGGAAGCCAAGGCCCTGGCCGCGCAGGTGGACGCCATGGTGGTGGTGGGCGGAAAGACCAGCGCCAACACCCGCAAATTATATGAAGTATGCCGGGCTATCTGCCCGCGCACCGTTATGGTGGAACGTGCCGCTGATATCCCAGCGCACTTTGCAGATATCCACACCCATCACATAGGAATAGCCGCCGGCGCATCAACACCGGATTGGTCATTTAAGGAGGTTGTCACACGCATGAACGACATGGAACACATCGACCAGGAAAACCAGGAAAACCAAGCACTCACTATGGAAGACATCGAGGCGACCGTGGTTCGCATCCGCACGGGCCAAACCGTAACGGGCACCGTGGTTCAGATCACCGATGACGAAGTGTGCGTCAACATCGGCTACAAGTCCGATGGTTTGATCAAGCGCTCCGACATGGTGGAACAGGACGTGAAACTCGGCGACGAGATCGAGGTCGAGGTCGTCAAGGTCAACGACGGCGAAGGCAACGTCCTGCTTTCTCAGCGCAATATCGTGAATCGCAAGGCTTGGGAAGCGCTGATGGAAAAATACGAAAACGGCGAATATATCGACGCCGTGGGCAAGGAAGCCGTCAAGGGCGGCCTGCTGGCCAGCGTTGAAGGCGGCGTGCGCGCTTTTGTGCCTGCCAGCCAGCTGGCTCAGCGCTATGTGGAAAAGATCGGCCAGTTCGTGGGCCAGCCCATGAAGCTCAAGATCATCGACGTGGACAAGCAGAAGAAGCGCATCGTGGCCAGCCGCAAGCAGGTCATCGACGAAGAAAACAAGGCCAAGAAGGAAGCTGCTTGGGAGAAGCTGGAAGTGGGCGCTGTGGTGAAGGGGATCGTTCGCCGCTTCGCGGACTTCGGCGCGTTTGTTGACCTGGGCGGCGTGGACGGCCTGATCCACATCACCGACCTGGCCTGGAGCCGCGTGAATCATCCCAGCGATGTGCTGCAGGTGAACCAGGAAGTCGAAGTCAAGATCAAATCCCTGGACCGCGAACGCGAACGCATCCAGCTGGGCTACAAGGAACTGCAGCCCAAGCCCTGGGACAACATTGAAGAAAAGTATCCCGTGGGCGTCATCCTGGAGCGTCCCGTGGTGCGCATCCGCCCCTTCGGCGCGTTCATCGAGCTGGAGCCCGGCGTGGACGGTCTGGTGCATATCTCCCAGGTTGCTCCCACCCGCGTCA
>ODAI013321881.1_pt1 | contig 15320 bp, 14 predicted proteins | sample 1539321 | NCBI WGS metagenome assembly ODAI01 (sample SAMN02144231, study PRJEB22623) | gut metagenome | biome: sheep rumen | host: Ovis aries | place: New Zealand
CAATTTTGATGAAAGCCCTAATCCGCCGGACTATGATGATGCAACCAAGACGGTTCAGGATCTCATCGGCGAGGCAACCGCTTCCATCGGTGAGAAGATTTCCATTCGCCGTTTTGCCCGTTTCATGAGTGACAACAGCGTGCTGGATTCCTATGTCCACATGGGCGGACGCATCGGCGTTCTGCTTGAGGCGACGGCTGAGGAAGTCACGGATGAAGTGAAGGCGCTGTGCCATGATCTGTCCCTGCACATTGCTGCAGCCAACCCGCTGTTTGTTCGCCGGGAGGAAGTTCCGACCGCCAATCTGGACAAGGAGCGCGAGGTGCTGACGCAGCAGGCTCTCAACGAAGGAAAGCCGCAGAAGATCGTCGAGCGCATGGTGGAAGGCCGCATCGAGAAGTACTACAAGGAAGTCTGCCTGCTTGAGCAGCCCTTCGTCAAGGATCCGGATATGTCTGTGAAGGCACTTCTGGGTGACAAGATGGATGTCGTCCGTTTTGTCCGCTTCGAGCGCGGTGAAGGACTTGAAAAGCGTCATGATGACCTGGCTGCTGATATCGCGGCAGAACAGGCGAAAATGAAGAAGTAATGAAAAAAAGGCATGCCATGCATGCCTTTTTTTCAAAAACGGACCGGAATCCGCCGGGAGGCGGGGAAGTGTTGAAAATCTGTCATCACGCTGTCCTGATGGGACCCCGGGGCGGAATCCCTGAGGACGGCGGGGACAGTGAGTGAAATGGAGGAGTCTGCAATGCCGAAGTATAAACGTGTGCTGATTAAACTGAGCGGTGAGGCGCTGGGGGATCATGGACGTCTGTTTGATTTTGAACAGATTAACCGGGTTGCCGGAATTATCGCGGAGCTGCATGCCACCGGTACCCAGATTGCACTGGTCATTGGTGCGGGAAACATCTGGCGCGGCCGTCAGGGGCCTGCGGCACAGATGTCGGCCGTTAATGCGGATCACATGGGCATGCTTGGCACCGCCATTAACAGTATTGCCATGCAGGATGCGGTGACGCATCACGGCGTCCCGGCGCATGTCCTGTCTGCGGTAGACATGAACCGGTTCTGCGAGCCATATACCTGCCGGGATGCGATTCGTTATCTGGAGCAGGGGGATGTGGTGATTTTTGCCTGCGGCACCGGAAATCCGTTCTTCTCGACTGATACGGCTGCCGCACTTCGTTCGGTTGAAATCGGCGCAGATGCCATTCTGCTGGCCAAGAATGTGGACGGGGTGTATGACAGCGATCCGCGTCTGAATCCGGATGCGAAGTTCCTGCCGGATCTGACCTATCAGGACGTGATTGAGCGGGATCTGAAGGTGATGGACTCAGCGGCCATCATTATCTGCCGTGACAATCAGGTCCCCTCGATCCGCGTATTTGCCCTGGATCATCCGGAAAATATTCTGAAAGTTATTGATGGCGATCCGATGGGAACCACCGTGCATCCCTGACAGAATTGTCATATTCCCGGAACCTCTGGGTTCCGGGACTTGTTGTTTCAGAGCTGTCCTGCCATTTGCCGGCAGATCCGGGTCAGGCCGGGGGCACAGGGCATTGACCGGGGAAAAACAGAGGAGACGGAACGGCCGGATGGAGCCGGTTCAGGCATCCGGCAAAAAACAAAAGGCTTGTCAAGAAATGAAGCATGTTGTACAATAGGAAGCAAGTAACGGAGCGATAAGCCGAAGAGGCTGTCTCTAATGACCTGATTATCCGAATAAGGATGCTTTATTATAAGGAGGGACCTGTATGCCGATAACCCAAATCATGGATAACGCAAAAGAAAAGATGGAGAAGACCAAGAATGTTCTCCGTGCAGATCTGATGGCCATTCGTGCCGGACGTGCCAATCCGCAGCTCCTGGACCGGATTACGGTGGATTATTACGGTTCCCAGACGCCGCTGAAGAATGTGTCGAACATTTCGGCACCTGAACCCCGTGTTCTGCAGATTAATCCGTGGGATGCCAAGATGGTAAAGGAAATCTGCCGCGCGATTCAGGCCAGTGATCTCGGACTGAATCCGTCCACGGATGGCAAGGTGATCCGTCTGGTGCTGCCTGAGCTCAATGAGGAACGGCGTAAGGAACTGACAAAGCTGGTCCGCAAGACCGCAGAGGAGAGCAAGGTTGCCATCCGGTCCATTCGCCGTGATGCGGTTGAACAGGTTAAGAAGATGAAGAAGAACAGCGAGATCACGGAGGATGACCAGAAGAAGGCAGAGGAGGATATCCAGAAGCTGACAGATGGCAACATCAAGGATATCGACAAGATTACTGCCGAAAAGGAAAAGGAGATCATGGACGTCCACTGATGGAGTGCTTGCTGGGACGCAGGGTGGAGGACGCGCTTGCATTGCTGGCAGGCCGGGAAATTCATCCTGAAATCGAAAAAACCGGCCCGGATCTCTCTGAGGAGGGAACTGTTCGCGTCGTTCAGGTATGCAGCGGGGGCGCGGTTCTCCGGGTTTCGGTGTTTCCAACCGGAAAGAATTAAAAAAGGCGGGGCATATCGCCTCGCCTTCTTTACAAAAAGCCAGCCAAAGGAGCGAACCGGCCGTGCAGAGCCAGGTTTCAGACAAAATCGCTCCGGCAATTGAGTAAAATGAGGAGCGGCTCTGTCGCGCAGCGACAGTTAAGTCAAATTCAGGCCTCATGCAATGCTGCTCCGGCAAATGATTAACAGTGAGGCCTGCAAAGGAGGAACGGTCTGAGATGGCGGAAATGACGCTGAATCCGGAAAAACTTCCGGCACATGTGGCCATTATCATGGATGGAAATGGCCGCTGGGCGAAAAAGAAGGGGAAACCCAGATCGTTCGGTCATAAAGCCGGCGTGGAAGCACTGAGAGAAATCATCAAAATGTCGGATGAGCTGGGCATCAAGGCCCTGACGGTGTATGCGTTTTCAACAGAAAACTGGAAACGCTCCGCGGAGGAAGTCGGTGCGCTGATGGGCCTTCTTCTGGAATATTTCCGGCGGGAACTGGAAGAACTGAACCGGAAAAATGTCCGTATCCGCATTCTGGGCGATATCGACGGAATGCCGAAAGGGACCGAGAAGCAAAAGGCAGCGCTGCACCAGGCGATTGAAAAGACGCAGACCAATACTGGGCTTATCCTGAATATTGCCATCAATTACGGAGGGCAGCAGGAAATCGTACGGGCCGCACAAAGCCTGGCACGGAAAGTAGCTCAGGGGCTGATCCGGCCGGAGGAGATTACGACGGAGCACATGGAGGCGGAAATGTATACCGCCGGTGAACCGAAGGTCGATCTCATCATCCGGACCAGCGGGGAACTGCGGCTCAGTAATTTTCTGCTCTGGCAGTGTGCCTACGCCGAGTTTTATATTACCGATACGCTCTGGCCGGATTTTGACAGAAAACAGTATGCACTGGCACTGGAGGCGTATGCAGGCAGAAACCGCAGATTCGGGGGAGTCTGATCTTCCATACGGGGATTACCAACAGGAAAATGGAGCTTGAGGACAATGAGAAAGCGGATTATCACGGCGGCGATCGGAATTCCATTTCTGATTTACTGTCTGTACATACGGGGCTGGTTTGCAGAGACCGTACTGGCTCTTTTGACACTGACTGGCGTGATTGAATGTTACCGTGCCCTTGACGCGGGCAAATATCATACGTTTCCATGGGGCGGATATCTCGGCCCGGTGATCATGATTGTGTTTGCCTGGGTGTTTCAGATCCGAAATCCGCTGCTTCTTATTGCCACCTGCATGGGGATTACCATGGCCGGGTGTCTTCTGGGACAGAATCCGAATTTTCCGGATACGGCTGCATCCATTTACCCGATTTTTACCTGCCTGATGCCGCTGTCCATGATCATGATGATGCTCAACTCCACCTATGGAAAGGTTCAGGGAGTGGCGCTGATTACAATGGCGTTCGGCATCGCGTTTGGCGGTGACGCGGCGGCATACTTTGGCGGCAGGGCATTTGGGCAGCATAAGCTCTGTCCGACCGTCAGTCCCAAAAAAACCGTTGAAGGCGCACTTTTCTATTTTGTGGGAAGCGTGCTGCTGGCTCTGCTGGTCCGGCTGTTTTTTACGCAGGTATTTCACTGGGCCATGCCCGGCATTCCGGCGGCCATTGTCCTTGGGGTTATCGGCGGCTTCGCCGGACAGATCGGCGATCTTTCCGCCTCGTTGCTCAAACGTTATTCGGGAATCAAGGACTATGGCCACATTTTCCCGGGGCACGGCGGAATCATGGACAGGTTCGACAGCGTGATGTTTACGATCATCGTGCTGTACTGTTACACGTTAGTACTGAAATAAAGAGGTCATTATGCGTAGTATTGCGATTCTGGGGTCAACCGGATCGATTGGAACTCAGGCACTGGATGTGATTGCGCGGCATCCGGACCGTTTTAAGGTGGAGGCGCTTGCCGCCAATACCTCCTCGGAGAAACTGTTTGAGCAGGTTCGGCGCTTCCATCCGGCGGTGGCCGCCCTCCGGCATGAGCCGGCGGAGTTGCCCGCGGATGTGCGAAAAGGAACCGAATGGATCTTTGGCGAGGATATTCTTACCCGGATTCCGGCCGAGACAAAGGCGAAGAGCGTTCTGGTAAGCGTTGTTGGAATTGCGGGGCTTTCGGCCGTGATGACCGCCATTGCCCATGACAAACGGGTGCTCCTGGCCAACAAGGAACCGCTTGTGGCCGGCGGGGAGCTGGTGACAAAGGCGGCGCAGTCAGCCTGTGTTCCGCTGCTTCCGGTGGACAGTGAACACAGCGCGATTTTTCAGTGTCTGCAGGGGGCGGGGCCAAACCGGCCGGTCCGTCTTCTCCTGACGGCCAGCGGCGGTCCTTTCAGGACAGCCGGAATACAGGAAATCGAAAATGCCACAAAGGAACAGGCCCTTCGCCATCCCAACTGGAACATGGGCAGAAAGATCACGATTGATTCGGCAACCATGATCAACAAGGCGCTGGAGGTCATTGAAGCCAGATGGCTTTTTGACATGCCGCCGGAGAAAATCGATGTGGTGGTTCATCCTCAGAGCGTGATCCATTCCATGGTGGAATACGAGGACGGGGCGGTGGTGGCACAGCTCGGAACACCGGATATGCGGATTCCCATTCTGTATGCCATGGCCTATCCGGAGCGGCTTTCGACGGGCGGAACAAGACTGGACTTTTCGGCACTGGCAGATCTGCGCTTTGAAAAGCCGGACCTCATCCGTTTTCCGGGCCTGCGCCTGGGGTATGATGCCCTGCGTACAGGCGGGACGATGACCGCTATACTGAACGGTGCCAATGAGATTGCCGTGGCGGCATTTCTTGAGGACCGGATTCGTTTTGGCGGAATCGCACGGCTGGTAGAGGATACCATGCAGCGGGTTTCGCCGGAAATGCATCCGGATCTGGATGCCGTTTTCGAGGCGGACCGGAAGGCACGGGAAATCGCTCAACAGCTCCTATCTACTGGCAGGTACTGAGCCTGCCATTTTTTATCGGAGGCATTTCATGTACATCATTCTGGCATTGCTCCTTCTCAATCTCATGGTCGTCGTTCATGAGGGAGGACATTTTCTTGCCGCGCGGCTCTGTGGCATTGAGGTTGTTGAATATGCCGTCGGGATGGGCCCGCTGCTGCTGCAGCGGAAAACCAGGCGCAATACACTCATTTCGCTGAGGCTTTTTCCCATCGGCGGATACTGCATGTTCTATGATGAGGAAGAAGGAAAAGACCCCCGGGCACTGAATAATCAGGCGCCGTGGAAAAGGGCTCTGACCATTGCGGCAGGACCGCTCATGAATTTCCTGACGGCCTATCTGGCGGTGGTGATCTTCCTGAGCGCGCTCGGACTCAATACACCGGTCAGTGTGGTAGGCGCAACGGAGGCAAATTCTGCCTCAGCCGGACTGGCCGTGGGCGATAAAATTGTCGCGGTGAACGGGACAGAGGTTGCCAGCCCGGCAGAGATTTCAACGGAAATCTCCGCATCAGAAGGGCACAGGGTGAATCTGACCGTTGAACGCGGCGGGGAAAAGAAGGACATTTCCATTGACCCGTTCTATGATGAGGCAGCGGGGCGGTGGCGCGTTGGCTTTTCCTTCGCACAGCAGAGACAGCGGATTCCGCTGATGGAAAGCATTCCGTTTTCCTTCCGGTACAACGTGGAATCAGCGATGCTGATTGTCAGGACGCTGAAGGGACTGATTACCAGAGGTCAGGGCGCCGAAGGGGTGACAGGGCCGGTTGGAACGGTGTACGCCATTTCCGAGATGACAAGGACCGGCGGAATCGACATGGTATTTGAACTCCTGGCCGTGATCAGTGTCAACCTGGGCATCATGAATCTCCTTCCGATACCGGGACTTGACGGATCCAGGCTGCTGTTCCTGCTGGTGGAGGTCATCCGGCGCAAGCCGATCAGTCCGGAAATCGAGTCGCGTATTCATCTGGCAGGCTTTGTCCTGCTGATTGGACTCATGTTGTTGCTGACCTATAAGGACATTCTCGGCATTGCGACCGGGACGCTTCTGTAGTCAGAAATTGAAAAGAAAAATAGATCGGAGAGCAGAAAAATGAAAAAAACAAGACAGGTGATGGTTGGCAATGTGCCGGTCGGCGGCGGTGCTCCGGTCAGTGTACAGTCGATGACGAATACGGATACGGCAGATGTGGAGGCGACGCTGTCCCAGATTCGCGCCCTGGCGGTTGCCGGTGCGGACATTGTCAGGGTCTCCGTGTATAACAGGGCCTGTGCGGAGGCGGTGCGGGAACTGGCAGCAAAGAGTCCTGTTCCCCTGGTGGCGGATATTCATTTTGATCATACGCTGGCCATTGCGGCGGTGGAAAACGGCATCCAGAAGCTGCGGATCAATCCGGGCAATATCGGCGGCGAGGAGAAGGTGCGGCGTCTGGCGGACTGTGTCAAAATGCACCATGTACCGGTCCGGATCGGGGTCAATTCAGGTTCCGTGGAAGCGGATATTCTGAAAAAGTACGGCGGTCCGACGCCGGAGGGCATGGTGGAAAGCGCGCTGCGCCATGCCCGGATGCTGGAGGACTGCGGGTATTATGATCTGGTCCTCTCGATGAAAGCCAGCAACGTACGGGATACGGTGGCGGCATACCGGATTGCCAGTGAGCGCTGCGATTACCCGCTGCACGTGGGCGTCACGGAGGCGGGCCTGCCTGAACAGGGAAAGATCAAAAGCGCCATTGGCATCGGGACACTGCTGCTGGAGGGCATTGGCGATACGATTCGGGTCAGTCTCACCGGCGATCCGGCACTTGAACCGCCGGCGGGAATTGAAATCCTGCGGGATATCGGCCTGCGGAAGGATGCGGCTGAATTTGTCAGCTGTCCCACCTGCGGCAGGACCTGTATCGATGTGGCCGGAATCATGAAGCAGGTTCAGGAAACCCTGGCGGATGTCAAACGTCCCATGAAAGTCGCCGTGATGGGATGCGTGGTAAACGGTCCGGGGGAAGCGCGGGAGGCGGACATCGGGATCTGCGGCGGCGGAAACGGAACCGGGCTCCTGATCCGGAAAGGACAGGCGCCGAGAAAAGTTACGGGAGATCTTGGCGGAATTCTTGTTGCCGAGATACGCAAAATGCTGAATGAATCTGGAGGAATGGAATGAATTCCTGGGAGCAGATTATTGATGAGGCCATCCCTGAACTGAAAGGCCATCTCAGTCTTGAACGCGTGGAAACCAACATGACGGGGTCCGCCATTGGAATCTATCTGGCCTCCGACATGCTGATTGAGGAGAAGCCGTTCAGGGCCGTTCGCAGTGCCATGCGGCGAAAGTTTGATCCGATTCAGGTCTCACTTTTTATCCGTTCACCGGCACTTGCACAGGATTTTCTCTCTGATCCCGAAAAATACAAGTCGTTTATTGTGCGCTGTATCCAGCGGCACTATCAGTCCTGTATTCCGTTTTTTCAGAATGCACGGTTTGAGTTCAACGGAAATGTCCTGAGTCTGCTGTTTGAAAATGACCTTGCTCCAAGGTATGTGATCGAGCAGCAGGTGGACCGGTACATTACCCGGCTGGCCAGGGATGTGTTTGACTGTGACATCCGTGTGACCTGTCAGGCGGTCAAACTGCGGGCGGAACAGATTGAGGAAATCCGGGAACGCCGGAAGTTTGAGGAGGAGGAGGCGCTGAAGCAGCTGATCATGGATCAGAAAATCAAGGCGTCTCAGGATAAAGAGGTCAAAAAGCCGAATGTCATTCTGGGGAGACCGATTGTGGGTGACCCGATTGACATGGTGGATCTGAATGAAGAGGGAAATAAGATTGTCATTGCCGGTGAGGTCGTCTCGGCGGAAACGAAAGATCTGCGCGGCGGTGAAATGGTCCTCCTGTCCTTCTTCGTGACAGACTATACCAGCACCATGAAGTGCAAGGCGTTTCTTCATTATCATAAAGGCAGCGGACGCCGGACAAAGACGGATGAACCGCTTCCGCCGCCGACCAAGGAGGAAATCGAGGCGGTCAAACAGGTCGTTGACAGCGTGAAGCCGGGGAAATGGGTGATTGCCCGCGGCGATCTGAAAATGGATTCCTTCGATCACGCCCTGGTGCTCATGACCAATGACATTGCCCCGCGGGAGGCTCCCCAGCGTCTGGATGAATGCGAGGAAAAGCGCATTGAGCTGCATATGCACACCAACATGTCCGAGATGGACGGCATTGCCAGTGCATCCGACCTGATTGCCCGTGCGGCCAAATGGGGACATCCGGCCGTGGCCATCACGGATCACGGCGTGGTGCAGGCGTTCCCGGAAGCCTTTGGTGCGGCGAAGAAAAACAAGATTAAGCTGATTCCGGGAATGGAAGGGTATCTGACGGATATCAAGCCGGTTGTGATGCGGCCGGATGACCGCCTTCTCACCGGGGATATTGTGGTGGTTGACTTTGAAACCACCGGCCTTAATACCAAGCGGCACCGGGTGATGGAAATCGGCGCGGTCCGGATTCGCAACGGGCAGATCATTGAAGAGTTCTCCCGCTTTGTCAATCCCTGCATGCCGATTCCGCCGGAAGTATCGGCGCTGACCGGGATTACCGACAACATGGTCAGAGATGCGGAGACCGCCGAAAAGGAGATCCCGCGTCTGCTGGAGTTTATCGGCGATGCGCCCTTTGCCGCGCACAACGCCAAGTTTGACTACGGAATGCTGACAGCGGAATGCAAACGGCTGGGCATCGAGATTTCCATGCCGGTCATAGATACCCTGGAATTTGCCAGACGTCTGTATCCGGATATGCGCAGCCATAAACTGGGGGCGGTGTGCAAGCATCTTGGCGTGTCGCTGAAAAATGCGCACCGGGCCGTGCATGATGCGCACGCGACCGCCCTGTGCCTGAACCGGATGCTGAGTGACTGTGCGGAAAAGGATATTCTGCATCTGGATGAGATCAACAAGGCCATTGATGCAGGTGCCATCGGGGAATCCTTCCACATCACGCTCCTTGCAGCGGAACAGGACGGCATTACGAACCTGAACCGGATCGTCACGGAGGGACATCTGCATTATTTCAGCAGAAGACCGCATACCCCGCGGCATATTCTGCAGAAATACCGCAAGGGCCTGATCGTCGGCTCGGCCTGTGAGGCGGGTGAGGTATTCAGGGCGGTGGTGGATGAGGTGGATGACAAGGAACTGCGCCACATCGCCAGGTTCTATGACTATCTGGAAATCCAGCCCATCGGCAACAATGCCTTCATGATCCGTGAGGGAACCGCCAGGGATGAGGAACAGCTCCGGGAGTATAACCGGCGTATTGTGAAGCTGGGCGAGGAGCTGGGCATTCCGGTATGCGCCACGGGCGACGTGCATTTCCTGGATCCGAAGGATGCGGTGTTCAGAACCATTATTCAGAATATGCAGGGATTCAAGGATGCGGATCAGCAGGCGCCCCTTTACTTCAAGACAACACAGGAAATGCTGGATGAGTTTGCCTACCTCGGGCCGGAAAAGGCGCATGAGGTGGTCATTGAGAATCCGGCGAAAATTGCTGCCCGGGTAGGCGATATTTCCCTTTATCCCAAGCATCCGGAGGGAAAGGATACGTTTCAGCCCTTCTGGCCGGACGCGGCGGATAATATCCGGAATCTGTGTGAATCGAAAATTCTGGAACTGTACGGAGAGAACCCGCCGGAGATTGTGGTGGCAAGAAAGGAGAAGGAACTCAAGTCGATTCTGGGATACGGCTATGGCACACTGTACAATATCGCGGAGAAACTGGTGAAAAAATCCAACTCGGACGGTTACCTGGTTGGCTCACGCGGCAGCGTCGGTTCTTCCTATGTGGCCCATCTGGTCGGCATATCGGAGGTAAATGCCCTGCCGCCGCATTACCGGTGTCCCAAATGCAAGCACACGGATTTTGATATCGACAAGTCCAAATACAAGGTCGGTGTGGACCTTCCGCCCATGGATTGTCCGGAATGCGGAACGCCGTATGTACGGGAGGGATTTGACATTCCTTTCGAGGTCTTCCTGGGCTTCAAGGGTGACAAGGTTCCGGATATTGACCTGAATTTCTCGGGTGTATATCAGCCGAAGGCCCATGCGTACATTGAGGAACTGTTCGGAAAAGGGTACTGCTACCGGGCAGGAACCATCGGCACGCTGGCGGAGAAAACGGCTTACGGCTATGTCAAGCGGTACTGCGAGGACCGTGAGAAAACGCTGCCGGACGCGGAAATGAACCGTCTGGCCTCCGGGTGCGTCGGCGTCAAGCGGACCACCGGCCAGCATCCGGCCGGCATGGTGGTTTTGCCGAAGGAGTATGAGATCTGTCAGTTCGTGGCCATCCAGCATCCGGCAAATGATCTCAATTCGCCGACCATTACCACGCATTACGACTTCGGTTCCATGCATGATGTACTGGTGAAGCTGGATGTTCTGGGACATGATGACCCGACCATGATCCGCATGCTGGAGGATCTGACCGGCATCGATGCCAAAACCGTGCCGCTGACCGATCCGGGGGTGATCTCCCTCTTTTCCGGAACGGAGGCACTGGGCGTGACGCCGGAACAGATCGGTTCCAATACCGGAACGTACGGTGTTCCGGAGTTTGGAACGCGCTTTGTCCGGCAGATGCTGGAGGAGACTCGTCCGAGTTCCATGGAGGAACTGATTCGAATTTCCGGCCTCTCCCATGGTACGGATGTCTGGATCGGAAACGCGCAGGACATTATCAAGGAAGGACTTGCGCCCCTTTCCTCCTGCATCTGCTGCCGTGATGACATCATGAACGCCCTGATGGATTACGGCGTTGAACCGAAGATGTCCTTTGATACGATGGAATCGGTTCGAAAAGGAAAAGGACTCAAGCCTGAAATGGAACAGGCGATGATTGAGCATAATGTGCCGGAATGGTTTATCGGGTCATGCAAGAAAATCAAGTACATGTTCCCGAAAGGACACGCGGTGGCCTATGTCACGATGGCGCTGCGCATTGCCTGGTATAAGGTGTACAGACCCGCGGCCTACTACTGCGCGTACTATACGGTCAGAGCGGACTGCTTTGATGCGGTGATCCTCGGCGGCTCCCTTGAATCGATCCGGGCCAAGTATCACGAGATGGAGGAAAACAGCAAGGAGACATCGGCAAAGGATAAGGAACTGATGGTGATTATGGAGCTGGTGATTGAGATGCTCTGCCGGGGCATTCGTCTGGTTCCTGTTGACATCGAAAAATCAGATGCCACCCGCTTCCAGCTCCTTTCCGATACGGAAATCCTGATGCCCTTCAACGCGATGCCGGGCATGGGCGAAAGTGCCGCCCAGAGCATCGTGGAGGCAAGAAATGAATCCCCCTTCATCTCGGTGGAGGACTTTACCAAGAGGACCAAGGTTTCGCAGACCATCTGCGATATGATGAAAGATGCAGGCTGTTTTTCCGGCCTGCCGGATACCAATCAGCTGGATCTTTTCTCCCTGTGACAAGGGAGCGGACCGAGTGCAGGACTGTCCCTGCGCAAAATCAGAATGGAGGTGAGTGAGATGCCTTTTATCAACTCGAAAATATCGACCAGGGTACCGGATGAAACCCGGGAAGCGATCCGGGTGCAGCTGGGAAAAGACATTGCGGTGCTGGGAAAAGACGAGAAGTGGCTGATGACCGGCTTTGAGGATAACTATGATCTGGGGATGGCCGGAGATTCACAGTTGCCGGCGGCCTTTGTCTCCGTTTCGCTCTTTGGATCGGCCGATTCGGCGGCCTGCGAACAGCTGACGGCAAAAATCTGCGCCCTGTATTCCGACATGCTGGGCATTCCCGGGAACAGGATTTATGTGAAGTATGAGTTTGTTCGCGAATGGGGCTGGAACGGCCGGAATTTTTGAGAACAACCGATAGGATCGATTCCTTTTGAACGGCCCGTCACCGGGCCGTTCTTTTGCGTTGTTGCCTTGATTTTCACGGATAACTGTGTTAAGATTGCTGCTGAAAATCATCACGGAACGAAAGAATGCAGGGAGAAAGCATGAAACGGTTTTTGGGTTTTCTTGCGCTGATTGTCTTTCTTGCGGGCTTTCCGGCTTTTTATCCGCGGGGCTGTGCGGAGACGCCGGTTACGGAAAAGCCGGAACGATCCGGAAATGCCGCGGACACGGCCGGCACCGCTTCCCCGGCGGAACCGGAAACTGAGTCCGCCGGGGAAGCGGTGCTGGTACACGATTATAAGGCCTTTTCCATTGGCTTTCAGGGACTGTCCATGGATGAGGTTTACGGAAATGTCCTGCAGTTTTCCTTTACGAATCAGATGGATGAACCGCTCATGATCTCCGTCGATTACCTGCTCATGGACGGCGTGATGGCAGAACCGTTTTTTGCGGACCGGATTGAGCCGGGAGAGACGAGAACCTCACAGATCGTGGTGGAATCGACCGCCCAATATATGAAAAACTGGGAACTCACGGAGGTTGTGGTGGATCTGTGGGTCTACCTGCCGGAAAAACTGTATGAGGGTGATCTGTTTCACGATGAGGTCCGGTTTTTGCCAAAAGGCGAAAGCGGTGCACGGAAATGGCAGAGGGAAAAGCGGGAAAGCGATATTCTGCTCCTGGATAATTCCTTTGTCCGGATGCAGGTGGTCAATGCCGAACGGGGCAATGGAAACGACCTGCGGCTGATTCTGTTTACCGAGGGGAAAAATGACCGGGATCTTCTTGTCCGGATTGAACGGATCTGGCTGAACGGGAAAGCGTTTGAGACGTATTACGCCGGGAAATGCAAAGGAATATCCAGCGCGTTTTCATCCGTGGTGATTCCCGGCGGCCTGATGGAACTGATCGGGCGCCCCGGAATGAATCAGCTCCGGATGGCCATTGAATATATGGAGCGGGACGGACAGAAAGTCCGGACACTGAAACGGGAAACAGTCACCTTCAGCATGTGATGGCTGAGGAAAACAGATTTGCGGAAAGGCCGGAATTGCAGATGGAAAACAGAAATGTGAAGGAAACCCTTCGTGCATTTGCTGCACAGGAGGCAGGTGCGGCAGAACTGCTGCGTGCTTTGGAACGGGAGTACCTGTATGTGCCCATTGAGAGGGTCAGCATCGGAAAAGCCGCCGTCGATCTTCCGGTCTATGTGAATCTGTCGGACGGAAGCCGCTGTATTGCCGTTTTTTCATCGGATACAGTGATTGATTCGGCTTTCTATCAGAAACATACCTGGAAGCGGATGGGCTATCTTGAACTGGAGAAATTTGTCCTCGGCCAGTCTGAGCGCCATAACGTGATTCTGGATCCGTATTCGGACAGTCCCGTGATGCTTCGCGCAGACCGGATGGAACAGATTGCCGGCAGCCGTGCATCTGAAAAAAGCACCGACAGAGATGCCACCCTGGATACCGAGATTGGTGAATACGGGGAGGCGGTGAATAAGGCGAAAGTCCTTTTCCCGATTCATCGGGCGGTCCGGCGCGTCTATGCACTGGTGTATCAGACGGGCGAGGAAAAGTCACTTTGTCTGGTGGTCGACGCGGATGCGAAAAAGGATCAGGTGGCAGAGGCTCTGACAGCACTGTTTCAAGACCTGTACCGGCTGCTGGGTCCGCAGGTTCCCCTGATGATTCTCTCTTATTCGGAGCTTCGAAATGAAATAAGGCAGCTGGGTGCATCGCCGTGTTACGAGAGAAAGGAATGAACCGTTTCAGACAGGCTTTTGCGTAAAACAAAGCTGACCGGGCCAATGACCCACATTGAGCTTTGAGAAAGGGGAAAACAATGCGTCCTGAGAAGAGCCATTATTATATGAATATTGCGGCAGAGGTGGCAAAACGTTCAACCTGTCTGCGCAGACAGTATGGCGCGGTCATCGTGAAAGATGATGTGATTGTTTCGACCGGTTACAACGGAGCCTGCCGCGGGGAGGCCAATTGCTGTGATCTTGGAATCTGCGAACGGCAGCGTCTCGGCGTGCCGCATGGGGAGCGATATGAGCTCTGCAAAGCCGTTCATGCCGAACAGAACGCGATTATTAACGGCAACCGTTCGGATATGATCGGGGCAGACCTGTATGTATTCGGCTGGCAGGACGGAAAGCCGATTGATACGGAGTGCTGCCTGATGTGTCAGCGGATCATTCGGAACGCACGGATCGGAAGGGTACTGAAAAATCAGCCGTCAACCGGGACGATTGCGGAGGGAGTCCTTCCGTAATCAGGCTCACTTTGTCAGGAAAGAAACCGGGAATTTTTAAAAACTTTTCAGCTTAATCTAAAAATTCCGTTATTACGATGTTTTACAGGTAGCGCGGCCGTCAAAAAAAGGTTGACAGACAGAGAAATGTGCGATATAATGCGTACGTTGCGTAGGGGCATGGTGTAATGGTAACACGTGGGTCTCCAAAACCTTTGTTGAGGGTTCGAATCCTTCTGCCCCTGCCATGAAAGCACTTATGTACAGCATAAGTGCTTTTGTTTTTGGGCCGGTTTTTTAGGGTTGTCAGACAGAGAAAAATCAGATATAATACGCGGCAGGCGATGAATGAGAACATGCCCGAACTGAATACCAGAAAGAGAAAATGAAACGCGGCTGAAAGTTCATTATGTGTATTCCGGGAAATTCACTCAGGAGCTTTTTCCCTGAAAAACAGTAGGGGAAGACGGGGAGCCCGTTACAGCCATTGAGATCACAGAATGTTTCTGTGGTGAAATTGGGTGGTAACACGGGCCAGGCTCGTCCCTTGAGGGGACGTGCTTTTCTTTTTTTGGGCGGATATCCACCGAAGCAGATGAAAAATAGTTCAGGCTGAAAAAGCCTGAAGAGGAGGAAAAACATATGGAGATGCAGG